>ERZ773190.3560-NODE-3560-length-10099-cov-5.083632_pt1 | contig 10099 bp, 9 predicted proteins | sample MGYA00511111_ERZ773190 | MGnify/ENA primary metagenome ERZ773190 (study PRJEB29015, sample SAMEA2737777) | human gut metagenome | biome: human gut; feature: human-associated habitat; material: faeces | place: China | collected 2012 ... | reverse complement strand
GAGCACCTGACTCTTAATCAGGGTGTCCAGGGTTCGAGTCCCTGATGGTGTACCACCCTTGTGGTGTGCCACGAGGGTTCATAGTTGGTGTTTTTAACGGTGAGGGTCCACCCGTTCCCATTCCGAACACGGAAGTTAAGCTCACCAGTGCCGACAATACTTGTCTGGAGACGGACCGGGAAGATAGGTCAATGCCAACACAAAAGGCCGCAACCATTCGGTTGCGGCTTTTTGCTGTCTATTGCATGGTGATTTGGGCGCAGTTCTCTTGACATTTTTTCAAAAGTCAGTATACTGGTGGTAGAATCTAGAAACGGGGGGGACTGCGCTATGAGAAGACATTCTTGGTCTAAGCTGGTCATGCTGCTTGTGATGGTTTTGCTGCTGGGCGCTGTGCCGGCGGCTGCGTTTGCTGGGTTTGCAGATGTACCGGCGGACGCATGGTACGCGCCTGCGGTACAGACCTGCGTAGAGAAGGGACTGTTCCAGGGAACATCTCCGACCACCTTTTCACCGGAGCAATCTATGACCCGCGGTATGTTTGTGACGGTTCTTGGCCGGATGGAAAATATCGACCCGACGCAGGCTGACGCCTCTGGTTTTATGGACGTTCCGGAGGACGCCTATTATGCGGGCTATGTCGGCTGGGCTGCGCGCAGCGGAATCGTTGTAGGCGTTTCGGATTCCGTGTTTGAACCGGAACGCGCCATCAGTCGTCAGGAAATCTGCATGATTGTGCACCGTTATTTGGTTTGGAAGGACGTTTCTCTCCAAACCGTACCGTCTGCGCAATTTGCGGATGATGCGCAGATTGCCGAGTGGGCAAAGGAATCGGTGTATGTGTGCCGCAGCGCGGGGATCGTCCACGGTATGGGCGATAATCATTTTGCTCCGAACGTGACGGCTCGTCGCTGTGAGGCGGCACAGATTTTCAAAAATCTGCTTGCGGTTTTAGAAGATGCGCTCGAGCCGCAGCCGCCGGTTGAGCCGCAGCCGCCGGTTGAGCCGGAGATGCCCGCGATTCGCTATGTTGCGCACAGGGGTTATCATGTGCAGGCACCGGAAAATACGATGCCGGCCTTTGCGGCGGCGGCGGAGGCTGGCTATCAGTTCGTGGAATCGGACGTCCACTTCACAAAGGACGGCGTGGCAGTTTTGTGCCATAACAGCACGATCAACGCTACAGCGCGCAATGCTGACGGCAGTAAAATCATTGGCGTGAAGTCGATCCAGTTCATGACATATGAGGAGCTGCTTCAGTATGATTTCGGCCTTGCGGCGGGTGAGGCATACCGGGGAACCAGAATTCCCACATTCCGGGAGTGGATCGCGTTCTGCCGGGAAGCGGATGTGACACCCTATATCGAGCTGAAGTCCAGCATGACGACGGAGCAGGTGCAGACGCTCATGCAGCTCGTGGAGGAAGCGGGGATGACGGATCGCGTCGTGTGGATCTCCTTCACATGGAATTTGCGGATGCTGCAAGATGTGGTTGCCGCGAACCCGGAGGCGGAGGTCGGACTACTGAGCAATGGACTTGCCAACACGACCGTGGCGATGGCGAAAACGCTGCAGACAGGGCAAAACCGCGTCTTTTTGGATGTGCTGCATACCGCCGTGAACCGGCTGTCGATGCAGCTTGCTGCGCAGGCCGGGCTGGAGGTCGAGGCTTATACCGTGAATGATGCGGAGCTTGCGGATGCGTTGACGTCGCTCGGTGTCGTTGGAATTACGACAAATACACTGCTGCCGGCTGCAACAACAGCAGAGCCGATGCAGCTTCAGGATGCAGAGGCGATTGTAGCGCGTTTCGCGCAGGACTTTACCATGACATCTGAACTGGAGCCATAATAGAACTATGAGCGATTCGCTTCAGTCGAATGCAAAGCCGCAACCATTCGGTTGCGGCTTTTTGCTGTCTGTGATAAGATTTGAGCCGAGGTGATCTTTTTGAAAATTCTGATGATCAACGGCAGCCCGCACCCGCGTGGCTGCACTTATATGGCGCTGCATGAGATGGAGCAGGTGCTTCAGGCGGCAGGCGCTGAAACGCAGATTCTGACCGTTGGCGCCGAGCAGGTGGGCGGCTGCACCGCCTGCGGTGGATGCAATGCGACCGGCCGCTGCGTGCGCGGCGGGCTGGTGAACGATGCCATCGACGCGATGGAGACGGCGGACGCGCTCGTGCTCGCTTCCCCGGTACACTATGCCGGGATTTCCGGCGCGATGTCTGCTTTTTGTGACCGGCTGTTCTATGCCGGCGGCAGTTGGGCGAATAAGCCGTGCGCCTGCGTCGTCTCGGCGCGCCGCGCGGGCACGACGGCCGCGCTCGATCAGCTGGTCAAATACCCGATGATCTCGAATATGCCAGTCGTGTCCTCTCAGTACTGGCCGATGGTGCACGGCGCGCGCCCGGAGGACGTCGCGCAGGACGAGGAGGGCCTGCAGACCATGCGCCAGCTTGCGCGCAATTTGCTCTGGCTGCTGCAGTGCATTGCAGCCGGCGATGCAGCCGGTGTCCCGCGCCCGGAGACGGAAGCGCGCAAGTTCACCAATTTCATCCGCTGATCTGCAGCAGGATCACAAAAAGAGCCCCCACAGGCACTGCCTGCGGGGGCTCTTTTGCTCGTTATGTGCGGTGCATTCAGCCGTGCTTTTTCGCGCGGCGCTTGCCGGTCATGTGCTCGACAGTCAGGCACAGGACGGTCGTCGCGGGAATGACGGCCTTCGAATACGGAAAGTCTGGCGCACGATACTGCGCCATGAGCACGCGCAGCGCGCGCTCCTTGTCCGCGTCCGGCACGACCGAGATGCGGCCCTGACCGATGACGCTCTCGTACGTCATGGTGCAGTTGCCGTGCTCATCGTCGAGGATGAGCGCGTGCCCGCGGTCCATCTCGAACGCGACATTCGGATTTTTGGCAATGAGGTCGTACTTCGTGCCGGTGTTTGCGCCGTGGAAGTACAGGCGGACAGTCTCGCCGTCCACCTCCAGGCCGAAGTTCAGCGGCAGGATATAGGGATACGGCTCGTCGTGCAGGGCGAGGCGGCAGACGTCGCACCCGCGCATGACGGTGATGAGCTCCTGAAAATCGGTGATCTCTCGATCGGATCTGCGCATGGGAATGCTCCTTTCTGATTAGCCGACCGGCGGGCCGAGGCGCGCCAGCACGTCCTGAAAATAGTCCGGCAGGGGGCAGGTGAACGTCACGAGCTCGCCGGTGCGCGGGTGGAGAAAGCGCAGCGCCCGCGCGTGCAGGCACTGGCCGCTCAGGCCCTTTTCCGGCCGCTTGTGGCCGTAGACCAGGTCGCCGAGCAGAGGGTGACCGATGTGCGCCATGTGCACGCGGATCTGGTGCGTGCGGCCGGTCTCAAGCTCGCAGCGGATGTGCGTGTAGCCGTTGTAGCGTGCGATGACCGACCAGTGCGTGACGGCGCGGCGGGCGTTTTTTTGCGTCACGGCCATGCGCTTGCGATCCGTCGGGTGGCGGCCGATGGGCGCGTCGACCGTGCCGGAATCCTCGCGCAGGTTGCCGCAGACGACGGCCTCATACGTGCGGGCCATGGTGTGGTCGGCCAGCTGCGCCGAGAGGGCGAGGTGCGCAAAGTCGTTTTTCGCCGCGACGAGCAGACCGGACGTGTCCTTGTCGATGCGGTGCACGATGCCGGGCCGCCGCTCTCCGCCGACGCCGGAGAGACTGTCGCCGCAGTGGGCGAGCAGGGCGTTGACGAGCGTGCCGTCCTCGTGGCCGGGCGCGGGGTGCACGACCATGCCGCGCGGCTTGTTGACGACGATGAGGTCGTCGTCCTCATACACCACGTCCAGCGGCAGGTCCTGCGCTACCAGCTCCGAGGGAGCGGCGTCCGGCAGCGTGACGACAAACGTGTCGCCCGGCGCGGTCTTATAGTTTTTCTTCACGGGTGCGCCGTCTTTCGTCACCGCGCCCTGCGCGAGCAGCCGCTGGGCGGCGCTGCGCGTGAGCTCGGGCAGAGAGCGCGCAAGGAGAGCGTCGATCCGCTCGGCGCTCTCCTGTGTTTGAATCGTTCGTTGTTCCATTAGAAATCCGAAAACTCCGCTAAAATGTCGTCGAGCGAATAGTGCTCGCCGTCCGCCGGGGCGGTGCCTTTTTCCTTGTCGCTGTCCGCGGCTTCCGGTTCGGCCGGCGCGGCGGGCGTGCTGTTGAGATAGGCGAGCAGGGGGTCGTCCGGGGCTGTGCCCGCCGGTTTGACGGCGGGGGCAGCCGCCTTGGGCGTTTCCTGCACCGGTTTGGGGGCGGCAGGCACTGCCGGGGTCTTTTTCGGCGCGGACGGCGCTGCCGGTGTCACCGGCTGCGCCTGCACGGGCGCGCGATCCCACGCCGCGAACGGGTCGTCCTTCGCCGGGGCGGGGGACACGGGCTGCGCGGCGGGCTTTTTCGGCGCAGCGGGCTGCTGTTTCCGTGCGGGCAGATGCAGCTTGTGCGCACGCGCAGGGGCGTCCGGGTGCTGACGGGACTTGCGCGCCTTCTTCGGCGCGGGCTCGCCCTCCTCGCTGCCGTCGCCCCGGTAGAAGATGACGTGCAGGCACAGCGTGATGCCGGCGACGACGATGAAGATATCTGCCAGGTTGAACACGGCGAAGCGCATGAACAGGAAGTTGAACATGTCTACCACGTAGCCGCTGAGGATGCGGTCGATGCAGTTGCCGACCGCGCCGGCGAGCACGAGCACGACCGACCAGCGGCCGACCTTGCCGTGCACGACATTGCGCCGCAGGCAGAACACCGCGATAGCGGCGAACACGACCGTGAAGATGACGAAGATCCAGTGCGGCGCGTGCTGCAGGATGCTGAAGGCAGCGCCGTTGTTGTGGATATTTGTCAGCTCCAGCACGCCGGGGATGAGCGTGACGTGCCCGGTGTCGAGCGGGATATTGAGCGTGACCCAGTACTTCAGGCCTTGGTCAGCGATGAGGATCAGGATGGCTACGATGGCATACCACATAGCGGTTCCTCGCTTTCGGATCAGGATTTTGGGATCGGGATTTTACTCCGCCTTCTGCGCGGCGACGACGGCGGCGCAGCGCGGGCACAGACCGGTCTCGGGGTCGGCCTGCTCGGAGTGCATCCAGCAGCGCGGGCACTTGGTGCCGGGCGCATTGTGCACGGAGATGTGCAGGCCGGGGAAGTTCGTGCCGGTGCCGGTGACGGCGTCGGCCGGCACGTCGCCGCCGACGAGGCACTGCGACACGATGAGCAGCTCGGGCAGGTTCATGCTCTGCACGTCGTCGAGCGCGGCTCTGGCGGCATCGTCGTCGGCGCGCAGCGTCACGGCAGCCTCGAGCGGCTTGCCGATGCGCTTTTCGGCGCGGGCGGCCTCGAGCACGCCGTTGACGTCCGTGCGGACGCGGATCAGCTGATCCCACTTGGCGAGCTCGTCTTCGCTGAGCGCATAGGCGTCGAACGGCTGATTCATGACGTTGAGCAGCACGTTGCGCGCGTCGTCCTCGGCGCGGTGCGGCATGGCCAGCCAGATCTCGTCGCAGGTGAAGGCGAGGATCGGCGCGAACATCTTTGTCATGCTGTCGAGGATGAGGAACAGCGCCGTCTGCGCGCTGCGGCGCTTGAGGCCGTTGCGTTCCTCGCAGTAGAGGCGGTCCTTGATGATGTCGAGGTAGAAGCTCGAGAGCTCCACGACGCAGAAGTCGTTGATCGCGTGCGAGACCACGTGGAATTCATAGTTGTCATACGCCTTGGCCACGCGGCGGATGAGGTCGTTGAGCTTCGTGATGGCCCAGCGGTCGAGCGGAAGCATATCCTCCGGCGCGACGAGATGCTCGGCGTCAAACCCGTCGAGGTTGCCGAGGCAGTAGCGCGCGGTGTTGCGGAACTTGAGGTAGTTTTGCGTCAGCTGCTTGAAGATCTCCTTGGAGCAGCGCATATCGGCGTGGTAGTCGGCGCTGCCCGCCCACAGACGCAGCATGTCGGCGCCGAACTCGTTGATGATCTCGGCCGGATCCATGCCGTTGCCGAGGGACTTGTGCATGGCCTTGCCCTCGCCGTCGACCGTCCAGCCGTGGGTCAGGCACTCGCGGTACGGAGCGCCCTTGCCGAGCGCGCCGACGGCCACGAGCAGAGACGACTGGAACCAGCCGCGGTACTGGTCGCCGCCCTCGATATACATATCCGCCGGCCAGAAGCCCTGGTCGCGCTGCATGGCGGCAACGTGGGTAGAGCCGGAGTCGAACCAGCCGTCGAGCGTGTCGGTCTCCTGCGTGAAGTGCTTGCCGCCGCAGTGCGGGCAGGTGAAGCCTTCAGGCAGGATGTCGGCCGCCGGGCGGTCGAACCAGGCGTTGCTGCCTTCCTTTTCAAAGAGCTTGGCCACGGCGTCGATGCTCTCTTCATTGCACACGGGCTTGTGGCAGTCGTCGCAGTAGAACACCGGAATCGGCAGACCCCAGCGGCGCTGGCGGGAGATGCACCAGTCGGCGCGCTCGCGGATCATGGCGGCCATGCGCTCTTTGCCCCAGGCGGGAAGCCAGCGCACGTTCTCGCACGCGGCGACAGCCTCCTCCTTGAACGAATCGACGGAGCAGAACCACTGCGGCGTGGCGCGGAAGATGATCGGCTGCTTGCAGCGCCAGCAGTGCGGATAGCTGTGCACGATGTCCTCGGATGCGAACAGAGAGCCGGCTTCCTTCATGTCCGCGAGGATGACGGGGTTGGATTCCTCCGTGGTCATGCCGGCGTACTTGCCGGCGTAGTCGGTGTGGCGGCCCTGATCGTCCACGGGCACGACCATGTCCATGCCGTAGCGCTTGCAGGTCAGGTAGTCGTCCGCGCCGAAGCCGGGCGCGGTGTGCACGCAGCCCGTGCCGGAATCCATGGTGACGTAATCCGCCAGCACCAGGCGCGAGGTCTTGGGCAGGAACGGATGGTCGGCGAGCATGTTCTCGAAGAAGTCGCCCGGATGCTGCTCGAGCACTTCATAGCTGTCGAAGCCGCCGATGTGCATGACCTTCTCGGTCAGGGCGTCGGCCATGATATACACCTCGCCGTTCGGGGCCTGCACGAGGTTATACAGCTCGCGCGGGTTGAGCGCGATGGCGAGGTTGCCGGGCAGCGTCCAGATCGTCGTCGTCCAGATGACGAAGAAGAGCTTGCTGTGGTCAACGTTCGGCAGCTTGCCGAGATCGTCGTGCATCGGGAACTTCACGAACACGGTCGTGCACGGATCGTCCTGATACTCGATCTCCGCCTCGGCGAGGGCGGTCTCGTCGTGGGCGCACCAGTACACGGGCTTGAGGCCCTTGTAGATGTGGCCGTTTTGATACATCTTGCCGAACACGCGCACCTCGTCGGACTCAAAGCCCTTGTTCATGGTCTTGTAGGGGTGCTCCCAGTCGCCCATGACGCCCATGCGCTTGAAGCCGGCCATCTGGCGGTCGATGTATTTCTGCGCATAGTCGTGGCACGCGCTGCGGAAATCGGCGATGCTCATGGCCTTGTGGTTGAGCTTCTGCTCCTTGATGATGGCGCTCTCGATGGGCATGCCGTGGTTGTCCCAGCCGGGGATGTAGGGCGTGTAGTAGCCGCGCATGGCGTAGGAGCGGATGATGAAGTCCTTGAGCGCCTTGTTGAGCGCGTGGCCCATGTGGATGTCACCGTTGGAGAACGGAGGGCCGTCGTGCAGGCTGAAGCGCGGCTTGCCGTCGTTCTTTTTGAGCATTTCGTGGTACAGGTCCATGTCGTACCAGTGCTGGAGCATCTCGGGCTCCCGCTTGGCAAGGCCGGCACGCATGGGGAAGTCTGTTTTCGGCAGATTGATTGTGGCGTTGAAATCGTTCTTGGACATGGTTCTATCTTTCTCCTCTCAGAGTTGTATTTCCATAAAAATTGCGCAGGGCGGTACGGCACCGGCCGTCCCGCCCTGGTTGATTGCATGTTCACTCAGCTGTTATGCAGGAAGTGATAAAGCTGCGTGGCGTCATCTGCTGCACTGTCGGCCGCGGTGTCGTCGGTCTCCACCGGCTGCGCCTCCACAGGGGCGGCGGACACGTGGGCTGCTTGCGCAGGCTGCTCGACGGCCGGGGCTTCCGGCTGCGCGGGCTGCTCGACCGGCGCGGACACCGGCTCGGCCGGGGCTGCGCTCACGCTCGCCGGCTGCGCAGCAGGCTGCGCGGCCGCGGTTTTCGACCCGGAGAGCTTATCCAGGTACTCGAGCTGATTCATGCACAGATTACGCACATCTTCCAGAAATTTTGCGCAGGACGTTTTGGCGTTGAGGAGTTTGGCTTCCTCGTTGGCGGTTTCGTGCTGGAGGCCGCCAAGTATTCGGTCGGACGTGTTCTTGGCCTCGCCGAGTATCTTGTCGGCGCGGGCCTGGGCATCGTCCTCTATCTGCTTGCCGACCTTCTGGGCCGACAGTATGGCCAGACGCATGGCGTCTTCGCTGGCGCGGTACTCTTCTATCTTATCGACCAGCACCTTCATCTTGCCCTTGAGCACGGCAACTTCCTTCTGCGCGTTGGCAAGCTCGGTGGCCACTTCTTCCTGATAGTTCTGCACGGCGGCCATGTCGTATCCGCCGAACATCGCTTTTTCAAACGTTTTTTCCCGAATATCCTGAGGAGTCATGTTGGATAGTCCTCCATTCTTTCTATAGGTGTACTACACGATAGGCGCTGTCAGAGACAGTATGCCCGGATTTACAGGTGAAACTCGCCCGACTCCATATCGTCGAGCTGGTCGCCCATGAGGTCGACATTGAATGGCGTGATGATATACGTCGCGCTGGCCACGCGGCGGATCTTGCCGTCCTGCGCGTAGGCGACGCCGGACAGAAAGTCGATCAGCCGGCGGGCGACCGCCGGATCGGTCTTTTCCAGGTTGAGGAGCACGGCGCGGCGATCGCGCAGATGCTCCGCGATCTCGGCGAAGTGAAGGCAGAACTCTCCGCAGTCAAGGCGGAACTGGCCGGGCTGCGCGAGCGCATCGACGATGTCGTCATCTCAAACCTGCGAGATCACGGCAAGCGAATGTCCATGCTCGAAACCCGTGTTGCCGCGCTCGAAGCCGCCGAGAACCGCCGGGCCGGGGGCATGGCCGCGCTGGTAGCCGTGGCGGCTGCGGCGGGTGCGGCCGGAAACGTCCTTTCGCGTTGGATTGCGGGGTGAATATGAGGAAGCAGCGGTACGACTGGGAAACGATCAGGGCGGAGTATGAAGCCGGTTCCAGCATGGGCAAGCTCTCCGACAAGTACGGCGTCGACAAGGCCGCCATCAGCCGCCGGGCGAAGAAAGAGGCATGGGCTCAAGATGTTACGGGTGCCGTTGATCGGGCAGTTGACGCAAAAGTCAACGGCATCGTCAACACCGTTGACCCTGAAAAAAAGGCCGCTGCCATCGCTTCCGCCGCTGACGAAAAAGTTGCGGTCATTATCCGGCACCGCGAGGAGTGGGAGACACAACGGGCGCTGGTCACAACGGCCATTGAGAAGAACGATTTCGACAAGGCCAAGCTCGCCAAAATCACCGCCGAGACGCTCAAGATCCGTCAGGAGGCCGAACGCAAGGCGTGGGGCATCCGCGACGTGGACGCCCAGCCGGACGGCGGTGCGCTGACTGTGCGCATCCTCCGGGTGAGCGGGGAGTAGGGGATGGAGATCACGCTTCCTCACAACTGGCGGCCCCGGGACTATCAGATTCCCATGTGGCGGTACATGGAGCACGGAGGGCGCCGTTCCGTCCTGCTCTGGCACCGCCGCGCGGGGAAGGACGACAACAGCCTGCGCTACCTCGCCAGCGCCGCAATGGAGAAGACCGCGACGTACTGGTACCTGCTGCCCAAGGCCGTGCAGGTGCGCCGGGCCATTTGGGAGGCCGTCAACCCGCATACGGGCAAACGCCGGGTGATCGAAGCCTTCCCCGACGCCATCGTCGCCCGCGCCCGTGACAACGAGATGACCCTCACCCTCGCCAACGGTTCCTCCGTCCACTTCCTCGGGGCGGACAACTTCGACACGCTGGTCGGTTCGCCGCCCTACGGCATTGTCTTTTCCGAATATTCCCTGACCAACCCGTTGTCGTGGGCGTACCTTAAACCGATACTTGAAGAAAACG
>ERZ773190.3558-NODE-3558-length-10107-cov-2.552726_pt1 | contig 10107 bp, 7 predicted proteins | sample MGYA00511111_ERZ773190 | MGnify/ENA primary metagenome ERZ773190 (study PRJEB29015, sample SAMEA2737777) | human gut metagenome | biome: human gut; feature: human-associated habitat; material: faeces | place: China | collected 2012 ... | reverse complement strand
GTCCTACAAAAAGAATTTATGAAGCTGTGAAACGGATTCCGAAGGGGCATGTGGCAACTTATAGACAGGTTGCGAAGATGGCAGGAAATGAAAAGATGTCAAGAGCAGTTGGAAATGCGCTTCATAAGAATCCAGATCCAGATCACATTCCATGTTTCCGTGTTGTGAATGCGAAAGGCGAGCTTGCCGGAGCATTTGCATTTGGCGGAGCAGATGTACAGGCAGAGCTTTTGAGAGAAGACGGTGTGGAAGTAGTAGATGGAAAGGTTGATCTGACAAAGTATCAGATGGCGGATCTGATGGAAGAGTAAGATAGTACTGTTTCTTTTGGGAAAGATAGTGTATAATACTTACGAGTGATTGCTGTTCGCAAAGTACTGCGAACAGCATCTTTGTATAGTGCAAAGAGCAGGAAAGAATACATCATTATGGTTTTGCTTTTGAAGGGAAAAAAGTGTTGATCGGATAAGAAATGGAGAAATGAATGAAAATTAAGAAAGTGGCAGTCCTCGGTGCCGGAGCAGTAGGCTCTTATGTAATCTGGGGATTATCGAGCAGAAATGACATAGAGCTTGGAGTGATCGCAGAAGGAGAACGAGCAGAGAGACTGAAACAGAATGGATGCACAATTAACGGAAAAATATACCATCCCGAAGTATGGAACCCAGGAGAAACAGACGCTGTCGATTTACTGATTGTTGCATTGAAGTATGGCTCACTTTCGGAGGCATTGGAAAGTATTCAGAAAGTAACCACGGAGAATACGGTAATTATGAGTCTGATGAATGGGGTAGACAGTGAAGAGATTATTGCAGAAAAAGTAGGAGTGGAGCATCTTCTTCCGGCAGTGATCAAGGTCGCTTCACATAAGGAAGAAGATGGCTATCATTTTGATCCTGAGACAACAATCGGAATTATTTTTGGCGAGCTTACTGCACCTTACGATAGTGATCGTATCAGGGCAATCGAAGAACTGTTCAAGGAGACCGGAATTCATTTCCGGGCGACAGAGTATGCAAGAGAAGAGATGTGGAGCAAGTTTCGGCTGAATGTCTGTAACAATCTGCCACAGGCAATTCTCGGCGCGGGAGTTGGATGTTACCGTGACAGTGTGCATATGAAGGCAATCAGTGATGGACTGAAAGGAGAACTGGAAGCAATTGCACATGCGAAAGGAATCGATCTGAGTAAGACTGAGGCGTCTTCCGGGCGTGGAAGTGCAGTACCGCCATCTGCGCGTTATTCTACTTTGCAGGATTTGGATGCAGGAAGACACACAGAGATTGATATGTTTTCAGGTGCACTGATCCGTATGGGAAAGGAACTTGGAATTCCGACACCGTATAATGAGTATACATATCATATGATTAAAGCACTAGAAGAGAAAAATGACGGACGGTTTAATTATACAGGAGATGAGGAACCGACCTGGTCAAAATAGAACAGGGAACAATTTGTGGCAGAGGCAGGTTATGAAAAAATATTGAAACAGTGATGTTGAAACAACATAAAAAGGTGAGGTAAATTAAGATGAAAGAATTATACGAAGCAATCGAACAGAAAATAAAAGGTTCCGGCTATCCGAGAGAAATTTCCGGGAGAGCGGTGTACAACGATATCTGTGATCAGATTGACGGAAAAGAGAATGGAAGTTATGTATTGTTATCCAAGTTCGAAGATGATGTGATTTTTGAGTATCATATCACGATTCAGGATGAAGATTTCAACCTGGGGATTTTGACAATGCGAACACCGGAAGGCGTGTTTGAGACAGATTTTGATGCGGAATAAAAGGATGAATATGTTATGAAGAAAATCAGCAGAGTTTCAACTATAATTAGCGCAATCATGCTACTTACTTATATTATTGTTCTTATCAGCATCTGGAGCAGGATTCCTGATACAGTACCGACACATTTTAATGCAGCAGGAGTGGCAGATAGTTATGGAAGCAAAAGAAACCTTGTATTTGAACCAGTTCTTGCCGCATTTCTGTTGTTATTCCTCTCATTGATGGAAAGAATTCCGGCAATCTGGAATTTCCCGGTGGCTGTTACAGAAGAGAACAGAGAAAGATTGTATAAGATTGCCATGATAATGATGGGCGGGATTAAGGTTCTGGTTACTGCCCTGCTGATTGATGTTGGAGTCAGCAGTTTTGTGGAAGGATATCCAATCTGGCCGATGTATATGATGCTTGGAGTGATGATGATACTGATTATCGTATCGATTGTTCAGATGGTTCGGGCGAAATAATGTGGAATAAGAAAGCAAATAAAAACCCTCTTGTGCAATATGTTTATCCAAAATCTTAAAAAAACATAAAAATTATATAAAATCCTTCTTGAATTTAGCGCAATGAAGTGCTAAACTCTTAACATAAAAACAGAGTGCGATCTATTTATTGACGAGAGCATCTGAATTATAGTTAAGAAAGAAGGATAAAAAATGAACGGAGTTATAATGATGGTCATTGCCATCGTTGTATTAGGTGGAGGATATCTTTTCTATGGAAGATATCTTGAGAAGAAATGGGGAATTGACCCGAATGCAAAGACTCCTGCTTATGAACTGGAAGACGGCGTAGATTATGTGCCGGCAGATACGAATATCGTATTTGGTCATCAGTTCGCATCTATCGCAGGAGCAGGCCCGATCAACGGACCAATCCAGGCAGCAATCTTTGGATGGCTTCCGGTACTTTTGTGGATTCTGATCGGAGGTGTTTTCTTCGGAGCAGTGCAGGATTTTGCATCCATGTATGCTTCTGTAAAGAACAAAGGACGTACAATTGGTTATATTATCGAGGAGTATATCGGTAAACTTGGAAAGAAACTATTCCTGTTATTCTGCTGGTTATTCTGTATTCTTGTTGTTGCTGCATTTGCGGATGTAGTTGCAGGAACATTCAACGGATTCGTAGCTGATGATGCAGGAGTTGTAAGCAAAGTAGCAGCAAATGGTGCTGTAGCAACAACATCCATGCTTTTCATTGTAGAAGCCGTAGCACTTGGCTGCATTTTGAAATATGCAAAACTGAATAAGTGGGTTAATACAGCAATTGCAATTGTTATGCTTGTTGCAGCGGTAGCACTTGGACTTTATTTTCCAATGTATCTGACAAGAGAGACATGGCATATCCTGATCTTTATTTACATTCTGATTGCCAGTGTCGCACCGGTAACAATGCTGCTTCAGCCACGTGATTACCTGAACAGTTACTTGCTGATCTTTATGATTGCAGCAGCAATTGTCGGAGTATTTGTAGCAAATCCATCCTGTAACCTGAAAGCTTTTACAAGCTTCAATGTAGATGGAAGTTATATGTTCCCAATTCTGTTTGTAACAATTGCATGTGGAGCTGTATCCGGATTCCATTCACTGGTATCTTCAGGAACTGCTTCTAAGCAGATTAAGAGTGAGAAGAACATGCTCCCTGTATCTTACGGAGCAATGATCATGGAAAGTATGCTTGCTGTAATCGCACTGATCGCAGTTGCTTCCTTCGCTGATGGCGAGGCAGCAGCACAGGGACTGACAACACAGCCACAGATTTTTGCAGGAGCAATTGCAAACTTCCTTGAAGTGATTGGCTTACCGCATTCACTTGTATTTACACTGATCAACCTTGCAGTATCAGCATTTGCATTGACATCACTTGATTCCGTTGCACGTGTCGGAAGACTTTCTTTCCAGGAATTCTTTATCGATGATGACACAGATATGGATCATCTGCCATTGTACAAGAAAGTAGCAACCAATAAATATTTCTCAACAGTTATTACACTGGTACTTGCATACTTACTTGCAAAGGTTGGATATGCAGAAATCTGGCCACTGTTTGGATCAGCAAACCAGCTTCTGTCAGTACTTGCACTGATTGCATGTGCAGTATTCCTTAAGAAGACAAAACGCCAGGGAGCAATGCTTTGGATCCCAATGATCTTTATGATGGCGGTAACATTTACAGCACTTGGAATGACAATCTGTAAACTGGGAGGTCAGTTTATGACAACAGGTCTGAGCCTTGGAAATACACTACAGCTGATCTTTGCTGTTCTGCTTCTTATCCTTGGAGTAATCGTAGCAATTCAGGGAATTAAAAAGCTTACAGAGAAGAAAGAAGATTAATATAAATGGCAGCGAACATAAATCAAAAACATATGTTCAGTAATAAGATGATCCGTGCTCTTTTAGTACCAATCATACTGGAACAGCTATTGAATTCTATCATGGGTACCGCGGATACGATGATGGTTAGTAATGTAGGATCCGCGGCAATCTCAGCGGTATCGCTCGTGGATTCCATTAACATATTGGTGATTCAGGCATTTTCCGCATTGGCAGCCGGAGGTGCGATCGTCTGCGCCCAGTACATTGGACAGGGGAATAAAGAACGGGCAAATGAGTCTGCACGACAGGTACTATTTATCATCACTCTTATATCAGTAGCTGTCAGCGCATTTTGTCTTATTTTTCAGAAACCGTTACTTCACCTGATTTTTGGAGCAGTTGAAGCAGATGTTATGAGAGCATCTGAAATCTATTTCTTCTACACTGCATTATCATTTCCGTTTATTGCGGCGTATGATGCGGCGGCATCGATCTTCAGGGCACAGGAGAACACGAGAGATCCGATGCTCATTTCAATGGTATCAAACGTGATGAATATTGTCGGAAATGCAATTATGATCTGGGGCTTCCATATGGGAGTCGCGGGAGCTGCACTGGCAACTTTGATTTCACGTATTTTCTGTGCGGTTGTAGTATTGGCAGAACTTCGTCTGGATCGTCAGCCAATTGTGGTACGAGATTATCTGAAAATCCGTCCAGACTGGAGAATGATCCGCAGGATCCTTGGAATCGGAATTCCATCCGGTGTGGAGAACAGTATGTTCCAGTTAGGAAAGCTGGCGATTCAGTCCACAGTATCAACACTTGGAACAACAGCAATCGCTGCGCAGGCAATGACGAACATTCTGGAGAATCTGAACGGAATCGGTGGTATCGGAGTCGGAATCGGATTGATGACAATTGTAGGTCAATGTCTGGGAGCTGACCGGAAGGATGAGGCAGTTTATTACATCAAAAAGCTTTGCGTGATTGCTGAGATCGTTATGGCTGCGAGCTGTGTGATTGTTTTTGCACTGACGAAACCAATTACGATTCTCGGCGGTATGGAACCGGAGAGTGCGAAGATGTGTTTCCATATGGTAATGTGGATCACGATTGTAAAACCGCTTGTATGGGTTATGTCATTTGTTCCGGCATATGGATTGAGAGCGGCAGGGGATGCAAAATTTTCTATGATCACATCCTGTTGTACAATGTGGGCATGCAGGTTCTGCCTGTGTGTATTTCTGATCCGTGTAATGGGATTTGGCCCGATGGGAGTATGGATCGGAATGTTTGCGGACTGGACGGTTAGAAGTATTATTTTCACCTGGCGATTCCACAGCAGAAAATGGCTGGAGCATAAAGTGATTTAAATAAGAAGAGAAATCTGAACAAAAATAGAAATCCAAACAAAAATAGAAACAGCAGGGTTACTGTCGGGAAAGCATTTTAATAATAATGCTTTTGGCAGTAGCCTTGCTGTTTCTTATATCTGCTATTTTTTAAAAAGAAGTTTTAGTATATTTATAGATTTATGTCTGGTATATGATTCCTGAAAATTACTCTTCAGGTGCAAGCTCTGTTGTCTGCTTCTTTGGAGGCATAACCAGTGAGAAGATAAGGAATGCAATCAACGCAGCAACCAGTCCAGGTACGATCGGCTGATTGAAGTGCAGACCGAACAGATTTCCTTTGGAAACATGCTCCAGATATACTACAACAATAGTTCCGGCGATCAGAGAAGCCATGGTTCCTGCCTGGGAAGCTCCTTTCCAGTAATGTCCGAGAACATATGGGAAGAAAGAACCTGCGGCACGAAGGGTGAAGGCAAACATCAGGATTGTAACAATACTTGAAGTATTAAATAATGCAATCAGAGTAGCAAAAACACCTACAGCTGCCATTGTAACACGAGTTACGATCATGATCTCTTTATCAGATGCGCTAGGCTTAATTACAATCTTGTAAATATCATTTGCAAAGATCGATCCGGCACCAAGAAGGTCTGAGTCAGCACTTGACATTGTGGCAGATACGATACCTGCAAATAACAATCCGCAGATAACTGCCGGCATTGCTTCCATAGCAAGAACCGGAAGTGCATAACGGGCACCAACATCCTGGAAGTCCGCAGCATTGAATTTGCCCATGTTGATCAGTGCAAGTACGATGATTCCCATAAGTGTCGGAACAAAAGCGTAGATAAAGTTTACGATCGCAGCAAGGACAGATCCCTGTCTTGCTGCTTTTCCGTCTCTTGCAGCGTAATATCTGGATACAGCTTCCTGTCCTACAGTAAATGTAGCAACATACATGATTGTTAAACTGATAACATCCATTACATTATAACCTTTAAACATGTCAAATGTTTCAGCAGGAACATTAGCTACAACATTGTCCCATCCACCGGCAAGATTCATTCCAAATGGAAGTGCGATGATCATTCCGATCACGATCAGGAATACCTGAACAAAGTCAGTAAGTGTAACACTCCAAAGACCACCCATGATCGCATAAATTGTTACAACGACACCTACGATCAGAACGGCTGTTTTATAATTCAGATTCAGCATAGTAGACAGAATAACGGAAGATGCGATAAACTGTCCGGCTGTCAGTCCGATCAATGGAACGAACATGATCAAAGATGTAATGATTCCTGAAGGTTTTCCATAACGACGGCGGAAATATTCAGGAACAGTTTTAACCATCGCAGCACGAAATTTTGGTGCAAGGAATGTAAGAATCACAAAAGCGAATCCCATTGTGATAATGTACCATGCGGCACTGAGTCCGTGACTTTCCATACCCTGCTGAACAACACCGAGAGAACTTCCTCCACCAATCTCAGTAGCAGCAAGAGTTCCGGCCATTAAAAACGGTCCGAGTCGTCTTCCGGCAACAACGAAGTCTGTGTTGGATTCAATCTTCTTGGATGACAGATAACCGATCAATAACATAACAAGAAGATAAATAACAACGACAGCGGTTACAATAATGTTTGACTGCATAAAATATCCCTCTTTCCTTTAGTCAAATTTGAAAAAGGTATCAGGAAATAGCGAAACCTGACACCTATGTTCATACGAATAATTATACCATAAAAACTTTCACACGCAACCTGAAAAGAGAAAAAACTTATTGAAAATTATCAATATTTCCGGAAGATAATCGATTGGTATGGTAGATGTTAACAAAAATAATAAAAGGCGAGAGGACAGCGTGAAAAAGAACATTTTTTAGGGGGTGGACATTTGACGTTTCTATTATTACAATTATAATAATCGACAGAAAAGAGGAATTGTATATGACACAGATAGATGCGTTAAAAACAGATGAAATACAGAATTATGAGATAGAACATCAGGAAGAAGTGCGCCGCCTCGCAGGCGAGTGTATGGTAATTTTGGAAAATGACGGAGTCCTTCCACTTCAGGCTGGTACAAAGAAGATTGCATTATTTGGAACAGGAGCAAGACATACGATCAAAGGTGGAACAGGATCTGGTGATGTAAATGTACGTGAAAACATTTCGATTGCACAAGGGCTTGAGCGTGCAGGATTTAAATTTGTAACAGAAGGCTGGCTGGATCAGTATGACAGACTTTATGCGGATGCGCAGGAAGCGTATGCGAAAAAGTTAAATGAATTTACAGAGAAAACAGGAAAACCATCGATGCTATATGCCTTCGAGAACCCTTTTGAGGAACCGGAACAGCCGGAGATTACAGAAGTGGATGTAAAAGAAGCGGATGCGGCAATTTATATAATTTCTAGAAATTCCGGAGAGGGAAAAGACCGCAGGGCAGAGAAGGGAGATTATTATCTCAGCGACAGAGAACTTCAGAATATCCGTTTTATGACAGAACACTATAAGAACTGTATTGTTCTTTTGAATGTAGGTGGAGTCATTGATCTGACTTCATTGAAGGCAATTGAAGGTGTACAGGCAATTATGCTTGTGGGACAGACAGGAAATATGGGAGGTTATGCAGTTGCTGATGTGCTGACTGCCAAGACGATTCCTTCAGGAAAGCTGACTGATACATGGGCAAGATCTTATGAGGATTATCCATCCTCTGCAAGATTTAGCCACAGGGATGGAAATCTTGACGACGAATATTACAGTGATGGAATCTATGTGGGATATCGTTATTTTGATACGTTTGGTGTGATGCCTCTATATTGCTTTGGATATGGAAAAAGCTATACAGAATTTGAAATAAAAACAATGAATGTAACAGCAGATGAAAAGCAGGTACAGGTTGAAGTTGAGGTTACGAACATTGGTGACAAATATCCTGGAAAAGAAGTTGTTCAGGTTTATTATTCCGCACCGGATGGAATCATGGAGAAACCAACACAGGAACTTGCAGGATTTGCTAAGACTAAATTGCTTGCGCCGGGAGAAAAAGATGTCGTGACGATCACATTTGCAACGACAGATATGGCATCTTTTGATGCGTATGACGCAGCCTGGATCATGGAAGAGGGAGAATACACGATCCGCGTAGGAAACAGTTCACGTAATACGGAAGCTGTGGCAGTCATCGACCTTGATGAGCAGGTGACAACACTCCAACTGAAACGTCTGATGCGTGATACAATTGCAGTCAGAGAGCTTCACCACATGATTCCGATTTTCGATATTGAATTTGATTTCGGTGTTCCGGCGATTCCGTTTAGAATTATGCTTCAGGCAGAGAACTTTAAGAAAGAACTTGTAGAATATGAAGTGATGCGCAGGACACTTATGAATAAGAGGAAAGATGAAGTTCTGACGCTGGAAGATGTAAAAGCAGGCAACGCGACTCTGGATGAACTGACAGCGCAGCTTACCGTGGAAGAAATGGCAGAACTTTGTGTTGGAACAGAGAGAAGAAATGGCGACGGAAATGTAATTGGTTCAGCATCCTCCTGTGTGCCGGGTGCAGCAGGAGACACCACTTCCAGTTTACTTGAAACACGAAAAGTGCCGAATCTTATTCAGGCAGATGGACCGGCAGGGCTTCGTTTAGAGACACCTTGTACTGCCATTCCAATCGCAACAACACTGGCACAATCCTGGGATATGAATCTGATTCATAGAATGGGAGAGCTTGTCGGAGAAGAGATGAAGCAGTTACATGTAGATCTATGGCTCGCACCTGGCATGAATATTCATCGTAATCCGCTTTGTGGACGAAACTTCGAATACTATTCTGAGGATCCTGTATTGACAGGTCTTTGTGCTGCAACAGAGACGAAAGGTGTTCAGTCTCAAAAAGGAAAGGGAACAACAATCAAACATTTTGCAGGAAATAATCAGGAAGACAACCGTATGTTTACGAATGCACATATCAGCGAGCGTGCGCTGAGAGAAATCTATCTGAAAGGATTTGAGATAGCTGTAAAGACAGCACAACCATATGCAATTATGACTTCCTACAATCTGATCAACGGAGTTCATTCAGCAAACAACTATGATATGCTGCAGAATATTGCACGTGATGAGTGGGGATTTGAAGGTCTTGTGATGACAGACTGGTATACTTCACAGGATACAACAGAGATGGGAATGGTATCACCATCCGGAAAATATAGTCATTCTAGCAGTGTACAGTGCATTAAAGCAGGAAATGACCTTCAGATGCCGGGATGTCAGCAGAACGTGGATGATATCGTAGAAGCAGTGAACGAAGGAAAAGAAATTACCAAAGCAGATTTACAACGCTGTGCGAAACATATTTTAAGTGTTGCACTTAAGACAATGTAAAACCACCTTGGTAATGTGGGGAATGAGAGTTTTTTTCGTATTACTCAAAAATTAATAAACAATATCGTATAAGATCAAGCCTTTTGTGTCGCAGGATGCAGAAGGCTTTTCCTTTCCTTCCAGGATTGCATTGATACATTCGACGGGTCTTTCCCCTATGCCGATATCCAAAAGCGTTCCTAGAATAAATGGAGCCATCTGATAGAGAAAATCATTGGCTGTCATACGAATATAAA
>ERZ773190.3546-NODE-3546-length-10130-cov-4.459950_pt1 | contig 10130 bp, 7 predicted proteins | sample MGYA00511111_ERZ773190 | MGnify/ENA primary metagenome ERZ773190 (study PRJEB29015, sample SAMEA2737777) | human gut metagenome | biome: human gut; feature: human-associated habitat; material: faeces | place: China | collected 2012 ... | reverse complement strand
AAAAGACCGGTCAGATTGCTGCTCAGGTTGGGCAGACACCGCAGGGCTGGAATGGGAACATTTTCAGCATGATACAAAATCTTTCCGATTCGGTCATTGTACCGATTGCCGGTATGATTATTACCTTTGTGCTTTGTTATGAGCTGATTTCCATGTTAACAGAAAAGAACAATATGCATGACATTGATACATGGATGTTCTTTAAATATTTTTTCAAGATGTGGGTGGCAGTCTGGATCGTCAGCCATACTTTCACGATTACCATGGCGGTATTTGATGTCGGGCAGTCAGTAGTGAGCCGGGCCGCTGGTGTCATCAGTTCCGATACAGCGATCAATATAGATACGATGATTACCACGATGGAAACGGCAATGGAATCTATGGAAATCGGTGAACTTGTCATACTGGCACTGGAAACGATGCTTGTGAGCCTGTGTATGAAGGTTATCTCAGTCTTTATTACAGTGATTTTGTATGGGCGTATGATTGAAATCTATCTCTATTCGTCCGTTGGAGCTATTCCATTTGCAACTATGTCTAACCGGGAATGGGGGCAGATTGGAAACAACTATCTTCGTGGATTGTTTGCACTGGCATTTCAGGGATTCTTTATGATGGTCTGCGTGGGAATTTACGCAGTCTTAGTAGCGAATATCCAGATGTCAGATAACATACATTCTGCATTGTTCGGCGTGATGGCATACACGGTAATCCTTTGTTTCAGTTTGATGAAAACAGGAAACTTTGCCCGTAGTATCTTCAACGCTCACTAAGAAAGGGGGAACTGGCAATGGCATTTGTATCAGTGCCTAAAGACTTAACCAAGGTCAAAAATAAGATCATCTTCAACCTGACCAAACGGCAGCTGATCTGTTTTGGGATTGCGGCGGCAGTAGGAGTTCCGTTTTATTTCCTTACCAGAGGGATCATCGGTTCCAGTAACGCAGCCACCGGGATGTGCCTTTTGATGCTTCCGGCATTTTTATTTGCCATGTATGAAAAGGATGGACTTCCGTTAGAAAAGGTTTTGAAAAATATGATCACCGTGAAATTTATCCGTCCTCCGGTACGGAAGTATCAGATGGAAAATCTGTATGAGAAGAAATTTATCATGGTCAGAAAAAAGAAGGGAGGACAGAAGAGTGTTAAAAAGAAAAAACGATAGACAGCCACCGCAGAGATTGGAAGAAGAACGTTATGCAAATGATTACTGGCTGGATGAAGAGGATGGTGGAGAAGATATTCCAGATCCGGCGGTCAGTAGTAAGCCGGTAAGCGGCAGACTGCACAGCGAGCCAATGGTAACAGGTTATGAAGCGTTGGAAAGACAGAGAGGGGTACGCCGACCAAACAGAAAGCTGACCCGCAGGGAAAAGAAGGCTTTGAAAAGGGCACAGAAATATGAAGCGAAACTTCATAAAGAGCATGAAAAAGCCGATAAGAAAAATGCGAAGAAAGAAGCGAAGCTTGTGGCGAAAGCAGAGAAACAGGCAATGCGTGAAGCAAAGAAAAGTGCAAAGAAGAAAAAGAGCAGTTCATCTACAGCACCGCCAAGACAGCAGCCGGAAGGAAAGAAGGTTTCGGGAGGAAAAGGCGGAACCACAGAAAAGAAAGTGGCAAATACTGCCAAAGATAAACGGATTACAGCACAGCAGTCCATTCCTTATCATGAGATGGGGAGAGATGGTATCTGCCGTGTGCAGGATAGATTTTATTCCAAGACCATCCGTTTTTATGACATCAACTACCAGTTGGCTCAGAATGAGGATAAAAATGCGATTTTTGAAAACTGGTGTGACTTCTTAAATTATTTTGACAGCACGATTCATTTTCAGCTTTCCTTTATCAATCAGCACAGCAACATGGCGGAGTATGAAAAGGTTATCCATATCAATCCGCAGGAGGATGAGTTTGATGATCTGCGTATGGAGTTTGCACAGATGCTTAATAATCAGCTGGCGAAAGGAAATAATGGTCTGATGCGTACCAAGTATATCACGTTTGGTATTGAAGCAGAGAATATCCGGGAAGCACGACCGAAGCTGGAACGTATCGAGTCGGATATTATGAATAACTTCAAGATTCTTGGAGTGACAGCTTATCCGCTGAATGGAACGGAAAGGCTGCAGATCATGTACGAGACATTTAATCAAGATAGTAAAGTCCCTTTCCATTTTTCTTATGATGAGGTACTTCGGACAGGTCTTAGCACAAAGGATTATATCGCACCGACCAGCTTCGTATTTAAGAATGGAAAAGACTTTCAGATGGGTGGAACGATAGGAGCCGTTTCTTATCTTCAGATTCTTGCCCCAGAGCTTACGGACAAGATGCTGGCAGAGTTTTTGGAGATGGACAGTAACCTTATGGTGAATTTCCATATCCAGTCCATTGACCAGATGAAAGCGATCAAGCTGGTAAAGAGCAAGGTGACCGATATTAACCGGATGAAGATTGAGGAGCAGAAAAAGGCAGTCCGTGCCGGATATGACATGGACATTATCCCATCAGACTTAAATACATATGGCGGGGAAGCAAAGAGACTTCTGGAAGATTTACAGTCCAGAAATGAGAGGATGTTCCTTGTAACGGCACTGTTTTTAAATACGGCAGAGACAAAGCAGGAGCTTGAAAATGTCGTATTCCAGACTGCCGGTATTGCACAGAAATATAACTGTGCATTGAAACGTCTGGATTATCAGCAGGAGCAGGGGATTATGAGCTGCCTGCCGCTTGCTATGAATCTTGTGCCGATCAAAAGGGCACTTACTACAACATCTACGGCAATCTTTGTTCCGTTTACCACACAGGAATTGTTTATGGGCGGGGAATCCATTTACTATGGTTTAAATGCCCTTTCCAATAACCTGATCATGGCAGACAGAAAGAAACTGAAAAACCCGAATGGTTTGATTTTGGGTACACCGGGTGCCGGTAAGTCATTTGCGGCAAAGCGTGAGATCACCAACGCATTTATCGTGACAAAAGATGACATTATCGTGTGTGATCCGGAAGGAGAGTATTATCCGTTGTTCCGGGCATTTCATGGACAGGTTATCCGCATTTCACCAACCAGCCATGATTATATCAATCCGATGGACATCAATTTGGATTATGCAGATGATGATGACCCACTTTCCTTAAAGTCTGACTTTATCCTGTCTCTTTGTGAGCTGGTAGTTGGTGGGAAGAATGGATTGGAGCCGGTAGAAAAAACAGTTATTGACCGTTGTGTACGTCTGGTGTATCAGGACTTTCTTTCTGACCCAGTACCGGAAAAGATGCCGATCTTAGAGGATTTATATAATCTTCTCCGTGAGCAGAAAGAGCAGGAGGCACAGCGTCTTGCGACTGCATTGGAAATCTACGTTAACGGTTCTCTGAAAGTATTCAACCACAGAACCAACGTGGAACTGAATAACCGCATGGTATGTTTTGACATCAAAGACTTGGGGAAACAGCTGAAAAAGCTTGGGATGCTGATCGTACAGGATCAGGTATGGAACAGGGTGACGATTAACCGTTCAGCGAATAAGAGTACCAGATATTACATTGATGAATTTCATCTGCTTTTAAAAGAAGAGCAGACAGCTTCGTACAGCGTGGAGATCTGGAAGCGATTCCGTAAATGGGGCGGTATTCCGACGGGTATCACACAGAATGTAAAAGACCTGCTTGCCAGCCGTGAGATAGAAAATATCTTTGAAAATTCTGACTTTATCCTGATGTTAAACCAGGCATCCGGTGACAGGCAGATTCTTGCAAAGCAGCTGAACATTTCACCACATCAGCTTTCTTATGTTACCAACAGTGGAGAAGGTGAGGGACTGGTCTTTTATGGCAGTACCATTATCCCGTTTAAGGATAAATTTGATAATTCTCTGATGCTGTATGCGTTGATGACTTCTAAGCCAGATGAGGTAGAGAAGCGTAAAAAACTTGGTATCGGAGAAAGAGATGATTAAAAAATATAAAAAACAAAATAGAACAAAAGCAGGGGATGAGCCGGAAAGGATTTCCGGCCTTTTTTCTGCCCAAAAATGAAATGGAGGATTACTACATGAGAGATTATACGAATTTTGAGAGATGCAATGGAGAACCTTGCTGTGTATTTGCAGAGAGGATCTGTGCAGACAATTATAAAGAACTTTTAGAAAAAGGAAGGGACAGTAACGGGGAGGAGGTGTTTGGCGAGATGTTAGATGATCTGCTGTATTTAGCGGAACTGATTGACTTTATGGGGATTACTTCCTGTCTGGCTGCAAGAGGAACATTGAGTGAAAGACTTACAGATAAGCTGACAGATTCCATTGCAGGACTGGCAGATGAGGTACTGGAAAAATGGGAGAACTATCAGGATAAAGCAGAATAACAGGTAAACAGTAAAGGGGATGGTGAGATTTGCAGGAGCATGAGTATAAGGCGAGAGATAAAACCGTCCAGAAGATGAGCCGTGATGGTCTTAGAGAAGAGAATCTTCGGAATAAAGAAGAAAAAAGGATCACTGGACGGGACATGGATACAGAGGTTTCCCGTAGTGAAAAAAAGGATGAACTGGATTTCAGTAAGAGAAGGCGTGAGTATAGCAATGAAAAAAGGGAAACAGAACATTCGGAGAAGAGTTCCCCAAAAACCAGATATAGTAGAGAAACTGTACTGGATGAGAAGTCAGAACAAGATATAGATGGAGAACTGGATGGGGAACAAGTAGCCGATGAAAGCACAGCTGCAACGAAATCCGCATTTCGCAGTGAGAGCATCCGTGGACAGCCAAGGGAAGAACGGGCTTATCTGGAAACGGTTGCAGACAGCCGGGATCTCCGTAAGAAAAAGATGGTCAGAGATTATGCGTCAAAAGAAAGACGGAAGGAAAAGGAGGCGTCCGAAGAAAGCAAGACGGCAAAGAGAAAAGCTGCCCGGTACAGGGAAACTTCAGAAGTGGCAGAAGAGTCTCTGGATGGATTTTCGGAGGAGATCAAAGGCAAATCGAAGCGGGAACGTGTGCTGAAAGAACAGCGGAAAAAGAGTTCCAGATTATCGTTTGGCGATGAAAGTGATGGCATGGTACATGGAGCCGGTATCGGTATCCGAAGTTCTGCATCTGCCGTGAAAGATGCTGCGGCTACGGCGGCTCATTGGAAAACCCATGAGGCAGAAGATGATAATGCTGCGGTAGAAGGGGCACACCGGGCAGAGCTTGCAGGAGAAAGCCTTGCAAGAAAATCCATTTATACAAGGGAACGCTTAAAGCAAAGGAGGGAACAGTCAAAAAGACTGAAAGAAAGCGTTCTTGATGAAGCAGAAAAAAGCAGGCTGATGTTTGAATCTGTTTATGGAAATGAAGCAAAAAATATGGTGAAGAAGGAAGCGGAGCAGAAAAGAAAATCTGCATTGCAAAAGCTGTTCCAGAAGAAACGTTATCAGAAACAGTATCAGGCAGCAAAGCAGAGTAAAAAGGCAAAGGATGCGGCGATCACTTCAGCACAGAAATTTACAGAGAAAGCAAAAGATGCAGTCAAAATGATTGCGGCACAAAATCGTGGGATTTTTGCTACAGTTGCTATCTTTGGATTGATCTTTGTCTTGATTGCAGCAAGTTTTACCAGCTGCAGTGCATCCCTGCAGGGAGCTTCGTCTGCCATTATTTCCACCAGTTATTCCAGTACAGATGAGGACATTTATGCCGCTGAAAATGCATACCGGGCATTAGAAGAAGCCTTAAATACGCAGATCAATCAGATGGAATCCACGCATCCGGATTACGATGAATACCGGTACCAGATTGATGAGATCGGTCATAATCCATATCAGCTGATCTCTTATCTGACAGTTAAATACGGTGGTTTTACTTATGATGAAGTAGCAGAGGAGATAGAGTCCATTTTCCGCCAGCAGTATGGGATTACGACAGATTCTACCAGGGAGACAGTTACCGAAACAAAGACAGTCCGGGTAGGAGAATCACTGGGACAGGTTGTCACCAGTGGGTATTGTAACTGCTCCATCTGCTGTGGGCAGTGGAGTGGAGGACCGACAGCCAGCGGTGCGATGCCGACAGCTAATCATACAATCGCAGTAGATGCATCGAATCCTTTTATACCGATGGGAACCCATGTAATTATGAATGGTGTGGAATATGTAGTAGAAGATACCGGAGCTTTTGCAAGATATGGTGTTCAGTTTGATGTTTATTATGATAACCATGCAGCAGCTTCCGCACATGGGCACCAGACATGGGAGGCATACATAGCAGACAGCAATGGAAGCCAGGAAGTGCAGGTTACGACAACGAAAGAAGTAAACCGTCTGGATGTGACGATGACAAACCGTAATCTGGATACCGTATTGAGAAGCCGCATGACGGAAGAAGAACAGGAAAGATACGATGCGTATAACAAATATTATGGAAATCGTGATTACCTGTTTGACTTAAACAGCATACCCACCGGAAGTGGAGGCTTTGGTTATACCATACCGACAGATGCTTTATCTGATCCACAGTTTGCAAAGATGATCCGGGAAGCAGAGAAATATCTGGGAGTTCCTTATGTCTGGGGTGGCTATTCCCCAAGTGGATTTGATTGTTCCGGATTTGTAAGCTGGGTTATCAATAATTGTGGAAATGGATGGAATATTGGAAGATGTACTGCCGATGGACTTCGTTCTCACTGTTCGCAGGTATCTCCATCGGAAGCAAAACCGGGAGACTTGATCTTCTTCCAGGGCACCTATAACACAAGTGGAGCGAGTCATGTTGGAATCTATGTCGGCAATAACATGATGATCCATTGTGGTAAGCCAGTGCAATACACAAGTATTGCAAGTGCCTACTGGCAGGAACATTTTATGGCATTTGGTCGTCTGCATTAGAGGAGGTGACAGGCAGATGAACATGAAATTAAAAAAGATTCTGGATGATATTCAGAAGACAGAGGATAAGATTGCAGAGCTGCAGGAACATCTGAAACGGCAGAATACATTAAAACAGCAGATGGAAGATGTGGAGATCATCAAATCTTTCCGTTCTATGAAACTGGACAGCCGGGAGTTACTGGTATTGCTTGACGGGATTCAGAAAGGAACCGTTACGATTCAGAGAAATGAAAAGGGTGGCATTACAGTAGAAGAGACAAAAGGCTTGCAGAAGAAAGAAAACAATAATGGATCACTTGTGGGGCAGGTGACAGGAAGTGAGGTATTAGACGATGAAGAGTAAAGTAGTGAAGAAACTTCTGATGATCGCTATGGCGGTAACAATGATTTCGGGAACGTCCATTGCTACTGTTTATGCAAATGCAAATCCGCCGGCAGAAGAGGCAACGACAGCGGTGGTGGAAGAGACAACAACAGAAAAGAGTAAAGATACGGAGAAAGCAGAGGATACGGGAAGAGTTACCGGAGAAAGTAATAATTCTGCTTTTTCTACACCGGGAAATGCCCAGCTTGTAGATGATAAGGAAAATGATGATACAAAACAGTTCCTTACTATCCAGACCAAAAAGGGGAATACTTTTTACATGGTCATTGACCGTTCCAGTAATACAGAGAATGTGTATATGATGTCTCTGGTCGATGAGAATGATCTGGCAGAATTTCTGGATGAAACAGAAACAGAAAAAGACAAAGAAACTGAAGAATCAACCGTAGTGATCCCGGAAACCGCACCGGAGACTACACCAGCAGAGGAGGAAACCGAAGTGAAGAAAGAAGAGAAAAGCGGAATGAATATGAAAGGTTTTGCAGCTATCGTAGTTGCAGCAATCTTAGGTTTTGCAGGAATCGCAGTCTATAAGAAACATGGACGCAGTAAGGACGAAGATTATGTAAGTGAACAGCTTGAATTTTCAGACGGTCCGTATGTAAATGAAGAGGACGATGAAAAAGAAGAATAAGCGTTTTTAAAAGATGGAAACAGTAATAAGGACAGGGGCAGCCAGAAATCTTGGCTGCCTTTTTTGGTAGAAAGGAAAGGATTATGTCTAAATTTTTAGTGATCGCAGAGAAGCCAAGTGTAGCACAAAGTTATGCGAAAAATCTGTCCGCTTATAAGAGGGAGGACGGTTATCTGGAGGGAGAAAGCTGTATTGTCAGCTGGTGCTTAGGACATCTGGCAGAATACGCACAGCCAGAGGAATATGACCCGAAATATGAAAAATGGCAGTTTGATGATCTGCCAATCCTTCCAGAAGCATGGAAGCTGAAAGTTTCCAAGGATAAAAAGAAGCAGTTTGAAGTCATAAAAACTCTGATGAATCGAAGTGATGTGGAGTATCTGGTCAATGGCTGTGATGCAGGAAGAGAAGGAGAACTGATCTTTCAAAGGGTGTATGTGCTTGCCGGATGCAGGAAACCAGTGAAACGTCTGTGGATCAGCTCGATGGAAGATGCCGCCATTCAGAAAGGTTTTCAGACAATGAAAAGTGAGGAAGAATATAAGAATCTCTGTATGGCTGCGGTGTGCAGGGCACAGGCTGACTGGCTGATTGGAATGAATGGAACCAGGGCATACACCACGAGATATTTTAAACGATTGGTTGTGGGCAGGGTACAGACCCCAACCCTTGCCATGCTTGCAGAACGGCAGGAGAGGATTGAGCATTTTCAAAAAGAAGCGTTTTATAAGGTAGCACTGACAGATGGAAAACTTACAGTAGTTTCCGAAAACATTGCAAATGAAGAAGCTGCGGATCTGCTGGCAGCGTTATGTAATGGTTCGACCGCTGTGGTCACACAGATGAAGAAGGAGGATAAAAAAGCATTTCCGCCAAGACTTTATGATTTGACAAGCCTGCAGAGAGAAGCCAACCGTTACTTTGGATATACAGCGAAACGCACACTGGATATGTTACAGGAATTATATGAAGAAAAGCTGGTTACTTATCCAAGAACAGACAGCCAGTTTGTAACGGAGGATATGAAAGATTCGGTAGAGGAACTGGTAGAAAAAATGCCAGTATTACTTCCGTTTGTAGATTATGGACAGTTGGGGCATGGCATAAAAAGGGTAATCAACAATGCAAAGGTATCTGATCACCATGCGATCCTTCCGACAAAAGAAGCCGTGGAGAAAGGAATTGCTGATTTACCGGCAGATAAAAAGAATCTGATGATGCTGATCTGTCAGCAGCTGGTACAGGCAACAGGAGAAGAATATCTCTATGAGCAGACAGATATTACGGTAAAGTGCCAGGAACATGATTTTAAAGCCAGAGGGAAGATTCCAGTACAGATGGGATTTAAGGAAGTAGAAAAGGCATTTAAACAGCTGTGTGTTAAAGCGGAACCAGTGGAGGGAAAGGAAAAAGAGACTTCGATTCCTGCTGGGTATGAAGAAGGAATGAGGCTTTTTCCAGTAAAAGCGGATAAAACCACACATTATACCTCTCCGCCGAAACCATTTAATGAAGATACGCTTCTTGCTGCAATGGAAACAGCCGGTAATAAGGAGTTTGATTCTGAAACAGAGAAGAAAGGGCTGGGGACTCCGGCAACAAGGGCAAGTATCATTGAAAAATTGGTTTCTTCTGGTTATGCACAGAGAAAGGGTAAGCAGATATTACCAAGTACCGAGGGAAAGGAATTGGTAAAGGTCATGCCAGAGTATCTGAAATCAGCAGTAATGACAGCGGAATGGGAGAACCAGCTGCTGATGATGGAAAAGGGGCAGATTACAGATGCCCAGTTTATGGAAGAGATTACTTCTCTTGTCTGTAAAATTTTAGAGGTATGCAGGGAGATACCAGAAGAGGAACGCAGGAGATTCCAGACTGCGAGGGAAGTGATCGGCAAATGCCCGGTCTGTGGCTGTGATGTTTTTGAGGGGAAACAGAATTTTTACTGTTCAAACCGTCAGTGTGATTTTGCCCTTTGGAAAGAAAACCGTTTCCTGGGAAGCATGGGGAAAAATCTGGATAAAAAGATGGCAAGAGAACTTCTTGATAAGGCTTGTACCCATGTAAAAGGTCTGTATTCTAAAAAGAAAGATATGAAATTTGATGCAGATCTGTTACTCACACTGGAGGATGGCAAGCCGAGATTCCATCTGGAATTTCCAAAGAAGAAAAAGAAATAAGACAAGGAGGTAAAGCGATATGTCTAAATTACAGGACATCCGGGATCTGGCACAGGAA
>ERZ773190.3545-NODE-3545-length-10135-cov-7.148611_pt1 | contig 10135 bp, 8 predicted proteins | sample MGYA00511111_ERZ773190 | MGnify/ENA primary metagenome ERZ773190 (study PRJEB29015, sample SAMEA2737777) | human gut metagenome | biome: human gut; feature: human-associated habitat; material: faeces | place: China | collected 2012 ... | reverse complement strand
ACGGCTTCGTGATTCTGCACGGCACCGACACCATGAGCTACACCGCGGCAGCGCTCTCCTACTTGATCCAGGACAGCCCTAAGCCCATCGTGCTCACCGGCTCGCAAAAGCCCATGGGCAACCCCTTTACCGACGCCAAGCTCAACCTGTACCAGAGCCTGCTCTATGCGCTCGACGAGCATTCGCATGACGTCTCGATCGTGTTTGGCGGCGTCGCCATTGCCGGCACACGCGCCCGTAAGCAGCGCACCATGAGTTTTAACGCGTTCATTAGCGTCAACTATCCGCCCATTGCCTACATCCGCAACGACCGCATCGTTCGCAACGGGCTTCACGGCACTCATCAGGGCGAAAACCCGGTGCGTTTCTACGACCACATCGACCCACGCGTGTTTGTGCTCAAGCTCACGCCCGGCGTGAACCCTGGCGTTCTGGACGCTCTGGCAGATAGCTACGACGCCGTGATTCTGGAGACCTTTGGCATTGGCGGCATCCCCGAGTTCGGCGAGTCCGGCGAGTCGTTCCAAGAGGCAATTTTCCGCTGGGTCGATTCGGGCCGCACCGTCGTTATGACCACGCAAGTCCCCGAAGAGGGCCTTGACCTGGGTGTTTACGAGGTCGGCCGCGCTTACGCCGACCATCCGGGCATTCTGCGCGGCGATGACATGACCACCGAGACGCTCGTGGCCAAGACTATGTGGGCACTCGGCCAGTCACGCGATGCCGCCGAGATTCAGCGCCTGTTCTACAGCCAAGTCAACCACGACCGCGTCCCGATGGCATAATTCAGTTGTCGACGGGTATCCCCTATTCGATACCCTCGAGAAGCTCTGACACCGTCATGCCGAGTGCGGGCGCGATCTTAAATAGAACCTTGAGCGTGAAATTTGCCGTTCCATCTTCGATTCTGTCGAGATAGGGGCGGCTGATTCCTGCTGCCACACAAAAATCGACCTTGGAGATACCAAGGTCCCTGCGCGTCTGCTCGACTCGCTTGCCAAGAATCTGTTTCGCACGTTCGTCCATGCAGCCGAGTTTGAAATGGAGCTGAACAAAAACGTAAACTATAGTTTACGTTTAAACGAATACACAGGAGTTTTCTATGTCGGGTTCTTCGATTTACGTACAGCGTGCAGATTGCCGTCGGCACGATACACCGATTGCTCTTGTCGTTATCGAAGCCGACCAGCTTACGCCCGACGAGCGCACGGCACTTGCGCTGCTAACGAGCCGTGTCCCCACGGCACCGCTTTCCAGTCCAAAGCAAGGCGACCTCGCACGTCTATGCCAAGAGCACGGCTGTGCGCTCGACCGGACCGTCGTTATCGCCACTACCCCGCAAGGACTCCCCCTGCTCCTAGAAGCCTCCGTCTCCCTAACCTTGCGCGGCGCCGGATACGAAAACGAGGCCGCCGCCGACATGGTCTTTAAACCACGATCGAGCGGCGGCCTCGCAGCAGCCATTGAATATGCGTGCAGGCTCGTTGTCTAAAAGGACAAGCTAGAAACCAAAGCCAAAGCCCGTTCCGGTAATCGCCGAGTACATAAAGTAAACGTTGATCACGTTGAGGAACACACCCGTGATGCAACCGTTACGCAGGTAGCGCTCGCACACGATGCGCGCCATGGCGGCGGAGTCATCATTGTTTTTAGCCTGGCGTCCTGCCGTAAAGTACGTCGCCACGCTCAGCAGCAGGTTGAGCACCGGCAGTGCCAGCAGCTCGCAGCTCTTGCCCCAGCGCGTCACCTCGCCGGCGGCATTAAACTTTGTTGCCACCTCGGACCCAATGTTGGGGATCACAAACGCTGCGACCACCAGCGGAAGCACCGCAAGCACCAGCAGCGCGATGCCCATGTAGCCGGCTTTTTTACCATATTTAAACATGCACGTCGTCCTTACACGTTAAAGCGGAAGTGCACGACGTCGCCATCGGCCATGACATAGTCCTTGCCCTCAATACGCAGCTTGCCGGCGGCCTTGGCGCCCTGCTCACCGCCGAGCTCGATGTAATCGTCGTAGCCAATGACCTCGGCCTTAATAAAGCCGCGCTCAAAGTCGGTGTGGATGACGCCGGCGGCCTGCGGGGCGGTCGCGCCCTGACGAACCGTCCAGGCCTTGACCTCCATCTCGCCGGCCGTAAAGAACGACTGCAGGCCGAGCAGCTTGTAGGCTGCCTGCGCGAGCACGTCCAGACCGGGCTGCTCCAGGCCCAAGCTCTCCAGGTAGTCGGCCGCATCCTCGGGATCGAGCTCGGAAAGCTCAGCCTCGATCTTGGCGCAGATGGGCAGCGGTTTGACGCCATCGATGGGCGCCAGGTCGTCGTTGAGCATGTCCTCGTCCACGTTGGCCACATACAAAATGGGCTTCATGGTGAGCAGGAACAGGCCCTTGGCAGCGGCGCGCTCCTCGTCGGTCATCTCCATAGACGCAGCGCGCTTACCCTCGTTGAGCCAGGCAAGCAGGCGCTTGGCGACCTCAAACTTGGGCATGAGCTCCTTGTCGCGCTTGGCCTCCTTCTCGAGCTTGGGCAGCTGCTTCTCGAGCGTGCCCATATCGGCCAGGATGAGCTCGGTCATGATGGTGTCGGCATCGCCGGCGGGATCGACGAACTCGCCGGTGCGGCCCACCTCGCGCATGACGTTGGGGTCCTTAAAGTAGCGCACGACCTCGCAGATGGCGTCGGTCTCGCGAATGTTTGCCAGGAACTGGTTGCCCAGGCCCTCGCCCTCGTTGGCACCCTTCACCAGGCCCGCGATGTCGACAAACTCGACCGTAGCCGGCACGATGCGGCCCGGGTTGACGATGTCGGCAAGCTTTTGCAGGCGGCTATCGGGTACATCGACGATACCCACGTTGGGGTCGATCGTGGCAAACGGGTAGTTGGCGGCAAGGCCGGTCTTTTTGGTAAGCGCGGTGAACAGCGTCGACTTGCCCACGTTGGGCAGGCCCACGATACCGATGGAAAGGGACACGACAGCTCCTTTTGGTACAAGCATTTCAAACTGCATAAGTATAGCGCCGCCGCAGCATCTGGGCGAACCCGGACGCCACGGCGGCACGAATGAAGCAGAGATAGGGGTCGCTGACTAGTCCGCGAGCTTCTCCACCTGGTCGAGCATCTTGTCGAGCTTGGCCTTTGCCTCGGCCTTGGCCTTCATCGCCTCTTCGTGGGCTTTGGCCTTTTGAGCAGCCTTTTCCTCGGCTTCGGGATCGACGACGACCAGATTGGACGCATCGTGCTCAACAAGCTTGAGCGCATGCTCGGGACACACCTTGACACAGGCGCCGCAGCCTAAACAATACGTGGACTCCAACGCAAAGCGGCCGCTTCCCACCAAATCGCAGGCGAACGTGGGGCATACATTGACGCACTCGCCGCACGACGTGCACTTGTCAAAATCGCATTCCGGCGTGCTCACCTGCATGTTCTGGGCAAGCTCGGGGTGGTTTTGCAGCGTCGAGAGCACCAGCTGCCGTCCGTGCGTGAGCGAACGGCGACGCTTGGTCGTCGTGGTGCCGCACATGGTGTTGAGCGTACGCTCCAACTGGGTAATCTGGTGGCGGTGGGCTTTGAGCTTCTGCGTCACCGAGGCCAGCGCCGCCGTTGCCGGGTTGAGCTTGGTCACCGTCAGGCCCGTGGTGCGAGCGATCTTTTCCATGTACTCCTTACGCTCGTACTCGCGGCGCTTATGGCATTTGAGGCTCTTGGGGTCGACCTCTAGGCCCATACCCGTACCGGCCCATTCCTCGGCCTTCGCAATCGCCTCGCCCAGCATGTCCTCGCCACCGGTGTTGCGGCATTTATCGCACACGCCCAGCGGCAGATACACACTCACGTTGGGATAGTCCGCCAGCACCGAGAACCAGGTCTCGGCCGTAATATCGCCCACGCAGGCAACGACGACCTCGTTCTCGCGCGGCATACGCTTAAGGGCGCGCGTGCAGGTAACGTAGGCGGTCTCGTGGCTCGTGGCCGCCGAGACAATGTCGTCATACAGGTTTTTGGGCGCTAGGCGCGGCGAGATGATCGCCTCGGTCGGGCAGGCGGCGGCACACAGACCGCACTTGCGGCAGGAGTCGAGAACCTCGATAGCGTCCTCCTCGACCTCGATGGCGTTGACCGGGCACACGTCCATGCACGCAGTGCAGCCACTCTTTTCGTTTTTGCAGGTCAAGCACGGAATGGTGTTGCCGCGCGGACGCTCCTTGTAGTCGGCAGGATTCCACTGCGGCGCCGACGGATCGAGCGCATCGGTCACACCGCCAAGCGGGTTTTTAAGAAAGTCGAAACCCTTGCTGATCTCGATAATGTCATCAAACAGATCGTGTTCCTGCGCCATGCGCGGCCCCTCCCTGAGCAGTGCAAACAAGCAAGAGATAATGATACGCTATCGGCCCACGCCTCGGGCAAATTACACGCGGAGCATCTTTGCGGCAAATAGCCCATGGCCTATCGCCGCCTCGATTGCACAAGGCCAATCAAGCGCCAAACTATGCCTCGCGCATGAGCTCGACGAGCTTTTGCCTGGTCACCTTTGTCTGTTCGTTGGCCATGTTGCGCTCGTTTCTAAAGACCGCATTTGCAACACTTTGCAGATCGGCATCGGAAATCTCGCCAAGACCCAGCTCCTCAAGCGTCGTCGGCAGACCGACGCGCTGGCAAAACTCGAGCACCTGATCAAGCTCGGGCGCACGCTCCAGGCGCAGCTGCACCACCAGACCAAATGCCACGGCCTCACCATGCATGGCCTTGCACTCGGGCAGAATCGTCAGACCGTTGGCGATGGCATGCGCCAACGCCAAGCCGCCACTCTCAAAACCGACGCCCGAGAGCAGAATATTGCACTCGATCAGACGCTCAACCGCCGGCGATGTGCGGCCCTTTTTGAGATCGCGCTTGGCAGCAACACCGCACTCCATGAGCGTGTCGTAGCAGGCACGTGCCGCGACCAGGGCCAAGTGCCCCGGCGCGCCACCGTGCTCGTTGGCGCCGTGCGCCGCGGCGCACGAACGCGCCTCGAAGTACGTTGCCAGCGCATCGCCCATACCAGCAACCGTCATACGCAGTGGGGCCGCCGCGACCACGTTGGTATCGACCACGACCAGGTCTGGATTCTTCTCGAGCATCAGGTAACGGTCGAACGACCCATCCTCGTGGTACAGCACCGAAATCGCACTGCACGGACCATCCATCGAGGCCGCCGTGGGGCATACGCACAACGGCAGCTCGGCATAAAACGCTACTGCCTTGGCGATATCGAGCATCTTGCCGCCGCCAATGCCCACCACCATGTCGCAATACTCGGCCCGGGCTTCCTTGGCCATTTCGACAACGGCATCTTCCGTACACGGACCGTTGTAAATTTTAAAGAACGGCTCGCTTAGATCTTCGTCCAGAAATCCATCGACAATCTGCCTGCACAGCCGATCCTCGGTGCCCTGGTCAAACAAGACATAGGCAGCGCAGCCCAACCATGACAAATACCTGCCCTGACGCGAAAGTTCGCCCGGCCCCTGAACATACCGGCCAGGACCGCCGTAAACCATAGGAAGCGCCATACGAGAATCCGCCCTTCATCAAACAACAATTGGTGCAAAGCAAAAAGGGCAAAGCCATCTGCCGGCTTTGCCCCTTCCTTAGCTTGATTTACTCATCCATGAGATAGTAGTGGCCCAGCGCGTCGGCACCCAGGATGGCGTTTGCGACCATCTCGGGCGTCACCTCAAACGGCATGTTGCACATGGTGTCATCGGGCGCGCAGGCGGCCTCGGCAACAATCATGGCCTGCTCGCGCGTAAGCTCGGCAACGCCAAGTTCCTTCATCGTGACCGGCAAGCCCAGCTCAATGCAGAAGCCCAAGACTTCCTCGAGCTTCTCGGTCGGGGCATCCTCGAGTACCAGCTGGACGATAGTGCCAAAGGCGACCTTCTCGCCGTGATACATGCCGTGGCACTCGGGCAGCATCGTCAAGCCATTGTGGATGGCATGGGCCGCAGCGAGGCCCGAGCTCTCAAAGCCAATGCCGGAGAGCAGCGTGTTTGCCTCGATGATGTGCTCGACGGCAGGCGTGAGCGCACCCTTCTCCAACGCGACCTTGGCCTTGACGCCATCGGCCATAAGCGTCTCGTAGCAGAGCTTGGCAAGTGCCAGACCAGCCATGCCGCCCTTACCGCCGGCGCAAGTGCCACCGTCGGCATCGTGCGTCGCCTGGGCCTCAAAGTAGGTTGCGAGCGCATCGCCCATACCGGAAACCGTCAGGCGCACCGGGCTCGCCGCGATAACCGTCGTATCCATCAGGACAATGTTGGGGTTTGCCTTAAGGAACAGGTACTTATCGAACTGGCCGTCATCGGTGTAGAGCACCGAAAGTGCCGAACACGGGGCATCGGTCGAAGCGATGGTGGGGCAAATGATAACCGGGGACTCCAGGTAGTAGGCAACGGCCTTAGCGGTATCGAGGATCTTGCCGCCACCGACGCCGACGATGATGTCGCAACCGTTGTCGCGAGCGAGCGCAACCAGGCGATCGACCTCGCCCTTGGAGCACTCGCCGTTAAAGTCCTCAAACAGCAGCTCGGCCTTGGCCTCGGCAAAACCGCTCTCGATCTTGGCACCGACGCGCTTCTTGCCCGAAGGCGTCACGATGACGAGGGCCTTAGCGCCGAGCGGCTCGACATAGGAGCCGAGCTTGGCCAGCTCGTCCGGACCCTGGATGTACTTGCTGGGGCTATTGAAAATTGCAGCCATAACTATCCCATTCTCTAAAAGAAAAAAGAAAGGGGCTCCGTACGGATACGTGCGGAGCCCCTCGTTACGATAACAAGAGTCGATTAGAAATCGATGTCGGTGTCGTAGTAGCAGGCCTTGAGGATCTTCTCGAAGTCGGCAGCCTTGGTCTCACGCGGGTTCTCGGGCGTGCAGGCGTCCTGCTCGGCGTTCGCGGCGATCTCGGGCAGCTTGGCGAGGAACTCCTCCTCGGAAACCATCTGCGGGTTCTCGGCGTCGACCTTCACGCCACCATTCGCGTAATCCTTGATGGACTGCGGAATGTTGAGCTGGTCGTTGAGGTCGCGAATCTTCTGGACGAGCGCAGCGATGAGCTCCTCGTTGGTCTCGCCGGGAAGGTGCAGGATCTCCTTGGCCACGTAAGCGTAACGCTCGGCAGCACGCGGGTCCTTGGAGTTCCACTGGATGACCTTGCCCAGGTACATGGCGTTAGCGGCACCGTGGATGATGTGACCGTTCTCAAAGGCTGCACCGGTCTTGTGAGCCATGGAGTGAACGATGCCGAGCAGGCCCGAGGAGAAGGCGATACCGGCGATGCACTGAGCCTCGTGCATGTGCTGACGGGCCTCATGGTCGCCAGCATAGGACTTGGGCAGCCACTCGACGATCTCGCGGATGCCGTGCAGGGCGTTGGCGTCGGTGAACATAGAGGCACAGGTGGAAACGTAGGCCTCCATGCAGTGGGTCAGAGCGTCCATGCCGGTGTGAGCGCACAGCTTGGCGGGCATGGTGTAGGTGAGCTCCGGGTCGACGATGGCGACATCAGGGGTGATGTTGAAGTCGGCCAGCGGGTACTTGATGCCCTTGGCGTAGTCGGTGATGACGGAGAAGGCAGTGACCTCGGTAGCGGTGCCGGAGGTGGAGGAAATGGCGCAGAAATGAGCCTTCTGACGCAGCTCGGGGAAGCTGAACGGCTGGATGATGTTATCGAAGGACTCCTCGGGATACTCGTAGAAGACCCACATGGCCTTAGCGGCATCGATGGGCGAGCCGCCGCCGATGGCGATAATCCAGTCGGGCTCGAACTCGCGCATGGCCTCGGCGCCCTTCATGACCGTCTCGATGGACGGGTCGGACTCGACGCCCTCGAACAGCTTGACCTCGAAACCGCCTTCCTTAAGGTCGTTCTCGACGTCCTGCAGGAACCCGCCGCGGCGCATAGAGCTGCCGCCAGAAACGATGATGGCCTTCTTGCCCTTGAGGTTCTTCACCTCGTGGCGAGCGCCCTCACCAAAGTACAGATCGCGAGGATTGGTAAAACGTCCCATACTGTGCCTCCTAAACAAGCCCCTCTTAGACTTGCGTATATAACGGAGCACCCGATTGGCTCCGTTAGGACCGGTTTGCACATTGCCGGCGATGACAATGCACGATGTCTAAACGTCTCAACGCTCAGACAAACACTATTTTACCGTTCTGGTTGGTCAGTTATTCACCTAAAGCCAACAATGATGAAACGTTTTTTCTATCCCTGAAGACCCTTGTGGGGCACTCATACTCCCAAGCTGGGCAAACGTTTTATCAGGGTTGACTACATATCCCGGGCAGGACGGTACCCCTCCAAAATGCGCCCCGTTCGCCGCCAAAAATCGACCGTTTGCGGCACCGTGATACCACTCGGTCGTCCAAGGTGCCGACATTTGTGCGACATCCGTCTTCGTGGTGCAAAGGTGCATGTCCAAGTGCGGCACCCCCGGTGTGCCACATGCGGGTAAACTAGAACCTTATATAGAGACATTTGAACCCTAACCGCAGCAAAGGAGGCCCCATGGCATTCGATCCCATTCAAGAGGATTGCCATCGCCTCGTTCTTGAGGCCCTGCGCCGCGACAATATCCCGCTCACCGACGGTGCCGCCGTAGAGCGTCTGATGGAACAATTCACCCGTAACCCCGCGCCGCTCATCGTGCACGACCGCGACCGAGCTGGGCATCTGATTGCCAAGGTCGTCGAGGCTGTCGACTACCGCATCCCCTTTATCCCCGACGACGCCCAGGCAGAGCAAGAAGAAGCCGCAGCCGAGAACATGCTCCGCGAGGCAGCCGCGCTCGATCCGGCCAACTGGGATGCCCAGCGCATGCTGACGGCGCTCACTGCCGAATCCAACGAGGAATACGTGCAGTATCTGGTGTCCAAGTGCGACGAGGTGGAGCACGATCTGGCGCTCAAGATCGCCTCGGCACAGGACCCCTACGAGCGTGAGGCCGCAGGCGACCTGACCCGCCGTCCCTACCTGCGCTGGCTTGCCGCCTTGGCATCGCGCGCGCTCATTAGCGGCCGCTACCGCATGTCGCTGGATGCCGCGAATCGCAGCCTGGACTTTGCGCCCAACGACCCCGCCGGCGTCCGCCACACCGCGATGCTTGCCATGGCAAAGCTCGAATACCCTGCCGAGGAGCTCAAGCGCTTTCGCTCCGCCCACTCCGTGCCTTATCTTGCCAACACGCCGCTGCGCCGCCGTCCCAAGGACGCAGAGCGCGACTTGGACCCGTGGACGCTCATCGCACTGATGAGCGCAGCCTGGCGCGAGCTGGACTACGAAGGCGCCGAGCACTACTTGCGCATCCTCGCACGCTCGTGCCCGCACGCAGCCGAGGCGCTCTACTTCCAAACCGAGTTTCCCGATGGCGTCTATGCCCGCGTCAACGTGGGCGTGGGCTCCACCGATGAGCTCGTCCTTGCCCTGTCCGAGGCGACGCCGGTGCTGCAGGAGGGCCTAGGCGCGCCCGACAACGCCAGCTTTGCCGCCTGGGTCGCCACCAACGACATCGTGCGCTCCCAGATCGACGAGCGCATCCTACGCGCAGCCGAGCAGGGGCTTCCATTTAAGGGAGGAGACCTCTAATGGATCCGAGCGTCTACATCCCCGCCTATCTGGAGCGCACCTATCTGGCATCGCACCCCGAACTCACCGATGCAGCACGCGAGCTTGTCCATAACGACATCAGCGCAAACCCTCACAAGTATGCGCAGACCGAGCATGCCCAAGCGCTGCTGTCCTATGCCGGCGTTCATCGTCATTTGCTTGACGAGCTTCGCCGCATCGAGGACATGGGCAGCGACGAGGAGTTTGAGCAGACGCGCAACCGCCTGTTCGACGATATGCGCGACGAGCTGCTCAAGATTGTTCGCGTCGATGCGCATGTCCTCGATGCCCAGCTGCTCGCCATCATCCTGGCCGACACGCCCGTCGATGCCTGCCTGGGCGACTTGATGAAGCTCGAGGCGAGCACGGCCGACTACCTGCAACAAAGCGTGCCCGGATTCGACATGGAGGCCCCGCACTACTGGGCCAATAATGTTTTGGCCGACGGTGTCACCGCAGCAGACCTTACCGTGAGCGAGCC
>ERZ773190.3541-NODE-3541-length-10152-cov-5.054967_pt1 | contig 10152 bp, 8 predicted proteins | sample MGYA00511111_ERZ773190 | MGnify/ENA primary metagenome ERZ773190 (study PRJEB29015, sample SAMEA2737777) | human gut metagenome | biome: human gut; feature: human-associated habitat; material: faeces | place: China | collected 2012 ... | reverse complement strand
AACGTGGTGGCAGCAGGAATTTGCCGTATTTAAATGCGAAGCCACGGCAAATTCAGTTACTGGACACGTATGTGTGTACAGTAACTGAGATACTATGTAGATGGAGGTGTTGTATGCAAAAAGGTGTACAATACCGCTATTTTTTGTTAATATAGAGAAGAAAGAAAAAAGAGGGATAATATTTTATAAATATCACGTTAGGAGGTTTTACATATGAAAAGGGGAAAATATTTACTTTTGACCGTCACAGCCGCCGCGCTTCTGGCGGCGATCCCATTTCAGGCATTTGCGTCGAAGGATACGGAGGACCGCAGCCCGGTTGGCTCGATCGGCTTAAATGTTTCGTCCTCGATCCATGTCGGTGATGAGAGTTCAGATGTGGATGTTTCGCTCGATTTCGGTGACTGCGATATTTCCAATGTTGATGTGATCAATGAGCCGTCCGGCAAATGGGTGGACAAGGATAAGCCAAAGCTGGAGGTTACTCTGGAGGCGGACGATGATTATTATTTTAAATCCGGTTATGCGAAAAAGAATGTAACCCTGAGCGGTGACAGTGCGACGGTTACTTCTATCAAGCGCAAGGGCGATGAGGAACTCCGGGTCGTGATCACCCTGAAAGCTTTAAAAGGAACCTCCAGTGATTACAGCCTGGATGTTGATGAGGCAGAGTGGGATCAGATGGATGGCGTTGCAGAGTGGAACGGCAGTGAGGATGCGAAATACTATGAGCTGCGCGTTTACCGGGATGAGAAATTTTTAAGTACGGTAAAACCGGGAAAAGAAACGAAATACAATCTTGGACGTTATCTTACGCAGGCGGGAACCTACACGTTTGATGTGCGCGCGGTTTACAGCGATTCACGGCACGGCGAATGGCAGACATCGGATTCCTTCACAATCACGGCGGAGCAGGCGCAGGAAATTCAGAAGACGCTTGTCTTCAAGGAAGCAGGCAGCGGTCCGGCAGCCGGTGCGTGGGAACAGGATGCACTTGGCTATAAGTACCGCAATTCCGATGGAAGCTATGTGACCAATAACTGGCAGCAGATCGGCGGTGTGTGGTATTTCTTCGATGAAAATGCATATTGCAAGACGAATACCTGGGTGTTCTGGAATGGAAAATGGTATTATCTGGATGTAAACGGCGCGATGTTAGTTAATACGACGACGCCGGACGGCAAGCAGGTCGGGGAAGATGGGGCGCTTCTGTAAAATTTTTAAGAAACAATTTTGATGAAAATCCGTCAGGGAAGATGAAGACAGAATTGTAAAATAGATGTGAGAAGAGGCAGATTGCACGGAATATGCGGTCTGTCTCTTTTGCATTTAAAAACAGAGAAAAATTAAGAGAATATTTGCAAACAGAACGATGGGCAGAATGAAAACACATACATGAAAAGAGTGCTGAAAGATAAGGTGACAGTTATTTCTGATGGAATGAAAAAAATAACAAAAAGTATACTTGCATATTGTGAAATAAGTAGTAAGATAGAGGTGGTATCTCATGACTGCCTATTTTTTAACAATCTAGGGGAAGGGGCGGTCTGAGAAGAGACTGCAAGGGGTTCTAAGCCAGTATGGAGGATGGCAGAAAAAGGACTGACAAAGGAGGGGCACAAAGATGGCAGCACAAATTTTGGCTGTGATTATTTTTATTGTAATGTTTGGACTTATCATCTGGGATCACATTGAGAGGCATATCGTATCGCTCGGATGCGGGCTTCTGACGCTGGTGCTGGTGTTTGGCGTCTGTATGCACAGTGAGGCGGCAGCGGCGGAGACGCTGAGCCTGCACAGCTTCATGGTTCCGAACTTCTGGTTTCAGACCGAGGCGGCGGCAGAGTCCTCGAGCGGCATCAACTGGGCGACGATTCTTTTTATTGCCGGTATGATGCTGATGGTGGAGGGCATGGAGCGCGCGGGATTTTTCCGGTGGCTGTGCCTGACAATCGCCAAGGCGGTACATTATAAGACGATCCCGATTTTTATTTCATTTATGCTGATGTCGGCGTTTCTGGCGATGTTTATCGACAGTATTACCGTTATTCTTTTTTTGGCAGCGGTCACGGTAGAGCTGGCGCATCTTCTGCATTTTGATCCGATTCCGATGATCATTTCAGAGATCTTCTGTTCGAATCTGGGCGGCTCTGCGACGATGTGCGGCGATCCGCCGAATATCATCATCGGAACCTCGCTCGGATATTCATTTAAAGATTTTATTTTAAATACAGGTATGATGGCGGGTGTTTCGCTGATTTTTGTCGTACTGTTTTTCTATTTTTCCTTTAGGAAAGAATTAAAGGCGAGTGAAAAGCATGACGAAGCGGTTACATATCCATCCCCACAGGAGGCGATCACGGATCGGAAACGGTTTGCGGTCAGCGTGGTGATCTTTGCGGCGGCGATCGTAATGCTGGTGACGCATGCACAGACGGGACTGACAGTTGCGACGATTGGCGTATTTATCGGTGCTTTTTCGCTGCTGGCATCCGGCGGTGAGGCGCTCAGCATGATTAAGAAGCTTGACTATAAGACGCTGCTATTCTTCATTGGTCTTTTTGTCGTGGTCGGCGGCATGGAGCAGACGGGCGTCCTAAATTCTTTAGCAGGGATCATTGACGCAGTCAGTGGAAATAATGTAAAATGGGTAGTAGCGATTGTGCTGTGGCTGTCGGCGCTTGCGAGTGCATTTGTGGACAATATCCCATTTGCGGCGACGATGATCCCGGTTATCCGGAGTCTGGCGCAGGCAGGCGGCATGGATCTCTCGGTTCTGGCGTGGGCGCTTTCGATGGGTACGGATATTGGCGGCTGCGGAACTCCGATCGGAGCCTCGGCAAACGTAGTTGGTATCTCAGTGGCAGCGAAAAACGGACATTTTATCGGCTGGGGGAAATATTGCCGGTATGCAGCTCCGGCGACGGTGCTGGTAATCCTGATTTCCATGGTTTGTATATATGTGAGATACTTTTAAGGGGGCTTTTATATGGAGGAGAGGAAAAACAGAGTGATTATCTCGGTCAGCAGACAGTTTGGCAGCGGCGGACACAAGATAGCGGAAGCGCTGGCAGAGCATTTTGAACTTCCGATTTATGATCATAGGATGCTGGACAGTATTGCCAAGGAAAAGGGTGTGGATCCGCGTGTGCTGGAAAAATACGACGAGAAGCCGCTAAACCGTTTTCTGGCGCGCAATGTCAGCGGATTTTCAAGCTCTCTGGAGAACAATCTGGCGCAGATGCAGTTCAGTTACCTGAAAGACAAGGCCGATTCAGGGGAATCGTTTGTGGTAGTTGGACGATGTGCGGAGACGGTTTTAAAGGAATATGACGGACTGATCACGATCTTTGTGCTGGGCGATGAGGAAACACGGGTGAAGAGAATCGAGCAGCTGCACGGACTTTCAGAGGACGAGGCGAAACGTCTGGTAAAGACGAAGGACTGGCGGCGGAAATCCTACCACAACTGTTACAGCCGCGGACGTTGGGGAGATTCCAGAAATTATGACCTTTCGATCAACAGCAGCCGGCTGGGAATTGAGGGAACGACGAAGATGCTGGAGGAGTATGTGCAGGCGCGGATGGACGCGATGCAGAAATAAAATAATAGAGATATCGAAGGAAAAGAGAAAGGGGAACGTGTGCATAGGCGGCGCACGTCCCCCTTTCCCTTTTTCTGCCGAGGTGTTATACTGTTACTGTTCCCGGGTGGGCACTTTTGGAACCGAAAGTGCCGTAAGAAAACGTGGTGGCAGCAGGAATTTGCCGTATTTAAATGCGAAGCCACGGCAAATTCCGTTACTGGGCACGTATGCGTGAACAGTAACGTTATACTAAAAAATATGGAATTAGATAGAAAAATCGTATTTGCTATCTGTTCGATCTTGTTTTATAGTATATAAGATATTTAATAGGAGTTTGATGATATATGACAGAGTTAAAAAAAGAAAAAAAGACCGGTCTCGTTCTGGAGGGCGGCGGGATGCGCGGTATTTACACAGCGGGCGTCCTGGATGTGTTTTTGGATCATGATATTTCATTTGACGGCGTGATCGGCGTCTCGGCGGGGGCAGTGCATGGGGCTTCGTTTGTGTCGGGGCAGAAGGAGCGGAGCATCCGCTATTATAAAAAATACTGCAATGACAAGCGTTTTATGAGCTTTGAAAACTGGCTGCGGACGGGAAATCTGGTGGACGAGCAGTTCTGCTTCCATGATATACCGGAACGGCTGGATCCGTATGATTACGAGGCATTTGACCGGGGAAATACACGGTTTTATGTGGCATGCAGCAATGTGGAGACAGGGAAAGCAGAGTATCTGGAGATCAAAGATATGTTCAAAGATGTCGAATATTTCCGTGCGACGGCATCCCTTCCGTATGTGTCCCATATGGTCGAGGTTGGTGGAATGAAGCTTCTGGACGGCGGCTGCACGGACAGCATTCCGTTGCGTACCTTCGCTAAGATGGGGTATAAAAAATGCGTCGTTGTGCTGACCCGTCCGGCGGGCTACCGCAAGAAACCGGGCAATTTCTGGCTGCCGGAGGCGGCATATCACAAATATCCGGCGTTCGTGAGGGCGCTTCGCAGCCGCTATTATTTCTATAATAAGACGGTGGAATGGATCGATCGCCTCGAACAAGAGGGAAAAATTTTTGTTATCCGTCCGAGCGTGGCGCTTCCAATCGGCAGAACCGAACATAGTGTTGAAAAATTGCAGGAGACGTATGATATCGGCAGGAAGGATGCTGCCAATCAGATGCATGCAATGGAAAATTGGTTCAAATCTTATTGATTTATAGATTGATCTCTAGTATAGTAAAGATTGATGTAATGTGGCTGTGGACAATAAAAAGCGGGACAGCTGCAGCGTGATGATGAAAGAGCGATTCGTTCGGACCACATATGCCGCAGTGGCGGAAGACAGGTTTGGTATGTGTATCGTTATAAATTATAGAAGGAGAACACGCAATGGTTAAGATAGCAGTAGATGCCATGGGGGGCGACAACGCACCGGGTGAGATCGTGGCAGGTGCCGTGATGGCAGCCCAGTCGAGGGAAGATATTCAGATTTTCCTGATCGGCAAGGAAGAAGTCGTATCAGAAGAATTAAAAAAGCATACATATAAGAAAGAACAGATCGAGGTTGTCAATGCGACTGAGGTCATCGAGACGGAGGAACCGCCGGTCAATGCGATCCGCCACAAAAAAGATTCTTCGATCGTTGTCGGCATGAAAAAAGTGCGCTGCGGAGAGGCAGACGCGTTTGTCTCCTCCGGAAGCACCGGAGCAGTCCTGGTCGGCGGACAGACGATCGTAGGACGCATCAAGGGCGTAGAGCGCCCGCCGCTGGCTCCGCTGATCCCGACGAAAGACGGTGTATCCCTTCTGATCGACTGCGGTGCGAATGTTGATGCAAGACCGTCCCATCTGGTGCAGTTTGCCAAGATGGGTTCCATCTATATGGAACACGTTGTCGGCATTAAAAATCCGCGTGTGGGAATCGTGAATATCGGTGTGGAAGAAGAAAAAGGAAACGCGCTCGTCAAAGAGACGTATCCGCTTCTGAAAGAAAACCCGTATATCAACTTTGTCGGCAGTATCGAAGCAAGAGAAATTCCAAACGGAGCCGCAGACGTTGTTGTCTGTGAGGCGTTTGTCGGAAACGTTATCTTAAAGCTGTATGAGGGCGTCGGCGCGACCCTGATTTCCAAGGTAAAACAGGGCATGATGACATCTCTGCGCAGTAAAATCGGAGCCCTTCTTGTGAAACCGGCGCTGAAAGAGACACTGAAGTCTTTTGATGCCAGTGAGTACGGCGGAGCACCGCTGCTTGGCTTAAAAGGACTCGTTGTAAAAACGCACGGAAGCTCAAAAGCCAACGAATTTAAAAATTCCATTCTCCAGTGCATTTCATTCAGCGAGGAGAAGATTCCGCAGAAAGTGCAGGAGCATCTGGCAGACTATAAGAGCAGCAGGGAGGCAGCGAAAGATGGAGTTTGAAAAATTACAGGAGATCATTGCGGATGTATTAAACGTAGATCCGAATGAAGTAACCATGGAGACAACCTTTGCAGATGATCTGGGAGCGGATTCCCTGGATGTATTTCAGATTGTGATGGGAATTGAAGAAGAATTTGATATCCAGATCGAAGCAGAAGAAGCAGAGCACATCGTATCGGTTGAGGATGCGGTGGAAGCGATCAAAAAGAAACTGGCAGAATAATAGAAAATGGCGAAGGGGCTGTTTGCTACAGGACAGCCCCTTTGTTACCGTCCGCAGAACACCTGCAAACGGTAACTATGAGGAAGGACAGGCTTAAAACAGGTTATGAATAATATTGATAAACTCGTGGATTTGGAAAAGAAGATCCAGTATAAATTTCAGGATTTCGGACTGCTGGAGATGGCGATGCGCCATTCTTCCTACGCAAATGAGCACCATATGGAGCGCCTGGAGTGCAACGAGCGTCTGGAGTTCTTAGGAGATGCCGTGCTGGAAGTTGTATCCAGCGAATTTTTATACAAGACATTCCCGCGTCTCCCGGAGGGCGAGATGACGAAAAAACGCGCCAGCCTCGTCTGTGAACCGGCACTGGCATTCTGTGCCCGTGAGATTGACCTTGGCAGCTTTCTACTCCTTGGAAAGGGCGAGGAGGCAACCGGCGGCCGTCACCGCGATTCCATCGTTTCGGATGCTATGGAGGCAACGATCGGTGCGATTTTCCTGGACGGCGGCTTTGAACCGGCAAAAACGTTCGTTCTGAACTATATCTTAAACGATATCGAACACAAACAGCTTTTCTACGACAGCAAAACGATTCTGCAGGAGCTGATCCAGGGTGAGACGGATGAAGAGATTGTTTACACCATCTTAAAAGAAGAGGGACCGGATCACGACAAGAGCTTCTGGGCACAGGTCAGCGTCGGAAAGAAAGCGCTCGGTACCGGAAAGGGCAGAACGAAAAAAGCGGCAGAACAGGCAGCGGCATACGATGCAATTCTTGCCAGAAAAAAAGCGTAGGTGAATTATGTATCTCAAATCCATTGAAATGCAGGGATTTAAGTCGTTTGCCAACAAAACCATTCTGCAGTTCCACGACGGTATTACCGGCGTTGTAGGGCCGAACGGCAGTGGAAAGAGCAATGTTGGCGATGCGGTGCGCTGGGTGCTCGGCGAACAGAGCGCCAAGCAGCTCCGCGGCGGAAATATGCAGGATGTTATTTTCTCCGGAACCGAGACGAGAAAGCCGCTCGGCTACGCGTCGGTTGCAATTACACTCGACAATTCCGACCACAAGCTGAATGTCGATTTCGAGGAAGTCACGGTGACGAGACGGCTCTACCGCTCCGGTGAGAGCGAGTATCTGATGAACGGCGCATCGTGCCGGTTAAAGGACATCAACGAGCTGTTCTACGATACCGGTATCGGAAAAGAAGGCTATTCCATCATCGGACAGGGTCAGATTGATAAGATTTTAAGTGGTAAGCCGGAAGAGCGCCGGGAGCTGTTTGACGAGGCGGCAGGAATTGTCAAGTTCAAGAGAAGGAAGGCCGTGACCGAAAAGAAGCTGGCGGAAGAGCAGCAGAATCTGGTGCGCGTCAACGACATTCTCTCGGAACTGACAAGGCAGTTAGAGCCGCTGGAACGCCAGTCTGAGACGGCAAAGATTTATTTAAAGAAGAAAGAGGAATTAAAGCTCCTCGATATCAATATGTTTCTGCTCGAGATGGAGCGCATCCGGAACGATCTCGCGAAAGTAGAAGACCGGTACCGGATTACAGAAGAGCAGTTAAAGAGCACGAAAGAGGCTTTTGAGCATACGAAGCAGGAGTATGAAAAGCTGGAACAGGAGCAGGAAAAACTGGACCAGACGATTCTTTCTGCGCGCGATCAGGCGGGGGAGAATGCACTGAAACGTCAGCAGCTCGAAAACCAGATCGAGGTGTTGAACGAGCAGATTCATGCATCAGAGAGGAACAGCGACACATTAAGAGAACGTCTGGAGGCGATCCGCGCGGAGAGCCGCACAAAGACGGCAGAAATACATATCAGGCAGAAAAGGACGGGCTTCATGAAGCACTTCTTGCGTCAGAGACGGAAAAGAGTGAGAAAGAGGCCGCTCTCTCGGAATGCCAGGAGCAGATCCAGGCAGTCGAGCTGCAGAGTGAACAGGATAAGAGCGAAGTCATCGGCCTTCTGAACCAGCGGGGTTCCACGAAGGGAAAAATGCAGCGCTACGATGCGATGCTCGAGCAGATCGGCATCCGAAAGGCAGAATTAAGCCAGAGGGTGCTGCATTTAAAGACGAGCGAGTCCGAACAGAACGGGCAGATGGAAGAACTGCAGAACGCGTTTGAAGCGCTCGAAGAGACGGTAAGCAGCCTGAAACAGCAGTACCAGGAGGCGGATCAGAAGATTACCGCGCTGACGGCGGATCTCTCGAACCAGACGAAAGAGATGGAAGCCGGCCAGACCAATTACCACAGAGAAGCGTCAAGGCTCGAATCCTTAAAGAACATCACCGAGCGGTACGACGGCTATGGAAACAGTATTCGGAAGGTCATGGAGCAGAAAGACCGGAATCCCGGCATCCACGGCGTTGTGGCGGATCTTCTGCAGGCGGAGAAAAAGTACGAGACGGCGATCGAGACCGCACTTGGCGGCAGCATTCAGAATATTGTCACCGACAATGAGGCGACGGCGAAATACCTGATTGAATACCTGAAACGGGGCCATTTCGGCCGTGCGACGTTCCTTCCGCTCACCAGTATGCGCGGGAAAAAAACGCAGGTGAATGAGGATGCGGCAAGAGAAACTGGTGTGCTCGGTGTGGCAAATGCACTTGTTTCGTACGACCCGGTGTATGAGGGCCTTGTGGCACAGCTGCTTGGAAGAACGCTGGTGGTCGACACGATCGACCATGCCATTGTGATCCAGCGGAAATACCGTCAGACGCTCCGCATGGTAACCCTCGAGGGCGAGCTCTTGAGCCCGGGCGGTTCCATGACAGGAGGTTCGTTCCGGAACAACAGCAACCTGCTCGGAAGACGGCGTGAGATTGAGGAACTCGAAAAGAGCGTACAGGGTCTTGCGAAGGAACTGCGGGAAATCCAGCAGGAACTTGAAGAGAAGAAAAATAAGCGGAATGAAATCCGCGATCTCCGCACCGAGCTGAATGAAAAACTGCAGCGGCAGTACATCGAGCAGAATACGGTGCGCCTGAATCTGGAAAAAGCGCGCGAGAAAAAGACGGAAATCCGTCTGGATTTTGAAGCGCTTCAGAAGGAGAGTCTCGAGATTGAAAATCAGATCGCCGAGATTGAGCGGAACCGGAAAGTCATCGGTCAGGAAATGCAGGAATCGGTGGAGCGGGAAAGCACGCTGCAGGAGAATATCCAGAAGGCACAGGAGGCGCTTACAGGGCTTCGCCGCCGGGAAGCAGAATATACGAAGGATCTTGAAGAAATCCGGTTAAATTACGCAAATCTGTCCCAGAAGGATGGATTCCTTGCCCAGAACATCCGCCGTCTTGAGGAAGAGACGGGAAAACTGGAAGCGGAAAGCCGCACCATGCTGGAAAAAGCGGCGGAGGAAAAAGACGATGTCAAAAGGAAACAGCAGGACATCGTGGAGATCCAGAAGACGATTGCAGCAGCAGTGCAGGCAAAAGAAGAGGAAGACCGCCGGATTGTGGAACTGCAGGAGAAAAAAGAAGCATTAAGCGCAGATCACAAAGAATTTTTCGAGAAGCGGGATCAGCTCTCCGACCAGATTTCCCTGATGGACAAAGAGTGCTTCCGTCTGAACAGCCAGAAAGAAAAGCTGGAGGAGACAAAAGAGGCACAGACCTCGTATCTCTGGGAAGAGTACGAAGTGACACCGGGCCACGCAAGAGAGTTCCAGATGGAGGAGATTCCGGAGCGCAGTGAATTAAAGCGGCGTGTGCTGGAAGTAAAAGATGCGATCCGGAAGCTTGGCTCTGTCAATGTGAATGCGATTGAGGAGTACAAAGAACTTTCCGAGCGTCATACGTTCTTAAATGCCCAGCATGAAGATTTGGTGGAAGCAGAGAAGACCCTGCTTAAGATTATTGATGAACTCGATATCGGAATGAGACACCAGTTTGAAGAAAAATTTGCACAGATT
>ERZ773190.3526-NODE-3526-length-10196-cov-3.474608_pt1 | contig 10196 bp, 10 predicted proteins | sample MGYA00511111_ERZ773190 | MGnify/ENA primary metagenome ERZ773190 (study PRJEB29015, sample SAMEA2737777) | human gut metagenome | biome: human gut; feature: human-associated habitat; material: faeces | place: China | collected 2012 ... | reverse complement strand
TTGCCATGTCATTTGTACCGGGCGGCGGACCTAAGTCATGTAATTATGGCTGTCTCGGCTATGGAAGCTGTGTGAAGGCATGTCCTTTTGATTCAATCCATGTGGTTGATGGAGTTGCATGCGTCAATCCGCTTACATGCAAGGCCTGCGGCAAGTGCGTAGAGGCTTGTCCAAAGCACCTCATCGAGCTTATTCCATATGACACAAAGCACGTTGTAAAGTGCAGCTCAAAGGACAAGGGCAAGGATGTCATGAAGGCATGCTCGGTTGGATGTATCGGCTGTCATCTGTGCGAGAAGAACTGTCCGTCAGATGCTGTCCATGTAGTAGACAATGTAGCTTATATTGATCAGGAGAAATGTACAGGCTGCGGAATCTGCGCAGAGAAGTGTCCAAAGAAGATTATTCTGTAATGCATAAAAGCTGTCACATATCATTATGATGTGTGGCAGCTTTTTTATTAATGTTAAAAGTTAGTTAATAGTAAATTATATAGGGTAATCTTTTGGCAGCTATTTTGTGCTTACTTCGTATTCATCTGATGTCGTGATAATACTATAATCATCCGTTACAAATATTGCTTCTACACCGGAAAGGGAATTGATAAGCTCCTTTGCTTTATCAATGCCAAGAGCAAAGCATGTGGTGCTTAAGGCATCTCCGTCGCAGGAGGAGTCGCTTATGATGGTGACAGAGTACAGATTGTTTTTGACAGGATAGCCGGTTGTGGTGTCAAGTATATGGTGATATAGCTTGCCGTCTACTCTGTAGTACCGCTCGTAGATGCCGGAGGTGACAACGGATTTGTCCTTGATTTTGACGGTACATATGGGCTCACCACTCTCGTCGAAGGGCTTTTGTATGCCAACTGTATAATCACTTCCGTCGGATTTTTCACCGACGGTGAGGACATTGCCACCCAGGTTTATGATGCCTGAGGTGATTTTTTGGGACTGTAAATAAGCCTTCATTTTATCGGCAATAAAGCCCTTTGCGATTCCACCAAGGTCAAGCTTTGCTTTTGAATCGGTTAGCATCACATCGTTTCCGTTAATCTGTATATTGCGGTAATTTACATGTGACAGCTCGCTTTGTATCTGCGCATCAGACGGAACGACTGATGCATCCACCTCATTATCTTTAGAGTCGGTATTTTCAGCTATTTCGGAAAAATTCCACAAATCAGACAGCTTTCCTATAGTGATATCAAACCTGCCGTCACTTGTTTCGCCGTATTCGATGCCTTTTTTGATGAGCTCAAGAGTATCATTGCTTACTGTGACATATTCTTTGCCGGCAGCGTCATTTATTTTGCTCACCTCTGAGTAACTAACTGTGTTTGACAGCATATCCTCATATTTCTTTGCCATATCAAAGCAGTCGTCTATGTATTTCTCGTCGGTAGTGCCATAAAGCGTAATCTGTATTATCGTGTCAAAGTAGAAGCCCTGTTTGGAAACCTTCTGCTGAGCCTTGGGCTTTAATTCACATGCAGACAGACTTCCTGTTATTGTGGCAAGCACCAAAAGGACAGGGACAAGGTGTTTTAGTTTATTTTTCATAGTGCATCCTTTATTAATTTCCTGGTTGTAAATTATTTATAGTTAAAGCTTAAATAGTAAAAGCATAAATATAACTTTGCGTCCGGGCTTTATGAAATTTAAAGCCGAAAGCAACAGAAATATAATAACACAAAATAAAAAAATGAGACAGTAGTAAAAATGATTTTGTATTTTGCATGAATATATGGTAAAGTAGTAAATGTATGCGTAATGTAATTATGTATGCATTTAGACTTACAATAGGAAAGATGATAGAAATGAGTTTTTTAGACAATTATAAAAGAGTGGTAATAAAGATAGGCTCATCGACGCTGACACATGCAGAGACGGGAAGCCTTAATTTTTCAAAGATGGAGCGTCTGGTGCGCTCGATATGTGATTACAGAAACAGCGGTATGGATGTGTGCCTCGTAAGCTCCGGAGCCATCGCGGTTGGACGGGATGTGATAGGCATAAAGGAGCGCCCGAGCGATATTTCAATAAAGCAGGCATGCGCCGCAGTGGGACAGGGCAGGCTTATGATGACATATCAGAAGCTTTTTTCCGAGTATAATCAGAATTCCGGACAGGTGCTTATGACAAAAAATACCATAGTCAATCCTGTTTCCAGACGCAATGTTATGAATACATTTGAGGAGCTTTTTGCTCTGAACGTGGTGCCTATTGTCAATGAAAATGATACGGTAAGCACATACGAGATGCAGTTTGGTGACAATGATACGCTGTCTGCTATAGTTACATCGATCACGAAGGCTGATCTGCTCATACTGCTATCTGATATAGACGGACTGTATTCCGACGATCCTCATGACAATCCGGATGCAAAGCTTATCAGAGAGGTTGATACGCTTGACAGGAAAATACTTGGCATGGCAAAGTCATCAACCGGCAGCGATGTCGGAACCGGCGGCATGGCGACAAAGCTTACAGCGGCAAAGATTGCCACATATTCCGGGGCCGATATGATTATCGCAAACGGCGGCAATATGGGGATTTTATATGACATTATGAATGACAGATATACAGGAACACTTTTCCACAGGGCAAAGGATGCAGAGTTTGTGCTTGCGGATTATATACAAAGAGAGATGGCACCTACATCTACAGGCGGCCAGTAATCAGCTTATAATTTGAAATCAGGAGAGTGCTATGACACAGGAAAAAATACAGCGAATTAATGAGCTTTACAGAAAGTCACAGGCAGAGGGACTTTCTGAGGCAGAGAAAAAGGAGCAGGATCTTTTGCGCAAGGAGTATATAGCAAACGTGAAGAAGAATTTAAGAAACCAGCTCAACAATATCGATATGGTAAACGATGACGGTTCGGTTGAGAACCTCGGCGAGAAATATGGAAACAAAAAAAGAAATTCGTAGCAGGCTAAAAGAGCAAAGAAGCCTTCTGGGTGCTGATGAGTGCTACAACATGAGCCATGAAATTTATAAAAGGCTCATAGCTTTAGAGCTCGACAGGGAATATGATAACATACTTTTGTATTCAGCTATCAGAAATGAAGTGAATACTGATGAGTATTTTACCTATTTAATAAACAAAGCAAAAAGGATATATTATCCGAGGGTTTCTGGCGATAAAATGTCCTTTTACAGGGTAAGAAGCCTTGATGAGCTTAATTGTGGTTCATTTAATATTAAAGAGCCTGATATGACGAAGGAGTATACGCAGGCGGATGGCAGGGCGCTTATGATAGTGCCGGGGCTTGCATTTTCGGATACCGGTTACAGAATCGGTTACGGAAAGGGCTTTTATGACAGATATTTATCGTCTTTTGCAAAAAGAGACACTGTTATGGCAATTGGAGTGGGCTACGATTTCCAGTTACTTAGCAGCATGACGTTTGAAGATGAATATGACGTACCCTTAGATGGAGTGATAACAGATAAGAGAGAGGTGTTTATTGATGACTGATTTAGAAAAAATTTGTGCGGATGCATACGAGGCCAGAGTAAAGATAGGAACACTGGATACAGATATCAAGAATAAGGTATTAAACGATGCAGCGGACAATCTGCTTAAGGCAGAAAAAGAAATCCTTGAGGCAAACAAAAGGGATGTGGCCACAGCAGAGGAAAATATGAAGGCAATGAGCATGATTGACAGGCTCTCGCTTGACCATGACAGGCTCCTTGGCATGGCTGACGGACTCAGACAGATAGCAAAGCTGGCAGACCCTATTGGGGAAGTGATGTCTATGGCAAAGCGTCCTAATGGCCTTATTATCGGAAAAAGAAGAGTTGCAATCGGTGTTGTGGGAATCATTTTTGAGGCTCGCCCAAATGTCACATCAGATGCCTTTGGTCTGTGTTTTAAGACAGGCAACTGTGTCATATTAAAGGGTGGAAGTGATGCGATAAATACCAATATCGCAATAGTAAAGGCTTTAAAAAAGGCTTTAACGGACAATTTGGTTTCTGATGCTGCACTTGCACTTATTGAGTCAACAGACAGAGAGACAACAAATGCATTTATGAAGATGGATCAGTATGTGGATGTGCTCATACCAAGAGGCGGTGCGGGACTCATCCAAAATGTTGTAAAAAATGCTACAATTCCTGTCATCCAGACCGGTACAGGCAACTGCCATGTATATGTGGACAAGGATGCTGACTTTGATATGGCTGTTAATATTATTAACAATGCAAAGACACAAAGAATCAGTGTCTGCAATGCATGTGAGTCGATTGTAGTACACAGTGCCATAGCAGAGGAGTTTCTGCCAAAGCTGTACGATAAGCTAAGAGAGCATCATGTACAGCTGCGCTGTGATGAAAGAGCACAGGCAATTCTTGCAGGAAGAGACGATGTGACAGAGGCCACTGCCGATGACTGGGGTATGGAGTATCTTGATTACATCATGTCGGTAAAGATTGTTGACAGTATTGATGAGGCAATCGAGCATATAAACAGATACAACACATCACATTCAGAGGCAATCGTCACAAATGATTACGACAATGCGCAGAAGTTCTTAAATGAAATAGATGCTGCATGCGTTTATGTAAATGCCTCTACCAGATTTTCTGATGGAAATGAATTCGGCTTTGGAGCTGAGATAGGAATCAGCACACAGAAGCTTCACGCAAGGGGACCTATGGGGCTTGAAGCACTGACAAGCTATAAGTATATTATTTACGGCAGTGGTCAGATCAGGGAATAGTCAGCTAAAGTATCATAGAATTAATTTGAGAGGAAATATAATATAACATGAGCTACGATATAGATATAACAAATACACCACCGGCACATGAGCCTGAGAGGCAGTATTATTACATGGCAAAGGCAAAGGATTTTGTTGAAAAGAAATCTAAAGAAATCGGCCGTCCCATGACTTATTTCGTCAAGACCTTCGGCTGTCAGATGAATGCCCGCGACTCAGAAAAGCTTGTCGGAATACTCGAGCAGATAGGCTACGTGGAAGGAAATGATGAGCACTCGGATTTTATTGTATACAACACCTGTACCGTACGTGAGAATGCTAACAACAAGGTGTACGGCAGACTTGGGTATCTGCAGAATTACAAGAAAAAGAATCCTCTGATGAAGATTGCTCTCTGCGGCTGCATGATGCAGGAGCCGGAGGTTGTTGAAAATATCAAAAAGCACTATAAGTTTGTAGATATCGTATTCGGAACCCACAATATATTCAAGTTTGCAGAGATTTTGTGCAACAATATCGAGTCTGGCTCACAGGTGATTGACATATGGAAGGATACCAATCAGATTGTCGAAGATCTGCCGGTGAAGAGAAAGTTCTCTTTCAAATCAGGTGTCAATATCATGTTTGGCTGCAACAATTTCTGCAGCTACTGTATCGTGCCATATGTAAGAGGACGTGAGAGAAGCAGGGAGCCTAAGGATATCATAAGAGAGATAGAAAAGCTTGTTGCAGACGGAGTGTGCGAGATAATGCTTCTCGGACAGAATGTCAACTCATACGGTAAAACTCTTGACAATCCTATAACCTTTGCAGAGCTTCTTCGCGAGGTCAATAAGATTGAGGGACTTAAGAGGATTCGTTTTATGACATCTCATCCAAAGGATTTATCCGATGACCTGATTATGGCGATAAAGGAGTGCGACAAGGTGTGCAAGCATATGCATCTGCCGCTTCAGTCAGGAAGCTCAAGGGTGCTTAAGGAGATGAACAGACACTATGACAAGGAAAAATATCTCGACGAGGTAAAGAGACTTCGTGAGCAGATTCCTGATATTGCAATCACAACTGATATCATTGTGGGCTTCCCGGGAGAGACTGGGGAGGATTTTCTTGAGACAATGGATGTTGTCAAGCAGGTCAGATATGACAGTGCTTTTACATTTATTTACTCAAAGAGAACAGGCACACGCGCAGCTACCATGGAGAATCAGGTGCCGGATGATGTGGTTAAGGACAGGTTTGACAGGCTCTTAAAGGAGGTTCAGACTATCTCATCAGAAAAGGCAAAATGCTATGAGGGCAAAGTGGTGCCGGTACTTGCAGAGGAGATGGATGACCAGAAGGAGGGCTATGTGACCGGACGTATGGACAATAATTCAATCGTACATTTTCCGGGTACCGAGGATATGATTGGAAATATCTACAATGTGAAGCTTGATGAGTGCAGAGGCTTTTACTATATGGGAGAGATAAAAGAGGATGCGTAAGCGTTTTGGCAGAAATGATATAATCCTGATATCGGTTATTGTAATTATCTCTGTCGCTCTGCTTCTTGTATGGAAGCTTGTATATTTAAAGGGGCAGGATACGGATAGCGATGCATGTGTCGAGGTGACTATCGATGGAAGGGGCTATGGCACATATCCGCTTTCAAAGGATGATACAATTGAGATAAAAAACGGCGATGGCGATGTTACTAACACTCTTGTCATAAAGGGCGGTGTGGCGGATATGACCTCTGCCGACTGTCCGGATCATCTGTGCGTGAAGCAGAAGGCGATATCAAAGGAGGGAGAGTCGATTATCTGTCTGCCAAATAAGGTTGTTGTGACGGTAAAAAGCGACACGAAATCCGATATAGATTCGATATCCAAGTGATATCCGAACATTTTTATAGAAAGAATGAGATAAATGAAAACCAGAAAGATTGCATATCTTGGTATGCTTATGGCACTGGCACTGGTGCTAAGCTATGTTGAGTCACTTATACCGTTTGCGGTAGGCATACCGGGAGTGAAGCTTGGGCTTACAAATATAGTGACAGTAATCATGCTTTATATAGCAGCACCCATGGAGACGTTTCTGCTATGTGTATTTCGTGCGGTGCTTTCAGGCTTTATGTTTGGAAATGCGTTCAGCATCATATATTCACTGGCAGGCTGTATACTAAGCTTTATCGTTATGTACCTGCTTAAGAAATCAGATAAATTCAGTTCGGTTTCAATAAGCCTGGTCGGTGGAGTGTGTCACAATATAGGACAGATAATAGTTGCGGCTATAGTTTTGTCAACCTACAGCGTAGTGTATTATATTCCGGTGCTTCTTGTGGCAGGATGCATCACGGGACTTGTGATTGGAATAGTAGCATCACAGGTGCTTTTGAGGATTTCTGACAGCTTTCATGTATAGTTTTAATGGGCTGTAATCTACGTATATTTAATAACAAAGGAGATGCTGCTGTTTTTATGCCTGTGTGTCAGGCTACAGACGAAACAGTAACAAATGGATTCAATGTATGCATATATAAAAGGAGAGCTTGCAGAAAAAAATATAGACAGCATTGTAGTGGAGGCAGCAGGTGTAGGCTATCTCATTTACATACCGACGCAGTATTTTGATATGCTGCCTGACGAGGGAGAGGATGTAAAAATTTACACCTACCTATGTGTCAGGGAGGATGCCATGATACTTTACGGCTTTTTGAGCAAGGATGATCTTGAAATCTTTAAGCTGCTGATTACAGTCAGCGGAATCGGACCAAAGGGCGGCCTTGCCATTTTGTCAACTCTGCCTGCCGATGATTTGCGTTTTGCAATTCTATCGGGCGATTCAAAGGCTATATCAAAGGCACCGGGAATAGGTGAAAAGACGGCTCAGAGAGTAATACTTGATTTAAAGGACAAGCTGTCGCTTGAGGATGCATTTGAAAAGAAGCTTGAGAACCAGGTATCCGGTGCTGTTTCATCCATGAACAGCACTGTGAAAAATGATGCTGTCATGGCGCTCAATGCGCTTGGATACTCATCTACTGAGAGTCTTAAGGCAGTGTCCAGGGTTGATATCACAGAGGATATGGATGTAGAGGATGTGCTGAAGCTTGCGCTCAAAAATATGGGCTGATTGATAAAAGCTGTAAGCTTAAAACAGAAACGGGGAACAAAACGTGAAAAGAGTAATTTCCACACAATTGCAGGAAGAGGACATAAAGATAGAGAAATCCCTGCGTCCTATGTATTTTGATGACTATATCGGTCAGCAGAAGATAAAGGACAATTTAAAAATATATATTGAAGCCGCAAAATCAAGGGGCGAGGCGCTCGATCATGTGCTGTTTTACGGACCTCCGGGGCTTGGAAAGACAACACTTGCAGGAATCATTGCAAATGAGATGGGTACAAAGATAAAGGTGACCTCCGGTCCTGCAATAGGTAAGCCTGGAGAGATGGCAGCCATACTCAACGGACTTTCTGAGGGAGATATACTGTTTGTCGATGAGATTCACAGATTAAACCGTCAGGTGGAGGAGGTGCTCTATCCTGCTATGGAGGATTACGCCATTGATATCATGATTGGAAAGGGCGAGTCTGCAAAGTCAATCAGATTTAACCTGCCAAAATTCACACTTGTAGGTGCAACAACGAGGGCGGGCATGCTGTCAGCGCCTCTTCGGGACAGGTTTGGCGTGGTAAATCACATGGAGTTTTATACTGTCGATGAGCTAAAGCATATTATCGTCAATTCCGCAAAGGTGCTTGGAGTTGAGATAGATGACAAGGGAGCCTACGAGATGGCGCGTCGTTCAAGGGGTACCCCAAGACTTGCAAACAGACTGCTAAAGCGTGTCAGGGATTTTGCGCAGGTCAAGTATGACGGCAAAATCACCTATGATGTGGCAAGCTTTGCGCTGGACCTTTTGGAAGTGGACAAGTACGGACTGGATTTAAACGACAGAAATATACTTCTCACCATCATTGACAAGTTTGCGGGAGGACCGGTGGGCCTTGATACGCTTGCAGCGGCAATAGGTGAGGATGCCGGAACAATTGAGGATGTTTACGAGCCGTATCTCATGCAGATCGGCTTTCTCAGCCGCACGCCGCGCGGACGATGCGTGACGATGCAGGCATACCGGCATCTTAACATGGAGCCGGCTGACGGACAGCTAATGCTGTAAACCGGGGCATGTCCCCATGTCGTATCAACAGGAAAGATAGGTGTTTCATATTGGGTAGATACTTTGGAACGGACGGCGTCCGCGGCGTTGCAAATCTTGAGCTTGACGCACTGCTCGCATTTAAGATCGGTGCAGCCGCTGCATATACGCTCACACAGGAGTCCGCGCACGGCAAAAAGGCCAAGCTTCTGATCGGCAAGGATACTCGCATTTCCTCGGATATGCTGGAGAACGCGCTCGTAGCGGGCATTTGCTCGGTCGGCGCAGATGTAGAACTGCTCGGCGTTATCCCGACGCCGGCTGTCGCGTACCTCACCATCAAGCACAAGGCAGATGCTGGTATTGTCATTTCTGCAAGCCACAATTCGTTCGAATACAACGGCATCAAGATCTTTGCAGGCAACGGCTACAAGCTGCCGGATGCTACCGAGGCAAAGATCGAGGATCTGATCGATGACTTTGAGTCCATTCCGCGCATGACCCATGACAGGATCGGCCGTGTGCTCAAGAGCGAGATTGACCCGGTCGTTGAGTATACCAACCACCTTGCGGAAACGATTTCCGGTGACCTGTCCGGTCTGCGAGTTGCTGTCGACTGCGCGAACGGTTCGTCCTCCACGACGGTAGAGCGTCTGATGCGACTGGTCGAGTGCAAGGCTGAAATTCGCTTTTATGAGCCGGACGGCGTAAACATCAACGATAACTGCGGCTCTACCCATCTGGGACAGCTCAAGGAGCGCGTCCGCCGCGGCAGCTTCGACCTCGGTGTCGCATTTGACGGTGATGCCGACCGCTGCCTTGGCTGCGACGAAAAGGGTCACGAGATGGACGGCGACAAGATCATTGCCCTGCTGGCCATGACCATGAAGGAAAAAGGCCGTCTGGACGGCGACACCGCCGTGGTTACGGTCATGTCCAATCTGGGCTTCATCAAATATATGGAGAGTCAGGGCATCAACACCGAAAAGACCGCCGTGGGCGACCGCTACGTGCTGGAAAACATGCGCGAGAACGGCTTTGCCATCGGCGGCGAGCAGAGCGGCCATGTCATCCTGCTGCACCATGCCACCACCGGCGACGGTGAGCTGACCGCCGGCAAGCTGCTCAAGCTGCTGGCTGAAAGCGGAAAGAAGATGAGCGAGCTGAACGGCATCTACGCCCAGTACCCGCAGGTGCTGGTGAATGTGACTGCCAACGCCGCTCAGAAAAAAGCCTACAAAGAGGACGAAGTTCTGGCCGGTTTCATTGAGAACGAGCAGCAGAAGCTGATGGGCATGGGCCGCGTGC
>ERZ773190.3523-NODE-3523-length-10199-cov-2.235903_pt1 | contig 10199 bp, 8 predicted proteins | sample MGYA00511111_ERZ773190 | MGnify/ENA primary metagenome ERZ773190 (study PRJEB29015, sample SAMEA2737777) | human gut metagenome | biome: human gut; feature: human-associated habitat; material: faeces | place: China | collected 2012 ... | reverse complement strand
CTGGCCAAATTTCAGCTTATGTAAGAAACTGATCAGCCCCGGCCCTAATATTAATGTAATAAAAAATGCAACTAATGCTGGTATTGCAATTGAATGATCCATAATCTAACCTCCATTTTATCTCTTTGTAATTTAAGACATTCTTACACAGTATAATCCTCTTTTCACAGATTATCAAGATATGGCAGGACATTTTGAAAAATTTCTGCCATAACCGGTGCTGCGATCACACCCCCATAGTAAGTTCCCTGCGGCTCGTCAATCAGTACAAGACCTAAAATTTGGGGATGATTCGCCGGTGCAAATCCAAGAAAAGAGGAAATATATTTGCCACTTCTTCTTGGAAGCTTCTCACTTGTTGCCGTCTTTCCTCCTACCCGGTATCCTTCCACCTGTCCGTTCTTTCCTGTTCCTTCTGCCACCACTGCTTCTAATACTTCCCTTAATGTCTGCGATGTTTCCTTTGAAACAGCTCCTGCCTTTTCTTTATATTCATACTCTGTAATCTCTTTTGTTACAGGATTTTTCTTCTCTAAAGCAAAATGCGGTGTTACAAGCCTTCCACCATTAATTCCTGCGCTGACTGCCCGCATAAGCTGTAGTGGTGTAATCTGTATCGACTGCCCAAAAGACATTGTAGCCAGTTCTACTGCACCAATCTTATCAAGCTTATGCATAATGGTGCCTGCCTCGCCCGGAATATCAATGCCGGTCAATGACAGAAGTCCATAATCTGAAAAGCACTGATAAAACCTGTCAACGCCCATGCGAAGCCCCATTTCCATCAAAGCCGGATTACAGCTGTTCTCCAAAGCTTTGGTAAAGTCCTCACTCCCATGTCCACCTGCTTTATGACAACGGATCCGCCGATCTTCCACTACCCTGAAACCAGGACAGCTGAATGGATCCGTCAGCTTAACTACTCCTTCTTCCAGTCCTGCAGCCGCTGTTATGATCTTAAAAGTAGAACCTGGTTCATAGGTATCATTGATACAGGTATTGCGCCACATGGCATTTAAAAGCTCCTGCTGTTTTACAGTTTTATCCCTTTCTGCCGCCTGATTGCGCAGGCTCTCGCTTCGCAGGTTCTGGTCCGGGGTAAAAGGATCATTCAGATCAAACTCCGGCACATTGACCATGGCATAGATCTCCCCATTTTGCGGGTTCATCACGATGATGGATACTTTTTTCGCGTTTTTCTTCTCTAATGTCTGGTATGCCAGCTGCTCTGCATACTGCTGGATTTCCATATCCAGACTGATCCTTAGATCATTTCCAGCCACAGGTTCGATCCGGTCCTCTGCCCCGTTTTCCATTTCCACACCTCTGGCATCTGTCATTGTAAGGATCTTTCCATTGGTTCCTTTTAAATAGGCATCATACTGTACTTCCAGCCCGATCACTCCCTGGTTATCGCCCCCGGTGAAACCTAAAACTTTAGAAGCAAGACTTCCATAAGGATAATACCGTTTGTAATCTTCATCCACCTTTACGCCAGGCAGTTCCAATTTACGCACTGCATCCCCTGTTTCCTTATCTACATTGGTTTTAATGATCTCCCTGGAACTTCGTTTCTCCACCTTTTTTTGCACTGTTTCCCGGTCGATCCCAAGAATTTCACTTAATTCGTCTGTGACTTTTTCCCTGTCTTTTACCTGGTTATAGATCACAGAAACAGTACATACTGTCCGGTTATCAGCGATCACCTTTCCTTTTGCGTCTAAGATCCTTCCTCTGGCCGCCTTAATGGACCGTTCCCTCTGATGCAGTTCAAGGGCCATCTGGCTGTAATGCTCCGACCGGAAGACCATAAGAAAAACAAGCCGTCCCAAAAGCCCCAACACTGCGATCGCAATGAGAAGCCACAGGACGGCTATATTTTTTCTGTGTTTCGTTAAATTTCCACCGCTATGATCCATAACAGCCTCTTTCCTGCTGTTTTCCTAAATATATACGGTGTAATTTCTCTTTTTATTCATTTTGGAACCTTTATTCACTTTGTGACTGGGAAGTTTCTTCTTCTGTACTGTTTTCTGTACTGTTTTCCGAAGATCCTTCCTGAGAGTTTCCTGCCTCACTGCTGCTTTCATTTGCTGAAGGCAGCTGGGCCCCGGCCTCTGTATCACCACCCGGATCAGCCGCCGGCAGTTCCGGCGCATTAGGATCTCCCGGCACTGCATCCGGTATACCGCTTCCGCCATCTGTATCTACATATTCATCGGTTTCATATACCTTCTGGCTTTCCTCCGGCTGGGACTCTCCGTTTTCTTCTGAACCTGTTTCAGATGGAGCTGGTGTATTAATTCCCTCAGATGGTGTCTGTCCATTTGCATCCTGGCTCTCTTCCGGAAGATCTCCAGTTGGAAATACATTCAGATAAGGCAGGGCTTCTGACATGATCTTTGAGAAGATATTGCTTGCAAAGGAGCTGTGTGCCTGCTGGTCGCCTGGCGGGAAACCAGGTACGTCCACTACTACATATACAAACAGCTGAGGATCATCTGCAGGTGCAAAACCTGCGAAAGATACCAGATAGTTCTTTGCGGAACGTGGCTGCTTCTCTGCTGTACCTGTCTTACCGCCTACCTGATAGCCAGCTACCTTTGCTGCGCCGCCGGTACCATTTTCTACTGTCTGGAACATGGCTTCTTTTAAGAAATCAGAGGTAGACTGGGATACAGTTTCACGTACCAGAACAGGATCTTTTCGCTCTACTACAGACCCCTGCTCATTTAAGATCTGGCGTACTACATGAGGCTCATAGTAGGACCCGCCGTTGATCACAGAACAAAGAGCTGCTGCCATCTGGATCATGGTACAGTTGTAGTTCTGTCCGAACGCATTGGTAGCAAGTTCTGTAGGGCCCATTTTGTCAGCAGAATAAACCAGTCCTGCTGCATCTGCTTCACCAGGCAGGTCTACTCCTGTTTTCTGTCCCATACCAAAGATAGTCTGATATTTGGTAAAAATATCACGGCCCATCATAGCACCGATCCGCATCATAGCCACGTTACAGGACTGCATAATGGACTCTGTCAGGCTTAAGGAACCGTGACCGCCTCTTCTGTAGGCCGTACACTTAATGTCCCAGTCACCTACGTGAAGATATCCGCCGCAGTCAAAGTACTCATTTCCCTTTAAAATCCCTTCTTCAAGTCCCGCAGCAACTGTCAGGATCTTGGATGGGGAACCTGGCTCAAAGGTATCGCTGACACAGAAGTTTCGCCACAGCTGGTTCCAGGCAACCTGTTTACCATAGGAGATAACTTCTTCTCTGGAATAGTGGTCTAAAACCTGATCTTCTGTAATGGTCTGGTCCGGATTTTCACGGCGATATACACCAACTGCCTCTTTCTTTCCAAGAGCCAGCAGTTCATCTTCTGTATATCCGTCTGTATTTCTTGGATTATTTAAGTCAAATGTATTGCTGGTTGCCATTCCCAGGATCTCACCGTTATTAGGGTTCATGGCAATGGCTGCCGTTACATGGCTTCCCACACTGGTCTGCCATTCATCAATGTATTTCTGAAGGATATTCTGTACATTTACGTCAATGGTGGATACAACGGTCCGTCCATTTACTGCAGACTTTACCACACCTTCCAGATTGGCATCTTCATCCAGATAGCCATACTCTCTTCCGTTTACACCGATCAGGCTGTCATTATAATACTGCTCAATGCCGCCGGTACCATTGCTGCCGTCCCCGCTTGCAAAACCGATCACATTGCAGGCAGTGGAACCATATGGATAGATCCTTCGGTATTCATCCTCAAACCATACGCCGGTAACGCGAAATCTTGACTGATTGTCATCATCGCTTTTTCTGTAAGCAGCATTTCTCTCTTTCTCAGTCTGTTCAAATTCCGTTTTCTGGTCATAAGAAAGCTGACGGCCATTTTTATAGCGCAGATACGCCCGTTTTGGACGTTCCTGGATCAGCCCGCGCAGTTCATTCCCATCAAAGCCAAACACATCTACTAATGCCTGGATGGTAGGCTCTAAATAATAATCCGGTTTATCCATGATCTGGCTTGGGTCCAGGATCAGATTGTATACCTTTTCACTGGTTGCCAGATAGGTGCCGTTTCTGTCAACGATGTCACCGCGCCTGTAAGGAATAGTCCTGCTTGCATACTCCTGCTGTCTCTGGGACAGAACGATCTTGTTGTACCGCTCGCTGTTTTCATTTACGATCCTGTATAAAACAAAAATAAGAGCAAACAAAGCCAGCGAGATCAATATGATCGTGATCGCCAGCTTTTCCTGCATGTATTTAACGAATGTCCTTCGTCGAAATAAATTTTCTTTTTTATTATGAGCACCGTTTTTAGTGTTCCGGGATGTCTTCATATTGCCTTACGTACTCACTTTCCGTCTTGTCATATAAAAGAACCTGGTCCTTTTTTGCGTAAACCATACCCAGTTCCTTGGTCGCGATCTCATAGATCTCGTTTAAATCAATGCTGGTATTGATGCTTGTTTCCAATGCGTCATTTTCTGTACGCATTTTTTCCAGCTTTTCTTCCATCGCCTCGATGTTGTGCATTCTGGCTGTGATGGCAGACTGAAGATGAAGATAATTAACGCAAAGGTATAAGGTACAGATCGACGCCAGGGTCAGCATGATAACATATGGCAGGTCCATGTACATGGCACGTTCCTGATTTCTGCGGATCCTGTGCTGCCGTTTTACACTTCTTCCAACATCCTGCCTTCTCTTTCTTTGCAGTCTTTCTTCTCTTTCGGAAGGCGCCAGCTTTTCTGCTCCGGTTCCATGAATGTAAGAAGCCATAACCTTATTCCTCCTTTCCCGCACGCTCAAATACCCGAAGTTTTGCGCTCTTTGAACGGCTGTTCTCCTCCAGTTCTTCTTTTGATGGAAGGATCGGCTTTCGTGTGATCACTTTGCCCATACTCTTCCTTCCGCATACGCACACCGGGAAATCCGGTGGACAGATGCATGGATTTTCATTGGTACGAAATCTTGTTTTTACGATCCTGTCCTCCAAGGAGTGGAAGGTGATGATACTTAATCTTCCCTCCGGATTTAAAAGACGGATCATTGTATCGATTGAATTTTCCAGTACATCCAGCTCATGATTTAATTCAATACGGATAGCCTGGAAGGTACGTTTTGCAGGATGTCCTCCTGTAGCACGTACTTTTGCCGGGATGGCTGCTTTTATGATCTCAGACAGTTCACCGGTGGTCTCGATGGGCTTTTCTGCTCTCGCCTTTACAATGTGCTTTGCAATGTTTTTTGCAAAATTGTCTTCCCCGTAATCCCTGATAATGTGGAACAGTTCCATTTCACTGTATCCATTTACAATATCAGCTGCTGTGGTAGGATTTCTCTGATCCATACGCATATCAAGAGGAGCATCTTCCCTGTAGGTAAATCCTCTGGACGCTGTATCTAACTGATAGGAGGACACTCCCAGATCCAGATAAATACCGTCTACTTTTTCTATATTTAACTCTTTCAGTACATTTTCAATATTCTGATAATTGCTTCTGACTATGGTCACCTTATCTTTAAAAGGAGCCAGTCTCTCTCCCGCCGCACGGATAGCATCTGCATCCTGGTCAATTCCAATGAGCCTTCCGCCGCCCAACCGCTTACATACCTCATAGGCATGTCCGCCTCCGCCAAGCGTAGCGTCTACATAAACCCCATCCGGTTTGACGTTCAACCCGTCTACTGTTTCGTTCAGTAGAACAGACACATGTTCAAATGCCATTGTCTTCTCCTTATCAAATACGAATTCCTATGGATTCCATACGCTCTGCAATCGCGTCCAGATCTTCCTCGCTGATCTGACTGCGTTCCTCCCAAAGAGCCTTATCCCATATCTCGATGCGATCCTGAACTCCCACTAAGACTACATCTTTTTCTAATCCGGCTGCTTTGCGGAGCGACGGCGGGACAAGAACTCTCCCCTGCTTGTCGAAACTGCCCTCCGAAGCGCTTCCGAAAAAATAACGCTTGAAAATTCTGGCATCCTTACTCATGCGTGGCAAAGTCTCAAGTTCAGCAACGAATTTATTCCATTCTTCCTGGGAATAGACAAATAGACAGCCCTCTAATCCGTTACAGATCACGAAGCTGTCACCAAGATCTTCCCTTAACTTTGCCGGGATGATCAGTCTGCCTTTTTCGTCTATGTTATGGTTAAACTCTCCTAATAACATACGAAACCCTTTCTCTGGAATCTATGGAAATGTTCGCGTTCGCTAAAGGTATCACTACCGTAATCCCTTTGCTTCCACTCCTTCTCCATATTGCACCACATTCTACCACTTCTCACCACTTAGTTCCATTGTAAACCACACTTCCACCTTTTTCAAGTCCTTTTTTTGAACTTTTTCGTTTCTTTTCAGAGTTAACGTTACTGTTCACTTCCTGTTTTGGTTGCAAGAAACACAAAAAGAGGTTGCCGTTTTAACAATGATATGCCACCTTCCTATAGGATAACGAAATATAAAAATCCTATAACCGGAGGACGTATCACTTAATACGACAACCTCTTTTTATTGCACTATATGTAATTATAACAACTTTATTCTGCTGAAAGTGTACTTAGATAATCCTTAACAGAGTCATAATTCACTTCTGCAACTGCACGTTCCTGATTGGAAGAATGCAGATCATATGCTGAATATCCGAACCAGCCAACAATTGCAAGTACAATTACTCCTGCTACACATCTTTTTACATTGCGCATGATCTTCTCTTTACGCATTGTCTTCTTTCGGTCCGCCTTTTCCTTCTTATAACGATCCACCTTCGCCTGACTCATCTCTTGCCTGCTCCCTTCCTATTAGGTCTTTAGCAATTATTTTACCACAGCACATCTTAAAGTACAACAATAATTCCACCATCATTCGCATACATACTACTAATTCCTGCTGTATCTACAATAAAGGAATCTTTCACCTTTACTTTCTCCAAAATCAATTTTCTGACGGCCTCTGCACGTTCCGGACAGTTGCAATGTGCAATTGCAAGAATCTTCTCCTCCGGTTTTACAGCGTCCTTCGCGACATGCTCTGCCATCTTCGCCAAAGCTTTCTTCATCCCTCTGCTCTTATCCAACTGACAGATTGTTCCCTCTGGGGTAGAACCCATAACAGGCTTGATATTCAATGCGCTGACTACCAGAGATTTCAGTCCTGTCAGTCGTCCATTCTTACGAAGTGTATCAAGATTCTCAAGAACAAAATACGTATGCTGCTCTTCAATATAAGCTTCTACCGTTTCAACTACCTGTTCAAAATCCATTCCGGCTTCTTCACATTCCTGAATCTTTCGTCCGATCAACGTCTCTCCGACAGATGCTGAACGAGAGTTAAATACATGGATCTTTTCTTCTCCGCCCTCTTCTTTATAAAGTTTCTCTCCAAGAAGTGCACTGTTATAAGATCCGCTCAATTCCCCTGACAAAGTAACTGCATAGACTCTGTCAACATCACATTTGTATAATTCCATATAACGCTCAGGGGATGGACAGGATGACTTCGGACATTCTTCACTTGCAGCCACTCTTCTTAAAAAATCAGCCTGATCAAATGTCTCGTCATCCGGAATGTGAAAGCCATCCACTTCCATGCTAAGAGAAGCCGTCTTAAAAATTCCACTCTCCTTCATCTGTAGGGTCAGCTCTCCGCAACTATCTACGATCACTCTGTAACTCATAACTTATATCCTCCCATGCTCTATCGCATATTTTTTCATCCTACTTTACGTGGTTTTTAATACTACATATTAATATAACACACTTCAGTCAAGTTGAAAAGAGGGAGAATTTATTTCAACCGTATCTTAGAAGATATTCCAAGCGCAATTCCCATCTCAGCCAACAATATCACAATTGCTGTACCTCCATAACTAATAAACGGAAGGGTAACACCGGTTGTCGGCAGTAGTCCTGTTACAACTCCTATGTTCAGAGTAACCTGCAGTGCAATATGTGCAAAAATACCTGTTGCGATCAACGCACCATACAAGTCCGGAGCATTTCTTGCGATAAACAGTAATCTATACAGCATGAAAGCAAACAAGCACAAAATAATAATTGCGCCGAACACTCCCAGCTCTTCACAGATAACTGCAAGGATCATATCGTTCTGAGCCTCTGGTATTGCATGTAATTTCTGCGTACTATTCCCAAGACCCTTTCCAAAAAATCCACCTGAACCAATTGCATATAGCCCCTGCAAGAACTGATAGCTGTCTGTATCAGCATTCGCCTCCGGATTCAGCCATGCAATGATTCGGCGCATACGAAAGTTATCACTTTCCGCAAGCGTATATTTCAAAAAAATAATCCCAATAATTCCCACGATTCCTGCTGCAATTACTCCAGCAACAAATGGTTTGGTCTTCGGATGTACAACAAAAATTAAAATACATGTAATTGCAAACACAATAATTGCTGTACTCAGATTATCCGTCAATAGAAAAACTCCCAGTGTTGCAACAAGACCATAACCAAGCAGAATCTTAATTCCATCCCATTTTTTCGCCTTTTGCCCAAAAAGGCAGATTTCATATGCTATAAATAGAATCACCGCAATCTTCGTAAACTCTGCCGGCTGCAATGACAAGCCACCAGGAAGCCTGATCCACCTTCTTGCTCCATTTACAGTCTTACCAAGTGGTGTCTGCACCAATGCCATCAAAAACATTGAAAACCAAAATAATTCTTTTGCATAAGCACCATATAGATGATAGTCAATCTTAGAAACAATAAACATTACAATGAATCCGATAATCCCGATCATTGCCTGTCTTGTGAAAAAGAACATATCATTCTTATAATCAACCTGTGCGCTGTAAGCACTACTGCTGTAAAGCATCACAACTCCAAAGCACATCAGAAAAATAATTACAAGAAGCAGATCATAATCATAATAAGGTTTTTCTTTTTCTCTTGTCCTTTTGCGTTTTGTACTCGCAGACATTTCTGCCCTTTGCCATTTCCCCTGTACCGCAGTCTGCTGAGAATACGGAGAACCTGACGTTCTCACAACCTTCTGTCTCTGCTCTATTGAGCTTTGATACTTCCTATAAGCATCACTCTCATAGTTTCTCATACATACTCCCTGTCTAAACATCTGTATCAATTCTGCTTGTTTTATCCAGCACTCTTAAAACAAATGATATAAATACACGTTTTATTATTGAACACTCATCGCCGGATGAACCGGTTTTCCATGCTCAAAGAATCTGTCATACCATACGAGGAAGATATAAACTGTCCAGATCTTACGACTGTTATCTGTCTTCTCATTCGTATTCTTTCCGTTCTTATGATCATCAAGCATCTTAAGCAGGAGCTTCGTATCAAAGAACTTCTTCGCTGCATCAGACTCAAACATCTCTTTTACAATATTATAATACTTCTCTTCCTTCAACCATACACGAATCGGAATTGGGAATCCCAGTTTCTTCTTCTCCGCTGTCTTACTTCTGATGTGTCGCTCTGCCGCAGCACGCAATGCAACCTTCGTCTTTGGCGCACGTACTTTGTATTTTAACGGAAGTGTCTCGACAAGTTCAAGTACTTCTCTGTCAAGGAACGGAACTCTGACTTCAAGAGAATTCGCCATTCCCATCCTGTCACCCTTCATCAGAATATCATGCACCAGCCATAAATGAAGATCCACATACTGCATCTTTGTCACAGGATCTTTTCCTTTTACACGTGCATACAATGGTTTTGTCACTTTTTGGATTCCCGGCTTACATCCTTTTTTCAAAATACGATTTGCCTCACGCTCTGTAAAAATATTCGTCGCATTTGCGAAATATCTCTCTTCCAGTGTCTTTCCGTGACGCATAAGGAAACCTCTTCCCTTCATACCGCGTGGCAGACAGCGTTCTGCAAACGCACCCAGGAAACGGCGTACCGGCATCGGTATTTTATTAAAAGAAGTATGTTCCAAAGGTTCACAATATATGTTATATCCTCCAAACAATTCATCAGAACCTTCTCCTGAAAGAACTACCTTAACCTTCTTGGACGCTTCTGCACTGAGGAAATAAAGTGCGATTGCAGCCGGATCTGCGACCGGCTCATCCATATAATACTGAATATCTGAAAGCTTGTCCCAATATTCTTCCGGTGAAATCACCTTCGCATCATTCTTCATATTAATGCTTGCTGCAAATTCCTTTGCATCCTGGATCTCAC
>ERZ773190.3521-NODE-3521-length-10211-cov-4.866778_pt1 | contig 10211 bp, 10 predicted proteins | sample MGYA00511111_ERZ773190 | MGnify/ENA primary metagenome ERZ773190 (study PRJEB29015, sample SAMEA2737777) | human gut metagenome | biome: human gut; feature: human-associated habitat; material: faeces | place: China | collected 2012 ... | reverse complement strand
TGAGATATTCTGTTTCTTTCTGGGAACGTCCATCATTCCAGAGGATTGCCGGGCGGATGACATTGTCATTTTCATCCAGTGTTACCAGTCCGTGCATCTGTCCGCCGAAGCCGATTCCGGCTACCTGGGAGCGGTCGATTCCTTCGGTCAGTTCTTTCATTCCCTCAACACTCTGGGTAAACCAGTCTTCCGGATTCTGTTCTGACCAGCCCGGATGCGGGAAAAACAGTGGATATTCTTTTGATACGATATTACAGATCTTGCCTGATTCTTCCATCAGAAGAAGTTTTACGGCAGAAGTTCCTAAATCCACACCAATATAGTACATATTTCCTCCTAACTGTGCATTTTGCATACATACCCCGCAGATGCACATTCTGTCTGTTATTGATATTTTTTACTGATATTTTGCTCTTTACCACGACATCCCAGGAAAACTCCCGGGATGTCTGTATTGATTTTATTTTATTTTTTTCAAAATCAGAAGATTATCCCCACGGATTTTCTGTTGGGTATCTTACTCCTGCTGGCTGGTTGTAACCGATCTTCTTTACATCCAGTCCAAGGAATTTCACTACTTCGAAAAACTGTTTTCCGTAATGTCCGAACATAACTGCTCCGTGATGCGGATAGTTGCCTTCTATCAGTACGTGACGGTAGAATCTTCCCATTTCGTTGATAGCGAAGATACCGATACCACCGAAGGATCTTGTCGGTACATCAAGAACTTCACCTTCTGCAACGTATGCTACCAGTTCACCTTCTGAGTTGCACTGCAGACGATAGAATGTGATGTCAGAAGCAGCAATGTCACCTTCAAGAGTTCCTCTTGTAAAGTCTGGCTCAGATCCTGCTGGCTCAAGAAGTCTGTGCTGGATGAGCTGATATTTAACGGCTCTGGATTCGCACATCTTGCATTCCGGAGTATTTCCACAATGGAATCCCATGAATGTATCTGTAAGTTTGTAATCATATTTTCCTTTGATATCTTCGTCATAGATATACTGCGGAACAGAGTTGTTGATGTCAAGCAGTGTAACTGCGTCGTTGGAGATGCAGAGTCCGATGTACTCGCTGAGTGCTCCATAGATATCAACTTCGCAGGATACCGGGATTCCTCTGGAACCAAGACGGCTGTTTACATAGCAAGGCTCAAATCCGAACTGTGACGGGAATGCCGGCCAGCATTTGTCAGCAAATGCAACGTATTTTCTTGCTCCTTTGTGAGCTTCTGCCCAGTCAAGAAGAGTAAGCTCGAACTGTGCCATTCTTGCATTGAGGTCTTCGTAGTATTTGCCTTCGCCCATTTCTTTTGCCATATCTGCGCAAACTTCCGGGATACGAGGATCGTTTTCATGCTCTTTGAAAGCAACGAGAAGGTCAAGTTCGGAGTTTTCTTCGATCTCAACACCCAGTTCATAGAGGCCTTTGATCGGTGCGTTACAAGCGAAGAAATCCTGCGGACGTGGTCCGAATGTAATGATCTTGAGGTTACGAACACCGATAACGGCACGTGCAACCGGTACGAAATCACCGATCATCTTGGCGATGTCATCAGCTGTTCCAACTGGATATTCCGGAATGTATGCTTCAAGATGACGCATCTTTAAGTTGTAGGAGCAGTTCAGCATACCACAGTAAGCATCACCTCTGCCGTTGATCATGTCGCCGTCGCCTTCCGCTGCTGCAACGTACATGCACGGTCCGTCGAATCTTTCTGCGATCAGTGTCTCCGGTGTTTCCGGTCCGAAGTTTCCAAGGAAAACAACCAGGGCGTTACACTCTGCTTTGTTTACATCTTCGAGTGCTTTTTCCATGTCTTTCTCGTTCTCAACAGTTACTGGACATTCGTAAAGTTCTCCTGTGTAGGCTGCTTTGATAGCTGCGCGTCTCTTCTCAGAGAGCTGGATCGGGAAACAGTCACGGCTTACTGCGATGATTCCAAGTTTTACTACTGGGATATTGTTCATGATAAAAATTCCTCCATATTATATAAGTTTGTATTTACAGTTATTTGCTTTTCAGTATAAAAAATCAGTCGATTCCGACATTCTCACCTTTGAGTCCGTTAAACGCACCTTCGATAGCTGCTTCTTCGTGTGCGATCAGCCATTTATTCTTAGCTGTAAGAAGCTTGTCCTCGCCTTCAGCGGCTGTGTCAAAAGTCAGCTCCGTGTTTGTTCCTTTTGGTAAAACAACAACGCACTGGAAACCTGCTTCGTTTACATGACATGGTGCATAGTGAAGAGTTGTTGCATATACTTCGATTCCGGTTCCTGCCGGAACAAGGAATGCTTCTACTTTGGATGTGTCATATGTAAAATCTTTTTCGATATCCTGCTGATGTCCGATCAGAAGGACAAGATCTGTAACCGCTACGTTGATCTCGGAATTGCGGTGATATTCCAGTCCGTTTAATTTCTTATTATGACCATTGCAGTATCCGATCTCGATCGGCAGTCCACCGTATCCTTTGTTCTGAAGTTCCTTCGCTACCGGCAATGCCTCCATCTCTTCTACGGATGGCACATAGATCACGTCCTCCGGTACCGGTGTGTGTTTCATTTCCTTAAGGAGTTCTGTAAAGTCATACCCCTCCAGTACTTTACCATATCTGCGAAATGCGTCATCTGCTACATTCTGAATCTTCACCTGAAGTTACCTCCTTTATATTTTTCATGTTGGAGATATCATATCATGAGGTGTGTTTTATTTCGCCAGATTTTTTGTCCTCTTTAGTGCACTTTTTTGACCTTTTAGTTTTTTGTTTTGTACAAACATTTATAACTATTAAGAAAAAAAACAGGCGTTTCTGATCCGCCTGTTTTTGCATTTTTATTCTTTATTTTTCTCGTCCAAGTTCGCTTGGCAGAATGCTGTATCGTTTCTGGAATTCCCGCGTAAAAGCGCGGCTGCTGCTAAATCCGTTGTCCAGGGCGATCTGGCTGATCGTCTTGTCTGTGTTCAGTAATTCCCTGTATGCATAGGTCATTCGGATGTCCTGTAAGTACGTCTTAAAATTGACATTTGCATATTTCTGGAACATTCTGGATAAATATGCATCGGAGTAACCGAACATGTTCGCTACTTCGGTCAGTTTGAGTTCTTCCTGATAATGCTCTCTCATATAGGAAGTAATTCTCGCAAGAGCATCCAGGCGGCGGCTGTGGCGTACTTCCTGCTCGCCCGCCTCGTCCAACCGGTAGTGATTGACCAGAAAATAAAGCACATCATAATAGAAGGAACGGATCTTGAATTCATATCCGACTCCACGTTTCCCGTATAATTTATACATTTCACGCACCAGTCTCCAGAGTGTCGCATCCATCTCCGGAACACTTCCCGCAAAGCGTACAAATCGGTGTGCGGTAAAATAGTCCTCAAACTGCTTCAGCGGAATCTGAAGTACTGCCGTATGATTCTCTTCCGGCGAATCGATCGAATGCACTTCATTGGAATTGATAATCATCAGCTCCCCCGCCTTGAGCGGATGTTTCTCATCATTCAGATAAAAAGTCAGCGAACCTTCCATCACCGCAAAGATCTCCACAGACGTATGCCAGTGTTTCTCCCTCACATAATTTCCCTGACTTCCCTCAAACAGAAAAAATTTAAACGGCAGTCCCTCATCCGGGATCACCAGTTCATGCTGGAATTCCATGCTATACCCCTCTTCTCCAATAATAAATCAGTTTTCTTTCTTTTGTTTTACAAGACAACGCCTCTTATAAAAAGCTACACCATAGCAATAAATATGGTCATATTCATCTTCATACTCTTTTGCATACATACGCCTGTCAATTTGGCACAGGGCTGCTTCACAGTCGCCCTCCATAGCAGACAATGTTCTGGAATATTTTGCCTCAAAAATCGCCACCTGTCCATTTACAGAGTCATACACAACAATATCGCTGCGTCCCTCTCCATGTTCTTTGTTTGACTCTATAACATATCCTGCTCCTGTAAAAATCCCTGCAAGAAAAGCATGATAAAAATCTTCCCTGTAATCATGATAGCTGATGGTTTTTCGCAAAAGTTTGCTCATTTCCTGTGTAAGGATCTCGCTCTGACCACTCCATGCAGCATCGAACAAAGCCTTTCGATTCCATGTTTTGACACTCTCAGAAAACCATTTCACAACGGTAGTCTCAAAAATTTCTCTGATCTCAGCATTTGGAATTTTTAACGCTGACATATTGTCTGGCAACGGATCTGTTATTTCATTTTCTCTTGCCTGCGTCAGATAGCCTGTCAGATAAAGAATGCTCCAGAGATTTTCTTCTGAAGAATGCAGATAATCGTAAGTGAGATTTTCATCTATACGTTGTATGATATAACCTCCTGAAAGTAAGGCTTCCATTTTCTTTGTAATGTTACTTCCTGCGTAATCAATAAAAGAACGGATGATCTCATTATCACTGGTATTCTTCCAGTAACTTGCCGGTCTTGCCTTCGGATTCCGCTGGATATCACGAATATAATTCATCACATCCCAGGGGCAGTAAACATCAACCTTTCCAAAATGATACCCATCATACCATTTCTTCATCTCGTCTCCAAATTCCTCGACATCTGCTTCGCTCAGGATCTTATCTACATCTTTTTGTGTAAAACCAAAATATTCATTTAAGTTTGAATCGCTTATTGTATCGGAAACAAAATTATTGGTTCCTGTAAAAATACTCTCTTTCGCAATCTGCAGGCAGCCTGTGACTACTGCAAAGCAAAGCCCCGGATTGTCCTTTAACGCAGTGCTCATCATCACTTTAAGGATTTCAAGCATCTGTGGATAATATTGATGGCTGCTGGCTTTTGCAATCGGGACATCGTATTCATCGATCAAAAGGATTACATTTTTCTGATAATGTTGCTGCATCAGCTTTATCAGCAACGACAGGCTCTTTTTGATATCTGTAACAGTTGCTTCTTCTGTAATAATGCGCTGCATGATTTCTTTATCATATGGACTTATCCGGGAACTTTCCATTAAATACAGGTGCTCTTTGTAAAGTTCTGTGATCGTTGAAGAAAGCATACCATAAGCACTGGAAAAATCTAATCCGTCAACATCCTTGAAGGTCACAAACAGCGTTGGAAACTGGTTCATCCACTCACTGCACACGTCTCTTTGTTCCGCAATTTCCAGCCCCTTGAACAACTCTGTACTTTCTTTTCGAATATCAAAAAAATTCGCCAGCATGCTCATACCAAGAGTCTTCCCAAAACGCCTTGGTCTGGTGATCAGAGTAACTTCTGTGGATTTTTCTTCTAATAATTCTGCGATCAGTCCACTTTTATCAACGTAGTAATATCCATTCTTCCGGATTTTCTCAAAATCTGAAATACCAACCGGAATGCCTAATCTCGCCATGTCTGCCACTCCTTTCCCAACTAATGTCTATATCATAACATGAAGGCATTCCTTTTACAAGCAAGTGAAAATCCATCTGATTTTTTATCATCATAAAAAACACCGTCTTCCTGATAAGCTGAATATATCAGAAAAACAGTGTTCATAATAGCTTCCTGCATCGGAAAATACATCTGGCATTCCCTCCGATGCCTGGTGATTAGATACCGGGTAATTATTCAAGAAAAAAGCTTTCTATACATGATATATGCTTTTATCTTATCGCATCCTTCATGGACTTCACATACTCTTTGATATACGGTACGCAGTCGGCTCCGTGGGTTTCACAGAGTTTGACAATGGCAGAACCCACGATGACGCCGTCGGCCTGGGAGACCATTTTCTTGGCCTGCTCTGGGTTGGAGATTCCGAAGCCTACGGCACATGGGATGTCTTTCTGGGCTTTGACGAGTTCCACCATGGCTCCGATGTCTGTGGTGATCTGGCTTCGCATGCCGGTAACTCCGAGGGAGGATACGCAGTAGACAAATCCTTCTGCCTCTTTTGCGATCATGGAGATTCTCTCGTGGGAGGTCGGTGCGATCAGAGAGAGCAGATCCAGACCATACTTCTCTGCAACGGATGCGAACTCTTCTTTTTCTTCAAATGGGACATCCGGAAGGATCATTCCGTCCATTCCAACTTCTGCTGCTCTCTTGCAGAAACGCTCAATCCCATAGGAAAAAACAACGTTCGCATAGGTCATAAATACCATTGGGATAGAACTGTTTTTGCGGATCTTTTCTACCATATCAAAAACTTTATCTGTGGTAACTCCACCGGATAAAGCACGCAGGTTTGCGCCCTGGATGACAGGGCCTTCTGCGGTCGGATCAGAAAATGGAATACCAAGTTCGATCAGATCTGCACCTGCTTCTTCCATGGCATATACGATTTTTTCGGTAACATCAAGGGACGGATCCCCGCAGGTAACAAACGGGATAAATGCTTTTCCCTTTGCAAATGCTTCTGTAATTCTCTTATTCATGGATATCCTCCCCTCTGTAACGTGCGATCGCTGCACAGTCCTTGTCTCCTCGTCCGGAAATAGTGATAACTACGATCTGGTCTTTACGCATCTGTGGCACGATCTTTCTCGCGTAAGCCACGGCATGAGCACTCTCGATCGCCGGAATGATGCCTTCTGTTCTTGACAGATATTCGAATGCATCTACCGCTTCATCGTCTGTTACCGGCACATATTCCGCACGTCCGCTGTCATAAAGATGTGCATGTTCCGGTCCGACACCAGGGTAATCTAATCCCGCTGAAATGGAATAAACCGGTGCGATCTGACCATACTCATCCTGGCAGAAATAGGACTTCATGCCATGGAAAATACCAAGTTTTCCGGTTGCGATCGTCGCTGCCGTCTCTGCAGTATTGACACCGCGTCCTGCTGCCTCACAGCCGATCAGGCGGACTCCCTCATCCTCAATAAAGTTATAGAAAGTTCCGATCGCATTGGAACCGCCGCCCACACAGGCAAGCACAACATCTGGAAGTTTGCCTTCTTTTTCGAGGATCTGCTCTTTGATCTCCTTGGAAATGACTGCCTGGAAATCACGGACGATCGTCGGGAACGGGTGCGGTCCCATGACAGATCCGAGGACATAATGTGTATCGGAAATACGGTTTGTCCACTCTCTCATTGTCTCGGAAACGGCATCTTTCAGGGTTGCAGTTCCTGATGTAACGGCATGTACTTTAGCTCCCAGAAGACGCATTCTGTATACGTTCAGTGCCTGACGTTCTGTGTCTTCCTTACCCATGAATACTTCACATTCCATACCCATAAGAGCTGCTGCTGTTGCGGTTGCAACACCGTGCTGTCCGGCTCCTGTCTCTGCGATGACACGTGTTTTTCCCATCTTTTTGGCAAGTAAAACCTGTCCCAGAACGTTGTTGATCTTGTGTGCTCCTGTATGGTTCAAGTCCTCACGTTTCAGATAAACTTTGGCTCCGCCGAGGTCTTCTGTCATATGTGCTGCATAGTACAGACGTGACGGACGGCCTGCATAATTGTTCAGCAGATCGGTCAGTTCACGGTTGAATTCCGGGTCATCTTTGTAACGGTTATAGGCCTCTTCCAGCTCCAGAACCGCATTCATCAGTGTCTCTGGAATGTACTGCCCTCCATGTATTCCAAATCTTCCTTTTGACATTTGTGTCCTCCTCTATACTCTTCCAAACACCTTGTTTCTTTATATAATTACTTTGTTTCTTTCATTTTCCTGACGATATCCACAACCTGCCGGATCTTCGCCGGATCTTTCCACTTTTCTGTCTCCACACTGCTGCTTAGATCCACCGCATATGGATGGATTTCCCGGATCGCCTGTTCCAGATTGGCGGCTCCGATGCCTCCTGCGAGAAAAAATGGTCTCTGGATCTCCGGGATCAAAGACCAGTCAAAAGTCTTTCCGGTTCCTCCGCCGCCCTGATCCAGAAGAATGTAATCTGCCGGGCTTTGCAGTGCTTTCTCGATATCTTCGGCTGTTTTTATGGAAAACGCTTTGATGATCGGCTTGTCTGTGTATGTTTTTAATTCTCTGATATAGGACTCATTTTCCTGTCCGTGAAGCTGTGCAAGTGCAAGCGTTCCGTCATCCAGAAGTGATCTTACCAGCTCCATCGGTGCATCGACAAACACTCCAACTGGCTGGATCTCCTGGATCAGATCTTTCACCAGATCTCTCACTTCATCTGCCGTTACACTCCGGAAACTTTTGGGAAATTCTATGATAAATCCACAGTAATCCGGCTTCGCCTCATTGACGGCGAGGATGTCTTCTCTACGCCTGAGCCCACATATTTTTATCTTAGTTTTGCTATGATCCTGAGCTGTCATTTCCTGCATCTCTCTGTTTCTCAATCCTCAGTCAACGGTGCTCCATTCAGTTCTTCGAGTGCTGCTTTTTTGTCCGAACTTCGCATCAGGGTTTCTCCGATCAGCACAGCCTCGATCTGGTTATCATGCAGACGCTTGATGTCCTCCGATGTGCGGATGCCGCTCTCGGAAACAAAGATCACATTCTCCGGTGCAAGTTTGCGAAGGTTGATGCTGTTCGCCATATCCACCTCGAAGGTTCTGAGGTCACGGTTGTTGACTCCGATGATCCTTGCTCCGCTCTTTAAAGCTCTCGCAACTTCCTCTGCATCGTGTGCTTCCACCAGGGCATCCATTCCCAGATCTTCTGCCATTTCGCGGTATTCCCGAAGCTGTTTATCGTCAAGTAATGCACAGATCAGGAGCACTGCGGCTGCACCATAAGCTGCCGCCTGCAGGATCATGTAGTCGTCAATGACGAAATCTTTTCGCAGTACCGGGATATCAACTTCTGATGCAATCTCCCATAAATACTGGTCAGAACCCTGGAAATAAAACGGTTCCGTCAGGCAGGAAATCGCGGATGCACCGGCTGCTTTATACTCTTTTGCGATGTCCAGATACGGAAAATCCGGTGCGATCAGCCCCTTGGACGGGGATGCTTTTTTGACTTCACAGATATAGGACATTCCCGGTTTTTTTAGTGCCTGATAAAAACTATGCGGCGTTTTTGCTGTCTCAGACTGGATCAGCGGATTGAGAAGCATCTGCACTTTTTTCTGCTGGATCTCACGGATCAGATCCTCTCTCGGCATCTCTTTTTTGTCTTTTTCGATGCGCTCTCTCGTCTTCTCAGCGATCTCATTTAATATGTTCATAGTAAAAAATTTCCTTTTCTAATCGGTCATTCAAGCGTTAGATTCCTGAATGAATTCCTCTAATTTCTTCAGTGCTGCACCGCTGTCGATCAGTTCTTCTGCCATGCGTACACCTGCTTCCATGGTTTCTGCTTTGCCTGCGATATAGAGTGCAGCTCCGGCGTTGAGGCATACTGCCTGACGCTTCGGTCCCCTTTCTTCACCTTTCAGAATCTTCTTTGTAATCTCTGCATTTTCTGCAGCAGTTCCACCCTGCAGTTCTGCCAGATCTACGGTCTTAAATCCAAAATCTTCCGGTGCACTTTCATATGTTTTTACAGCTAGATCACGGTCATTAACCAGCTTTTTGTATTCTTTTTTCATTTCTAAATAATTTTCAGCAGCTTCAACTACAGTTTTGATTGCATCAATTTCTTCATCATTATGAAATGATACTTTCATATCCTTTGATGTTCTCTTTAATGCTTCAATTGAATTTTTGATTTTAATAATTTCTTTTTCCATAATAATTAGTATCCTTTCTATTTTTTTAAGATGGAACTTGTTCCATCCTTTATCTGTCTTGCTCTACTAATGCTACAAATCCATTGTAAGAATAAACAATGTAACTTCCTTCTAGTTCAAGAGCCACATCATTTCCAATATCACAACTGTAAATATTGAATTTCCCATCAATAGTTACTTGCCAATCCATCATATGATCTATAGCATTAATATAAGGGTTGCCTTTTTTAAAAACAGCAAATTTCATAATTCCATCTCCGTAGCCATTACTTACACCAACAGAAAAATTATCATTTCCTATTTTTAGTTTTGATGTTTCAGAACAAGTAATATTTTTGATTTCAGCCTTGTTCATTACATAATTGTATATTTCACTATACCCTTCATAAACCATACTTTGTTTTTTCAATAATTCTCCATACGCTTGTGAACTCATAATATCTATATCTTTTGTACTAAAATATAAGTTTTCAAAATCTTCTGTATTTTTGGCTCTATTTAAACATTCTAAATACCATTGATTATTTGATTTAGCACTACCCCCTATAGTGTTTTGCATACATGTTTTAGTGAAACTATCAATCTTTAA
>ERZ773190.3504-NODE-3504-length-10270-cov-6.629369_pt1 | contig 10270 bp, 5 predicted proteins | sample MGYA00511111_ERZ773190 | MGnify/ENA primary metagenome ERZ773190 (study PRJEB29015, sample SAMEA2737777) | human gut metagenome | biome: human gut; feature: human-associated habitat; material: faeces | place: China | collected 2012 ... | reverse complement strand
ACAACATTCGACGTTTTTTGCCAAAAACGGGAAAAGCATCGAATGTTGTGATGGTTTTTCTACCACTCGACCGGGTGGAATCGCTTTCTTGCGCACGAAGGTGTGCGGACCCGTGGGCAGGGGAATAAGGTTGGTTATCCGACTCCATTGGAGGGCTCATGGACCTGCCGATCGTCCTGTCCCATAAGACTGCCTGGCTGTACCACAACGTGGCGCGCCCGTCCGAGCCGCTCTCGCGAGCAAGCAGTCTATACGATGAGGACTCGCTTGCTAGCGAGGCGGAGCCGACTGCGAGCCTGCCCAAATTGGGACTCGATGCCAAGGGGCTGAGGGCTTCAACGGCAGTTGGGATCGTTGCCGACTATCTGGTTTCGCTTGGTATTCCACGAGAAGAGCTCGATCATATCGACACGCTCGTCAACTTCGATTTTGAGCGCTCGACGCCGGCTGGATTTAGGTGCCACGTGTTTGGGGCGCCGGTACCTCCAGGCCATCTTATCGAGGTGGCAGAGGGCCTTCTGGTGGTTGATGAGGCCATGTGCTTTGTCCAGGCGGGTTCGTGGATGAGTGAGCCCGAGCAGCTGGAATATGGCTACGAAATCTGCGCCCGATACCATTTGAATCATCTGTCGACAGGCGATTATATCGAGATGGGGCAGAGGTATACCGTTGCCGATTTGATTGCCTATTGCAATGAGAACCGATCTCGTCAGGGGGCCATACGCGCGGCCGCCGTGCTCAAACGCGTGCACGATGGCGCGCGGTCGCCCATGGAGACGGCCACCGCAATCATGGTCGTAGCAAAACGTTCCCAGGGAGGGCTGGGATACGTCAAGATCGAGCTCAACCATAGGGTCGATGTTCCCAACGAGTTCAAGTGTCTCGCAAAGGCCGGGTATTTCGAGATTGACGTATATGCGCCTGCGAGCGGTACGGGGATTGAATACAACGGCTCGGACCATCTTGATAAACAGCGCAGCGCGTCGGATGCGGAGCGCATGACCGTGCTGAGCGCGCTGGGCTTTAGGATGATCGTCCTCACCGGGACTCAGTTTGCCCATCAGCTGCAATTGCACCGGGCGATGAACGCCATTGCGCTCGCTATGGGCCTCAAGTGCGACCGAAGCGAAGCGTTCCAAAAGCGGCAGAACGACCTTCGAGAATTCGTGATTCGCCACTGGGACGGCGGCCTCTAGGGGCGCTTTGGTCTTTCTACGGGGTGCCGTGGGCAGGCAAACCATCACAACATTCGACGTTTTTTGCCAAAAACGGGAAAAGCATCGAATGTTGTGATGGTCTGTGTGTTGAGGATGGGCTTGGGAAGTCCGTTTTGCTCGAAGCGACCTGTCCTGTCGTACGGGTGTCGGCATGATTCTCTCGTGGGGTATTATGTTTTCCGAAGAATAAAACGCCGCGTGAGGGGAGGGCTGCGTGGACGGGCACGTGCAACATGACGGCTTTGGCCGCGATATCAACTACCTGCGCATTGCCGTTACCGACAAGTGCAATTTCCGCTGCATTTACTGCATGCCGGCCGATGGCGTGGCGCCCCGTGCACACGACGAGCTACTCAGCGCCGAGGAAATCGCCCGCTTTGTGCGCTTGGTGGCGGGGGAGGGCATTCGTCGCGTACGCCTGACGGGTGGCGAGCCGCTGGTCAGCCGGCGTATCATCCCGCTCATTCGCGACATCCGCGCGATTCCGCGGATCGAGGACATCTCGCTCACCACCAACGGAGCCCTGCTGCCCAAGCTGGCGCCGCAGCTCAAGGACGCGGGGCTTAACCGCGTCAACATTTCGCTCGACACGCTCGACCCTACGCTCTTTGGAAAGATCACGCGCCTGGGTCGACTCGAGCAGACCATGGCTGGCATCGACGCGGCGCTGGCTTGGGGCTTTGAGCCCGTTAAGGTCAACTGCGTTGTTGTGCGCCGGCTCAACCAGGATGTGGCGGCCCTCGCACGACTGACCGTCGACCGCCCCATCCACCTGCGCTTTATCGAATACATGCCCATCGGCGACGAGCGCACGAGCTCGCATTGCGCCGTGGACCCTCACGCACCCACGCTCAACCCCGAGTTGTGGGATGCGAGCGACAGCGTGCCGAGCGACGAGCTGCGGGCGCGCGTCAATGCCGGGGCCGCCGCGATGGGTCTGGGCGAGCTCGAACCGCTTGACATCACCGACGCTCCTGCCGGCGCGGGCCCCGCGCGCTATTGGCGCTTTCCGGGCGCGGCGGGAACGGTCGGCTTCATCAGCGCCATGTCCAACCATTTTTGCGCGAGCTGCAACCGCCTGCGCCTGACGGCCGATGGCAACGTGCGTCCGTGCCTGTTCAGCGATGCCGAGTATTCGGTGCGCGAGGCGTTGCGCCGTGGTGATGATATGCAGGTACTTTCGATTTGGCGCGATGCCGTGGCCCACAAACCGCAGGAACACGCGATAATTGAGGGCACGCAACGATTTATGTCCCAAATCGGAGGATGATCATATGGCCAAGAGCAGGTACGCCGATGCCACCAAGGCCGCTCGCAGGGCCGCGATGTCTGCCCATAAAGCCACGGCTGCTGCCAGCAACACCGCTGGGTCCGCGGCGGTACAGCCGTCCGCCGGCACTGCTGCCGAGCCCGCCCGCGACGCCCGCCGCGACGAGCTGACGCACGTGGATGCCAAGGGCGAGGTGCGCATGGTCGACGTGTCCGACAAGGCCGAGACCCACCGCATTGCCATCGCCGAGGGCACGATTCTTATGCACCCCGAGACGCAGGCCATGGTGCTGCAGGATGGCGCTAAAAAGGGCGACGTGCTCGCTTGCGCACGCGTTGCGGGCATCATGGCCATCAAACGCACGAGTGACATCATCCCCATGTGTCATCCGTTGCTCATTACCAAGAGTAAGTGCGATATCGAGCCTATCGCGCCGGTGGGGACGCCTGCCGAGGACGTGACCGAGGGCTGGGCGCCGGCGCGCGCAGACGGGCAAGTTGGCTTTCACGTACTGGTTACGGCTGGCGTGACGGGCAAGACGGGTATTGAGATGGAGGCCCTGACCGGCGCGAGTGCCGCGTGCTTAACGATCTATGACATGTGCAAGGCCGTCGATCGCGGCATGGAGATTGTCGACGTGCGCCTGTTGCACAAGGAAGGTGGCCGCTCGGGCGTGTGGGATCGTTCAGAGCGTCAGGCCGCTGCTGCTGAGGCCGTGGCCGCTGACGGTGCCGCGATCGCGAGCGCACCCGTCGCCGTCGCGCCTGCGGCCCTGACCCCGGCCGTCCCCGCGATCGCGTTTATCGGCTACCAAAACTCGGGCAAGACCACGCTCGTCGAGAAGGTCATTGCCGAGCTCACCCGCCGCGGCCTGCGCGTGGGTTCGCTCAAGCATCACGGGCACCACGGCTTTGATATCGACGTGCCCGCTAAGGACACCTGGCGCCATCACCAGGCCGGATCCAAGCACGTGGGCCTCATCTGCGCCACGCGCTGGGCGGAGTACGCCGACACGCGCGAGGAGGACGAGATGCCCGCGCGCGAGCTGCTGTCACGCTACAACGATGTCGATGTGGTGATCATCGAGGGCTACAAGACCGAGGGCTTCGACAACATCGTGGTCGCGCGCTCCGGCGTCGACCGTCTGCGCGGCAAGAGTTCGCTCGACCTGGTCGACGGTCGCACGCTGGCCCTTGCCTGCAACGAAGCCCTGGCGCGTCAGGCCTTCGACGCCGGCTTTGCGACCCGAGCCATCAACATCAACGACGCCCGAGCCATCTGCGATCTGATTCAAGACCATCTGGCCTAAAACCTGCCAAAAAGGGACAGGTTTGTTTTGGCAGGTTTTATCTGGGCAAACGTCATTTCCACCACAAAGGGGCCAGGCACCTTTGTGGTGGTTTTTGCTTTGGTAGATGTGTGGGACATGCCTTACAATCTACCAAGTAGTTCATGACGGACGGAAAACGGAGAGAAGGGGCTCGATGCGTCCTTAATGTTTCATGCGGATTGATTGATTCGATAGACGGTGGCGAATGCCCGCCGTCCGCATTCGTATGAAACAAGGAGTCTCCATGCTCGTCTCTCTATTCTCAAAGCCTCAAACATCGCTGTCCGTGCAGGCCAAGCGCCTGGTGGCGATGCGCTTTCTCATCTACACCGGGTTTCAGACCAGCTACTTTATCGGCGTCATCGGAACGCTCACCTATGCAGACGATGCCTCGGTCATCGCGACATCGCTGGCTGTCCTGTTTATGAATGTATTTGTGATCCTGGGATCCTTTGCGGGTGGCGCGGAGCTCGACGCCTGGGGTCCGCGCCGCCATTTCTTGCTTAGCATCATCGGCGCTCTTGCAACTGGCGCGGCAATCATCGCCTTTGGTAGCGCGACCGGCGTCGTCCTGCTCGGCGCGGTGTTCCTGGGCTTTACGATGGGATTCGCCCAGCCCATCGCCACATCCTATCCGGCTTACCTCACCGACGATCCTGTCGAGCTCAAAGACATCAACTCCGCCATCGCCATGTTTTCAAACGTGAGTATCATCGTTGGTCCCACGCTGGGCGGCTTTGTCGCGGCGGCTGCATCGTCGCGCGCGGTGTTCGTGCTCATGATGCTCTTTACCGTGCTGGCGCTCATCGCCGGCTGGGGCTTTAGGCCGCAGACCAGCCATGTCGCCGGGCATGCGGATGCCGATTCGGCAGAGGAAGGGGAGCGTGCGGGGCAAAGCTCCAACCCCAGCGCATCCACTCGCGCCACCTTCGCGACTAGCATCAAGACGGTCTTCACCAACAGCGTCCTCGCGCTACTTTTCTGCATCATTTTTCTTTCGAACTTTGGCTACGGAGCCTTCGATCCGCTCGAGTCGTTTTTCTATCGCGATGTCCTACGCGTCGGCGTTGAGTGGATGGGCTGGCTCTCGTCGGCCTCGGGCGTGGGCGCGGTGCTGGGTGCCGTGCTCGCGCTCCGCTTGCCGCCGCACTTGGTAAACCTAAAAACGCTGCTCGTGGCACTTATGTCCGTGGGCCTGGGAAGTCTGCTCTATGTGGGGACGCCGTACGTGGGCGTGGCCCTCGTCGGCCAGATCGCCCTGGGCATAGCTTGGGGTGTCGTCAACCCGCTCCACAACACCATTGTGCAGACGACGGCACCGCTCGAGCAGCTTGGCCGTGTGAACTCGGTCATGGGCTTTGGCAATATGTTCGCCGGCGTGGCCCCTCTGGCGATTGCCCCGTGGCTGGCGGCAACATTTGGCGTACAACGGACACTCGTGGGAGCGGGCATGGTCGTGACGGCGGTTCCCGCGGCGCTGCTGCTGTTTGGACGTCGGCATCTGGATCGTGCCGCAAAGCAGTAAAAACCATCACAACATTCGATGAAAATCGCGATTTTGCCGAATAACGTCGAATGTTGTGATGGTTTGCGCCCCGGGCCAGGCCACCCTGCGGGTCCGGCCACCACAAAGGAGCCAGGCACCTTTGTGGTGGTTTTTGCTTTAACGGGCCGCGCCTGCGCCTTGGTATAGCATGTACGCCGTTCACGACCACACCCCACACCGCCGCGCAACCCAGAAAGGCCCCCATGGACACCACCTTCAGCCACATCAAAGCCGTGTTCTGCGATATCGACGGTACGCTGCTCACGAGCCAGCATACGGTGTCCCCGCGCACCGTGGCGGCGATCCGCGCCCTGCGCGACCGCGGCGTGCTTTTTGGCCTGTGCACCGGGCGCGACGCCCACGCGACCGAGGCCATGTACGAGTTCTGGGGCATCGAAGGCCTGGTGGACGTGCTCGTGGGCTGCGGTGGCGCCGAGGTCATCGATCGCGCGCACGCCATCAACGAGCTGAGCTTTCCGCTGCCGGGCGAGACCATCGCGCGCATCTGCAAGCACATGGCGGACCTTCCGGCAACACCCGTCTGCCCCCGAGACGGCGTGTTCTACGTACCCGAGAGCAACGCGTGCGTCGAGCACCTGTCGCGCGTCGACGGTGTGCCCTACCAGGTGGTCGATTTTGCCGAGTTTTTGCGCGAGCCGCAGCCCAAGGTGATGTTTACCATGGCGCCCGAGGTAATGCCGCGGGTGATTGAGCGGGCGTCGACGTTTGCCGATAACACTGTTAAGGCGGCGGCTCTGCAAACCACGCAGCGGCTCTACGAGTTCATGGATCCGCGCGTGTCCAAGACGCGCGGCCTTGTGCGCGTGGCAGAGCTCAACGACATGGATCTCCAGGACATCTGCGTGTTTGGCGATGCCGATAACGACACCTGCATGGTGGCTGACGCCGGCGTGGGCGTGGCCATGGCAAACGGCAGCGACGCCACCCGTGCCGCCGCCGATTTTGTAACCGCCAGCAACGACAAAGACGGCATCGCGATCTTTATCGAGGAACATCTGCTGTAGCGGGGGGGGAGAACTACCACAAAGGGGGCAGGCGCCTTTGCGGTGGCCTCAGGCGATTTGGGCGAATTGATACCTAAAATCTGCGCGCAAATTCAAATATGGTCGTCAGAACATCATGCTTCTAACCACCGATGGGTTAAAGATATTCTCATCAATTTGGTAGGGTATTCCTTCCGGTTAATGAGTCACCGCTCACGGTCGATTTTCGACCGTTCACAGGATGTCTGCTCTTGAGTAAAATGTTGTGCAAATAAATCTAATGCCATTAAAAAATAATAGGCAACTAAATTACCAGCAGAAACAAAAAATAGATAGCGAATAAACGAAGGCAAATCCGAGCAATTGTCAAGAGAATTGAGAACTCACTACAAAACTATCGGTTTTGTTGCTCAGATGTTTAAACAATCGTTATAATTGCATTACTAAACGAGCGCAATTACAGATTGCGCAGATACGTTTGATGGTGAAAGAGCAAGATCGCGGTCTCTTGGGGAGGAGACATCGATGAAAGCGAATTCGGACAAATCTAAGCAGAGTAATAAAGCGACGCGCCGTGTACTGGCAGGCGTTTTGTGCGGAGCCTCCGTGTTGAGCCTGGTACTGTCGCTCGTCATGCCCCCGATCTCGCAGGCCATTGCCAACGATGTCCAGGCGGTTTCTACCGAGGAAACTGTGATGGGGGGGGTTCCTCAAGTGGGTCTACTGGTGTAGACAACACCAACAACGGGGATACCGAAAACCAGAATAGTGACGATGTCGAAAACGGCGTGGGCGATGCCCAACCGGAGGAGCAGCCCAAGGACGAGTCGCAGGCAGAAGATAATGAAGCGGTCGACGATGGCACTGTCTCGGTAGCCGAAGAAGCTGCAGAGAGCGAAGAGACAACCACAGCTATTACTAACATTACTAACGCCGATGATTTGTCAGCTAAGCTTCAAGGCGTTGGGGAAAACCAAACTGCCTGCTTCGAGCTTACAGCTGATATCGACTATCCCGGCGAAATCAAACTTGAGAAGAGCGGCAGCAATATAACGCTGGACTTAAGCGGCCATAAAATCACGCATTCGGGCGACAATTCAAATAAGCCGCTCTTCAACATCACCAATAACGCGGCGCTTACAGTTAAAGATTCTAACCAAGGGTCTGATCAAAAGCAGACTTCGGATGGCGGCAATAATGGGCGAGTTGCCTCGATGGACTACGACACCAGCTCTGGCATTCCGACCAAACTCACGTATTACGTGACCGAATCGACGCCGAACGGTACGAGGACAAACGAGACTCTCTATAGGCACGAGGTCAGCATCAACGGTGCCATCGTGGGTACCGCTGCCGGCTCCACGATGAGGCTCATCAACGTTTATGCGGGCGGTACGTTTAATCTTGATAGCGGTGTAATTACCCAACAGTATAATTGCAATGTTGGCAACCTCATCTATGCCGAGAACGGCTCTACCGTCAACATGAGCGGTGGCTATGTGTGTGGCGCTTCTAGCTCGGGTGCGGGCGCGGGCATTAAGGTGTCCAACGATAAAGGTAAGGCCTCGACCCTAAAACTGACCGGTGGCGTAATTGCCGGCAACAGCGCTCCTAGTGGCGGCGGTGTGTATGCTGGAGGTTCCACGGTCACCATAACTGGTGGCGTAATCTCCGGCAACAGCACACTTCCTTCTGGCACTGGTTTCGGCGGCGGCATCATGGCCGAAGGCGGCAGCGTCACTGTTTCCGGTGGCTACATCACTAACAATAAATATGCCAATTTCTGTGGCCAAGATGGTTATGGCGATCATGGCGGCGCTGGACTTGCCGCTAGAAACGGTACTCATGTCACCATTTCGGGCGGCCAGATCACGGGCAACTATTCTGAGGAAGCAGGCGGCGGCGTTTACATTACCGATGTCGATCGACACGGGGCGAGTTCTCGCGAGACAATGGCATGGCTCAACATTACGGGGGGAACTATTGCCGCAAATGTGAGCAACCGTTCCGAGGGTGCTGGCATTCGCGTGGGCCAGATGGTTGATGCGATGATAGAAGGTGCGTCAAAATCTACTCCAGTCTATATCACTAATAACTCCTGCATGTCTCGCTTTGACTGGGGCGGAGGCGGTATCTTTGTCCAGGGCGATTCGGATACCGCATCTAATGCGGGCAGGCTATTTGTCTATAACTCCTATATAAGCAGCAATGAGGCCGGTGGCTACGGTGGCGGCGTTGCGGTTTGCCCGACGGGTAAGACCTTGGTGACGAATACCGACGGCACGGCAATTTTTGGCAATACGTCTGCTCGAAACCAGCAGAGTGCAAATGACTATGATCCTGAAAACAATAGAGGCAACGATGGCACCCCTCACCTATCCGCTGGTGGCTACGAAGGCCTTGTCCACAAAAAGAACCAGGATACTGACGCCTACAATAGTTCTTTCTTTCGCGAAAACGGCCACGCGGACTTCTTCCTTGCGGCGGAGGGTCATAAGACCCCGATCGCGGCGGTGATTGGCAAAATGCTTGGCGGCGGTGACGCCAAATACAAGGGAAGTAAAGAGCTTACGCAAGCCATTACTATCCCCGCTAACGGTGGCGTGCAGGTATATAAAAGCATCGGCCTGAGCTCGGGTGTTACAGCTCAAGACGAAGCCGCGATCAATGCGCAAAAAGTTGCGACAACGTTCATCACCGGCAACTATTCCTGGGACCATGGCGGCGGCATCATGTCGAACGGCGACCTGTACATGGGCGCGCCTGAGGACACGTATGTCTATCCGAGCCTCAAGCTCAAGGCGACCAAGGTACTACGTAATTCGCAGACAAATGTGAACGAGAAGCTCGAAGAGAATCAGTTTACCTTTAGGGTCTACCGCAAGGACTCAACCGACCCTTTGGCTAGCGCGACATTCAATCGTAACGTTTGCACCGAGGTTGGAACTGCAAAAAATGACGCAAGCGGTAACATCACGTTTGATCTTGATGAACAGTTCGCAACGAGTGGTACAGCTGACATAACCACTATCACATACTACTTGGTCGAAGATTCCGGCGCTGAACCGGGTATCACGTACGACTCCGCTGTGTATGAGATTGTGGTAAGCGCCAAGGATAACCCGACCGAGCTCATGACTGTTCCGAAAAAGGACGAGCCGAACGTACAGATAGCTCTCAAAATCCATAACTACACGATTGAAAAGGTCAAAGTGACCAAGCATGAACTCGACAAGTCATCTGGGATGTGGAGTGTCGCAAAAGCATGGGACAACTTGCAGAAGAGCGATGACTATTATCCAATTGCCTGCAAAGATAGCTCAACGACTTTCACCAACAAGTACACTCCGTACACCTCCAGCGGTTCTTGGACTCCTAAGGCGACTAAGGTCGTTAAGGGTGGCGAGATGAAGGAGTTTACGCTTCAGCTTGCAACCGACGAGGACTTCTCGAAGATCGTTGAGAGTAAGTCGACCCAGCCTGGCGCCGATAAGTCCCAGACTCTGAGTTTCGGCAAGATCGAGTACGCGCTCAATCAGCTCGACAAGCTCGAGTCTGACTCTACTGGTCGGGGCGCAAGCAAGACCTTTACCTATTACGTCCGCGAACAGAAGCCGACCACACCGTTCACGAACTACAAATACGACAAGTCGGTCTACAAGATCACGGTCACGGCAACTGATCAGTCTGATAAGACGATCAAGTGCGATGTGACCTACACCAAGATCGTCAATGCCGATGGCAAGGATATCCCCGAGAAAGAGCAAAAGCCGGTCACCTACATTCCAGCTAAGGACGAGGCCACTGGCAAGGAACAGAGCGTTCCGGTCTTCACCAACACCTACTCAACCTCTTTGCCCCTTTCTGGTATGTCGGGCGTCACTCTGACGTACCTTGCCGGCG
>ERZ773190.3500-NODE-3500-length-10274-cov-10.524220_pt1 | contig 10274 bp, 10 predicted proteins | sample MGYA00511111_ERZ773190 | MGnify/ENA primary metagenome ERZ773190 (study PRJEB29015, sample SAMEA2737777) | human gut metagenome | biome: human gut; feature: human-associated habitat; material: faeces | place: China | collected 2012 ... | reverse complement strand
CGTCGATATACGTCGTAAAGCGTCGAAACACGCCAAACAAAAACAGCCCCGCGGAACCGCCTGAAACGGAACCACAGGGCTGTTGTCATGCTATGCAGCCTTTCGGCCTGCCGCCGGAGCGGCTAAGTGTTATGTCTCCCGCATGGTACGCACTGCGCGTAGGCGCGCGGGAGACGATGCGCCGCAGCGCTGTGTAGCTTACTTGACCTGCTTCTTCAGGCGGTCAAACTCGGCATCTGCCTGAAGGGCTGCGGGGGTGAAGCTGTTGTTCTTCCACCACGCGACCAGCGCGGCCACGGTGGTGATACCGGCGGTGACCAGCTGCTCCACGGTCTGGCTCTCGATGGGCAGCACCGGCTTGCCGAGGGCGCTCAGCACCTGATTGGTCAGGGCCAGCAGCAGACAGGCGGTGCGGGCGATGGTTCCGGCGGAGATTTTCAGATTTGTCATGTTCAGTTCCTCTCTTTCATAGTTGTTTCCAAATCGGCGATGCGGTGGTTGGCCACCTTCATCTGCTCCTCTAAAACAGGGATACGCTGGGCGAAGTTATTGTGTGCCCGCACCTCGCGGGTCAGCTCTTCCAGCCGGGTATCGGTCACGGCCTGACTGCGGCTGTTGGCGATCAGCACGCCGATCAGGGTCACAGCACCGGCAATGAGGGCAGACAGGATGTTTTCCATACAGCTCACCTCCTTCAGCCTGCCCACCGGCTTTTGTTCGGGCGGACGTCCACATGCACAAAGCCTTTTTCCGGGTAGCGTCCAATACCGCCGGTGCCGGGGAGCAGCGTTTCGGCACAGGCTGCCAGCTGTTCGGTGCTGACACCGGAAATACGGATATCTGCTGCCCGGCCATAGAGGTGCTGGCTGTAGTCCGCGCCGCCAACAGCCCGGTTGTGGGCGGCAGTTCGGTAAGCACTGTTGATGTTCAACGGTTTGCCGAAGTGGTCACGGATGTTCTGCAGCAGTGCCACGAGGTCGGAGTCCACAAAGACCGGGTCACTGCCGTCCTTGCAGGCAAACTCGCGCACAACAAAATTCCGGCTCAGATGCGTGCCGCCCTCCTTTGTGCGGGAATAGACATTAAGCATCCTGTTGTTCCTCCAACATCTCTTTCACGGCAGCCTGCAGCCGTGCGGGTACATTTTTAATAGTAAACGAACCGTCGAACCGGTGCAGCCGGATCTGTGTCACATAAAATTTGACCATGTTTTTATTCCTCCTGTGCGGCCAAAAGGTCGAGCATGGCGGCTTCCAGCGCCGCGAGACGCTCTTCGGTGGTGGGCAGCTGGGCGGCCTGTTCGGCCTTTTTGCGTGCCGCCAGTTCTTCGGCAGTGTAGCGGATGTAGCGCTGGATGGGTACCTGCTCGGTCCATGCGTCCCGTGCCGGGATGCCCTCACGATCGATGATCTTCCGCACGTCTTTGCCGCCGTTGGGGTATTCTGCTACAGTTTCATAGTGGCTCAGCTCCGGCACGCCCGCCTGCGCGGGGTGCTCCACAGCTTCGGTCTCATCCCGCAGCCAGCCAAGGGTCAGGTCGGGGTTTTCGAGAGCTGCGCCATTTTCGTCAATGATCTTCATGAGATTCCTCCTTTCTTATGCTGTGCGCCGCCAGATATGCACATAGTAGGCGGCAGGCTGCACGGTGCTGCTGCGGCCATAGATAGCGTTGGAGCCGGATGCAGCGAAGGACACATAATAGCTATTAAAGCTACTGTTGGAGTCCTCACCGTTGCCTGTAATTCTCGAACCAAGCGAAAACGCTCCGGAAGTTTTGTTATAATTACTTCCGTAAGTTGTCGTTGGAAAACTACCGGTGATATTCGGCAGGCCGGCTTTCGCTGTGGTGCCTGCGGCGTGGGTGCTGCTGGCACCCATCAGCACACGCTCAGACGCGATCTGCTCCCATGTGCCGCCAAACAGGGCGGCAGGGCTGGTGGGGTCGGTGCTCTGGTAGATGCTGCCCACCGGGTAGGCAGCGGAGCTGGGTGCGGCCAGCAGAGCATCGACATCTTCCTTTGTATAATAGGAAGAAAAATCGGCACCGAAGGTGCGCAGGGCGTTTGCCTTTTCGGCAGCGGTCCATTCCCCGGCGGCTGCGGCGGTGGTCAGAGCCTTCTTCACGCCATAAGGCAGCAGGGCTGCAGTCAGCGGCAGAAGTGCATCCGTCATGCTGTCCAGCTGTTCGCGGGCAGCTGGTGCGGTGATCAGGGTTCCGTCGCTGCGCACGTTGATGCCGCAGGCGGGGTCCACCCGCACTGCGCCGGGGGCCGAAGCCGTGGGCACCGTGCTGCTGCGCAGATAGGGCGACAGATCCGGCATGGCGGCAGTATCGGTCAACACGGCCCCGGTGTTGGGGTCCACGCTCAGCACCCGAAGCAGCTGGCCGGAGACCGGAACTGCCGGGCAGGGAAGCGCCCCCACATCCTGCGCCGTCAGTTTTACGATGCCGCTTTTGCCGTTCACGCTCACTACCTGACCGTCGGTAGGCACCAGCTCCTCTGCCCGTGCGGCAGCAGCCTCGGCACGGGCTGCACAGCGGGATGCAGCGGCACTGTCGGCGCTGGTGCGCTGTGCCGCGGTCTGGGCCTGTGCCGCATTGGATGCCGTGCTTGCAGCACTGGCTGCGGCACGCTGCGCGGCGGTGGAAGCGGTACTGGCACTTTCCAGCACACGCGCCACGAACTGCTCATACTGCGAGGGCGGCAGCTCTTCCACGCCGCCGTCGGTGGGCAGGATAGCGTAGGTGTCGTAGCTGCCGGGCCGGGTATAGGCGGCGTAGCCGCTGGCATCGATGGCTGCCAGCATCCACTGTCCGCCGGTGCTTCCGGTCAGGCGGCGGTCCACGGTGACGCAGTGCTGCGTGTCCAGTGAGACCGGTGCCAGCAGGGTGCCGTCGCTGCGGCGCAGGTAGAGCGCAACGGTGCACCCGGCCCATGCTTCCGGCAGCGTGAAGCACAGCTCGTCCACACCGGCAGCGTTCTGTGCACCGAGGTGCAGGCGGTGCGGCTGGGACAGAAATTCGGTGCCGCCGCACTGCCTTTGAATGATCTTGATGTTCACTTGAAAACCTTCCTTTCTGTTTTTTGTTTGATTGTACAGCCGCTGCCCGGCAGCTGCCAGTGTGGTCTTTTGCTGCACAAATTTCTGTGCTTCGGCATTTTGCCGGGAGGCACTTTTCATGGGTAATTCGCACAGTTCTTTGTGGGTGAAAAATGGGATGAAAAAGAGGTGGCTTTGTACGGAAAACCAGCGATTTTTGGCCGCTTGCCGCATGGGAAAACGAACCCAAAAGTGCAGTTTCCGGTGCAAAAAGTCCAAAATAAATGTTAAAAATTCGTGAACAAAACACCCCAGAAAACAGGTCGAAAATCGGAAGGAAATAACCGAAAAAACAATATTTTGGAGAAAACAATGTTAAAGTTGCACAAAAAATAACGTCAAAAAACTAACAAAGCATGAGAAGGTGATTTGACAAATGGCCATTGGACTGGTAAAATAAGAGCCGCTCAACGGAACCAACAGACGTTGCAGCGTTTAAAATTTATCTGGATGAAGTAAAAAGCCGTCTTATATACGGCGCGGCGCGGGCAGATGGGGTCCGGGCCGGGAGGGTAACTGCACCCTCCGCAGCGGAGTCCAAATTGTATACGATGCTCGATTTTACCAAAAAGAGGGCATCGTATTTGATTGTGGGGCCAGATGGCTTCTGCCCGCCCCGCAGTCCGGGCGGCCGGGGCATGAAAAACATGTCCGCAGCCGCAGCCAATTTTGAAAAGAGAGGAGTTGTCTCGTATCGCTTCCGTAAAATTGAAGAAAGCATTGTCTGACTGCAAGCATGCAGTCTCTCCCCGTGTGCTGGCGTTTTGTGTCATGGTCGTGTGCCTCGTGGCTACACTCAGTGTGACCGCTGCGAATCTGCGGCTGACCTACGTCACAGACTCCAATGGTGCCCGGCAGGTGATCCTCACCTCCGAGACCGACCCTGCACAGGTTATGAACCTTTCCGGCATCCAGTCCGAAGAGGGCGATCAGGTCTATTACACGGCCTACAGCGGCAACCTTGCCGCCCTGAACATTGAGCGCGCATTCTCCGTCAGCATCACGGCTGACGGGCAGGAGTATCCGGTCAAGATGGTGTTTGGCACCGTGGCCGATGCGCTGAACCGCGCCGGCATCACGCTGGAGGGTGAGGACTACACCGAACCTGCTCTCGACCAGCTGGTCACTGCCGGGACAAAGATCACCGTCCACCGTGTGGACTATCAGGAGCGTGTGGAAACACAGGCCATCCCCTATGACACCGAGTATGTCTACACCAGCCTGTATTTCCGCAACACCGGCCGCACCACCACCGTGCGCCATGGCTCGGAAGGCCAGCAGACCATCACCACCCGTGACCGTTATGTGGATGGCGAACTGGAAAACAGCATCGTCGTGGACTCCACCACCACGGTGGAGCCTACCAACCATGTCATCAAGACCTACGGTGCCGGTGCTCCGGTCTCTCCGCTGACCGGCCCGGACGGCACCACCAACGCGCCGTCTTCCTACAAGAAGGTGCTCACCGGCAAGGCCACCGGTTACTATTCCAAGGGCGGTAAAGGCTCTTCCGGTCTGGGTCTGGGTTACGGCACGGTTGCCGTGGACCCGGACGTGATCCCCTACGGCACCAAGCTCTACATCACCTCCACCGATGGCAAGTTCGTCTACGGCTACGCCGTAGCCACCGACACCGGCATCGCCGTCCAGAAGGGGCAGATCCTTGTAGACCTGTTCTACGAGACCTACGCCGAAAGCGTTATCAACGGCGCCATTCAGGTCAATGTCTACGTTGTAGGCTGAGCTGTAAACAAAACACAATAACCACGCAAAGAGACCGCTGTACAAACTGTGCAGCGGTCTCTTTTGATGTTAATCAGAATACTATTTTTATTTCGGGGTCGGGGAAAGTCTGTGGGCTTTCCCCGACCCCTTTTCCGTTTTCACAACGCTTTCGCCGGAACCGTTTGGCAAATGAGCAGTTTACACGATGTCGAGCTGCAAATTTTGGATGGTATGCCCACAACATACAGAGAAGTCAAGAAAATTTGTGGTAATTGTATTTGAATTTTGGACAAAAAGTCTTGCAAAAATGGCAAAAACCTTTTAATATAAAAGAGTACAAAGCTGCGGATACCGCTTTCGGCTTCCGCACGGGGAGGAGCAGTTTATGAAACCGACCGAAGAAAAGATTCAGAGCAACACATCGGACCTGCCGGTGTACCTGTTCAAGCAGGGCAACAACTGCGAGGCTTACCGCTACTTCGGCGCACATCTGGAAACACGGGTCGGGGAGTCCGGCGTTGTGTTCCGCGTATGGGCACCGCACGCCGTAGCCATCAGTGTTGTGGGCGACTTCAACAGCTGGAAGCCCGGCAGCCATCCCATGCACAAGGTGGATGGCGATTCCGTGTGGGAATTGTTCATTCCCGGCATGAAGGAATACGATGTTTATAAATATTGCGTGACCACCCGTGCAGGCGACCTTGTTTACAAGGCCGATCCCTACGCCTTCCACGCCGAGACCCGGCCGTCCAACGGCAGCAAGGTCTACGATCTGTCCGGCTTTGCATGGCACGATGCCGCATGGCAGACCGCGCAGAAAAAGGCGGACGTGATCAACGGCCCGATGAATATCTACGAGATGCACGCCGGCAGCTGGAAGATGAAGGAGGGCGGCAAGCCCTACAACTACTCCGAGCTGGCGGACGAGCTGATCCCGTACATCAAGGATATGGGCTACACCCATGTAGAGCTGCTGCCGGTGATGGAATATCCGTTTGACGGCAGCTGGGGCTATCAAGTCACCGGCTATTTTGCACCCACCAGCCGCTACGGCACCCCCAAGGACTTTATGGCCTTCGTGGATAAGATGCACGCCGCAGGCATTGGCGTCATCATGGACTGGGTGCCCGCCCACTTCCCCAAGGATCAGTTCGGCCTGTACAATTTTGACGGCGAGGCCTGCTACGAGGACCCCAACCCCAAGCGCGGCGAGCACAAGGAGTGGGGCACCATGGTGTTCGACTTTGGCCGCAACGAGGTGCAGAGCTTCCTCATTTCCAGCGCACTGTACTGGCTGGAGCAGTACCACATCGATGGTCTGCGCGTGGATGCCGTGGCCTCCATGCTGTATCTGGACTACAACCGCAAGCAGGGCGAATGGGAGCCCAATAAGGACGGCGGCAAGGAGAACCTTGAAGCCATCGCTTTCCTGCGCAAGCTGAACAACACCGTGCTGGGTCGTCACCCCCACAAGTACATGATCGCCGAGGAGTCCACCGCGTGGCCCATGGTCACAAAGCCCGCCTCGGACGGCGGTCTGGGCTTCAACTTCAAGTGGAACATGGGCTGGATGAACGATATGCTCAGCTACATGAAGACCGACCCGCTGTTCCGCTCCGGCAACCACAACAAGGTGACCTTCAGCTTCTTCTACGCTTTCAGTGAGAACTTTGTGCTGCCCATCAGCCACGATGAAGTGGTGCACGGCAAGGGCAGCCTGCTGAATAAGATGCCCGGCGAGTATGACGACAAGTTTGCCAATCTGCGCACCTTCTTCGGCTATATGATGGCACACCCGGGCAAGAAGCTGCTGTTCATGGGACAGGAGTTCGGTCAGTTTGCCGAGTGGAACGAGGCAAAGCAGCTGGACTGGATGCTGCTGGACTACGACAAGCACGCCGAGCTGCAGAACTACGTCCGCACCCTGAACGCCTTCTATAAAGAGCACCCTGCCCTCTGGCAGATCGATTACAGCTGGGAAGGCTTCCAGTGGATCGTACCGGACGACTCGCAGCAGAGCGTCATCGCTTTCCTGCGCAAGGATGCCGCCGGTAAGCAGATCCTTGTCATCTGCAACTTCAACCCCGTCCTGCGCGAGGGCTACACCCTCGGTGCACCGGTGTCCGGCACCTATAAAGAGATCCTGAACAGCGACGATGCCGCTTTCGGCGGCTCCGGCACCGTGCACAACAAGCCGGTGCGTACCCACAAAAAGCCGCAGCACGGCTTTGAGCAGAGCATTACCGTCACCCTGCCGCCCATGAGCACTTTGTACTTTGAGGTGCCCACAAAGCGCACCCGCAAGGCAGCAGAGGACAGCGCGGACAAGCCGGCAAAAAAGACCGCCAAAAAGGCCACCGTCAAGGACGCCGACAAGCCGGTAAAAAAGACCCGCACCACCAAGGCCAAGGCCGCCAAAACGGCGGATGAAAAACCGGAAAAAGCAAAAAAGACCGCTGCCAAGTCCAAAGCAAAACCCGAGGCCGCAGCGGACAAGCCGGTAAAGAAAACCGCCGCCAAGGCAAAGACCGCGGCAAAAGCAAAAACTGAGACCGAAGCAGAAACCAAACCCGCAAAGCGCACCCGCAAAGCAAAAGCACCCAAGGAATAAGGATGCCCACACGGATGCACGCACGAACATTCTGATCTGTTGACTATCATTTCCAAAAAGGAAATGCTAAAGGGGAGAATAAAGCTATGGCAAAAGAAATCGTGGCAATGATCCTTGCCGGTGGACGTGGCTCGCGCTTATACGCGCTGACACAAAAGACGGCAAAACCTGCGGTGTCCTTCGGCGGTAAGTACCGCATCGTGGACTTCCCGCTGTCCAACTGCGTGAACTCCAACATTGATACCGTTGGCATTGCGACCCAGTACCAGCCCCAGAAGCTGAACGAGTACATCGGCAACGGCCAGCCCTGGGATCTGGACCGTCTGCACGGCGGCGTGCACACCCTGCCCCCTTACGAGCAGGCTAAGGGCACCGACTGGTACAAGGGCACGGCAAACGCGATCTATCAGAACATCGGCTTCATCGACAGCTATGATCCCGAGTATGTGATCATCCTGTCCGGTGACCAGATCTGCAAGCAGGACTACGCAGACTTCCTGCGCTTCCACAAGGAAAAGGGCGCAGAGTTCTCGGTGGCCGTCATGGAAGTGGACTGGAAGGAAGCTTCCCGCTTCGGCCTGATGGTGGCCGACGAGAACGACCGCATCACCGAGTTCCAGGAGAAGCCCCCGGTACCCAAGTCCAACCTGGCTTCCATGGGCATTTACATCTTCAACTGGGATGTCCTGAAGAAGTATCTGGAAGAGGACGAGGCAGACCCCAACTCCAAGAACGACTTCGGCATGAACATCATCCCCGCGCTGCTGCGCGACGGCCGCAAGATGTATGCTTACCACTTCAACGGCTACTGGCGTGACGTGGGTACCATCGACAGCCTGTGGGAAGCCAACATGGAGGTCCTGGACCCCGAGAACTCCGGCATCGACATCTTCGACGAGAAGTGGAAGATCTACAGCCGCAACCCCGTGCTGCCCGCCCAGAAGATCGGCCCCCGCGCTGTCGTGCAGGATTCGCTGGTCACTGAGGGCTGCCAGATCTACGGCTGCGTCAAGCACTCTGTGCTGAGCGCAGGCGTCGTCGTGGAAGAGGGCGCAACGGTCGAGGATGCCGTCCTGATGGATGGCGTCGTGGTCAAGGCAGGCGCAGTGGTCAAGCGCTGCATCCTCGCTGAGAACGTCGTGGTGGGCGCAGGCGCCAAGATCGGCGGCGACGGCCCCATCGCACATGTCGGCACCGGTCTGACCATCGGCGCAGGCGCTACCGTCAAAGAGGGCGCCAAAGTATTTGATTCCGTCAAGGAGGGCGAGGAAGTATGCTGAGCCAGAACAACAATGCGTTGGGCATCATTTTCCCCAACAGCTATGATAACACCGTGCCTGAGCTGGTGACCGAGCGCGCAATGGCCTCGATCCCCTTCGCAGGCCGTTACCGCATGGTGGACTTTGTCCTGTCCAGCATGGCCAACTGCGGCATCTCCAACGTGTCTGTCGTGGTGCGCAAGAACTACCACTCCCTGATGGATCATCTGGGTACCGGCCGCGAGTGGGATATGGCCCGCCGTCACGGCGGTCTGAACATCGTCCCTCCCTTCGCTGAGAAGGGCGTGCGCATCTACTCCGGCCGCGTCGAGGCTCTGAGCTCCATCCTGAGCTTCCTCGAGGTGCAGAAAGAGCGCTATGTGGTCATGAGCGATGCCAACATCGCCATCAACTATGACTTCAACGCTCTGCTGGCTGCTCATCAGGCCAGCGGTGCAGACGTCACCGTGGCTTACCAGAAGGTCGAGATCCCCGAGGGCCGCAAGAACGACAACTACACCCTGACCGTCGATGCCGATGGCCGTGTGACGGAGCTGCTGTTCAACGATTACCGCCCCGGCAAGCAGAACCTCGATTTGGACATCTATGTCATGGAGCGCCAGACCCTTATCAAGCTGGTCAAGGACGCTACCGCCCGCGGCCTCATCTACTTCGAGCGCGACATCCTGGCTCACAACGTCAACATCCTGAACATCCATGCTCTGGAGTACACCGGCTATGTGGCTCATGTCTGCGATATGAAGAGCTACTTCGACGAGAACCTGAAGCTCATTGATGAGAAGAATCTGAACGCCCTCTTCCCCAAGAAGAACCCCGTTTACACCAAGATCCGCGACGACAACCCCACCCGTTACGTCACCGGTTCCAGCGTCAGCAACTCTCTGCTGGCTGACGGCTGTGTCATCGAAGGCACCGTGGAGAACTGCGTGCTGTTCCGCGGCGTCAAGGTCAAGAAAGGTGCCGTCATCAAGAACTGCGTCCTGATGCAGGACACCGTGGTGGAGCCTGGCGCTGAGCTGGACTGCGTCGTGACGGACAAGAATGTCCGCATCACCGCAGACAAGAAGCTGAGCGGCACCAAGAGCTTCCCCGTTTACGTTCAGAAGAACCACATCGTCTGAACCGTTTGAGAATCTCCCATAGGGGCGGCTCCCTCCCCGGTAGCCCCTCTTAAAGAGGGGCGGGGGTACTGTGTGTACCCCCGCCCGCTCTTTTTGCCGCAGCGGGAGGAGATATGGATCCGTTTTATCAGGAAGGAGCGAATCTTATGAAGATCCTGTATGCTGCTTCGGAAGCAACCCCCTTTGCAAAATCCGGCGGTCTGGCCGATGTGGCCGGCTCCCTGCCCAAAGCGCTGGTCAAGGACGGCGTGGACGCCCGCGTCATCATGCCGCTGTATGGTGACCTGAAGTTCCGCGATAAGCTGGAATATGTTACCAACTACTCGGTCCCTGTGGGCTGGCGCAGCCAGTACTGCGGCCTGTTCAAGGCTGAGGTCGATGGCGTGACCTACTACTTCCTCGACAACGAGTATTACTTCAAGCGCCGCGGCCTCT
>ERZ773190.3492-NODE-3492-length-10297-cov-3.402265_pt1 | contig 10297 bp, 9 predicted proteins | sample MGYA00511111_ERZ773190 | MGnify/ENA primary metagenome ERZ773190 (study PRJEB29015, sample SAMEA2737777) | human gut metagenome | biome: human gut; feature: human-associated habitat; material: faeces | place: China | collected 2012 ... | reverse complement strand
TGCGAGGTGCGCGTCATGCAATTGCATGACATACTTCTACTGCGCACCTCCGCAAGTCTACAAATGAGAACAGGTTGTTTTTACATAAGCTTAGAATTATAATAAAGAGGTAGTTAGAAAACTTGAAATACTCTTGACATTATGCGTCCTTTGAGTATAATCAGAATTAAGAGATTTCATAATATGAAAATAGGTTTCGCATAATGAAACTGCAAAAAGAAGAAGGAGAAGAAGATCATGAATGAAGTATTAGAGAAGATTCAGAAAATTGGTATTGTACCAGTCGTTGTATTAAATGATGCAAAGGACGCAGAGCCACTTGCAAAAGCTCTTTGCAATGGAGGACTTCCATGTGCAGAGGTTACTTTCCGTACAGATGCAGCAGAGGAGTCAATCCGTATCATGTCTGAGAAGTATCCAGAGATGCTTGTTGGAGCCGGAACAGTTCTGACAACAGAGCAGGTAGACCGTGCTGTAGCAGCAGGAGCAAAATTTATCGTAAGCCCGGGCTTTGATCCTAAGATCGTAGACTATTGTCTGGAAAAAGACATTCCTGTTTTCCCGGGATGTATCACACCATCTGAGGTTGCACAGGCAGTGAAAAGAGGTCTTAAGGTAGTAAAATTCTTCCCGGCAGAACCGGCAGGCGGACTGAAATACATCCGTGCCATCGCAGCACCGTACACCATGATGAAATTCATGCCGACCGGCGGCATCAACCCGCAGAATGTAAGAGAATACCTGGCATACGACCGCATCGCAGCATGCGGCGGAAGCTGGATGGTAAAAAATACGATGATTGAAAACAACGAATTCGACCGCATCGAAGAGCTGGTGAAAGAGGCGGTTGAGATCGTAAAGGAAAGCCGGACGTGACGACATCCTTCCCGCAGCCGCTGGGCACCGACCGTTGACCTCGAGCGTGATCCGAGATGGGGAAGAAACGAGGAGGGCTACGGCGGGGACCCTGTGCTGACCGGAAAAATGGCCGGCGCTTACATCGAGGGAATGCAGGGCGACGATCCAAAATATCTGTGCTGTGCATCAACCCTGAAACACTTCTATGGAAACAACACCGAGGTCGGCCACGGCTGGAAGAACTCTTCGATTGACCCGCGGAATAAATATGAGCTGTATCTCGAGCCGTTCCGCAGATGTATTGAGGAGAGCGGCGCAGAGGGCATCATGACGGCGTACAACAGAATCAACGGCACCGTCGGGCCGCCTGAACATGGTCATGAAAGGAACCACCACCGCCGGCGCCGGAATGGTCCGGGAAAACATGGAAATCTCGGAATCCGTCATCATGAAACAGGCGGACCAGAAGATGTATGAAAATAAAAAAAGTTCACGGTGAATCGCCGCAATGGATTGTCCCCGCGGGTCTTTTCGTGGTACAATGAAACATAACCGATAAAAAGAAAAACGAGGGCAGAACATGAACGAATTATATGAAATGATTGAAAAGAAAATCAAAGAATCCGGCTATCCGCGGCCGATTTCGGGAAGCGATGTTTACGATGACATCTGCGACCAGATCGAGGGAAAAGAGAACGGTTCCTATGTGGTATTATCGAAATTTGATGATGATGTGATTTTCGAGTACCACATCACGGTGATGGATGATGAATTCAACCTCGGCGTGCTGACGATGCGCACCCCGGAGGGCGTGTTTGAGACTGATTTTGACCAGTAAAAGAGAAAAGAAAGAGGTTGTTACTTATGCCGAATGTTGAAAAAATCACAAAACAGACGGAAAATCCGTTCGTAAATCTTTACCTGGTGGAAGGGACAAACAAAGTAAACCATCACTTCCGCTATTACGTGGCTTCCCGCGCAAAATCCATCGAGCAGATGAAGATTAAAACAAGGAAAAATACGCCGGACGGTGTGCTGATGTACAGTCTGTACGGGGAAAAACGCGACAAAATTGTCCTGGTGCGCCAGTACCGCGTTTCCATTGATGACTACATCTACGAATTCCCGGCAGGCCTGGTGGAACCGGGCGAGGAGTTCCATGAGGCTGCCGTGCGCGAGATGCATGAGGAGACCGGTCTTACGTTTCACCCGTTGAAAGTAGATCCCTGCTACGAGAAACCGTTCTTCACCACAATCGGCCTGACCGATGAAGCATGCTCTGCCGTTTACGGCTGGTGCGAGGGCGAGATCAGCCGCAAATACCTCGAAGAGAGCGAAGTGATCGAAGTTGTCCTTGCTGACCGCGAGGAGGCAAAGAGAATCTTAAAGGAAGAAAATGTAGCAATTATGTGTTCTTATCATCTGATGCATTTTATTCATGATGAGGAGCCGTTTGCATTCCTGAAATAAGTGGAGGGGAGCCAGAAAAACACAACCCCTGGAAGTTCTTAGCACGAACTGCCAGGGGTTGTGTTTTTCTGACTCCCATTTACGTTGTGGGGGACGGGAGGGTGAGGACTCAGGTGTAGTATTGGGCCTGGGTTTCGTAAAGATTGGCGTAGATGCCGTGGTTTGCGAGGAGGGTGTCGTGGGTTCCGTCTTCGGCGATGCGGCCGTGGTCGAGGACGATGATGCGGTCGCAGAATTTGCAGCTGCTCATGCGGTGGGAGATGTAGACAGCCGTTTTACCGGCGGTCATCTGGCTGAACTGTTTGTAGATTTCGGCCTCAGCGATCGGGTCGAGGGCTGCGGTCGGCTCGTCGAGGATGACGAACGGGGCATCCTTGTAGAGGGCGCGGGCGATGGCGGTGCGCTGGGCCTCGCCGCCGGAAAGGTCGACACCGGAGCCGTTGTTGTTGTAAAGGCGGGTGCGGACGCCCTGCGGGAGTTGCTGTACACGGTCGGTGAGACCGACTTTTGCAAGAGAGGATTGCAAAGCAGCTTCATCAATCTCGGTTCCGGCGGCGATGTTTTCGTCGAGCGGGAGGGAAAACAGGTGGAAATCCTGGAAAACGACGGAGAATGCCTGCGTGTACTCTTTGTAGCTATATTTGCGGATGTCAATGCCATTCAGGGTGATGTAACCTGAAGTTGGCTCATACAGGCGGCAGAGCAGCTTGATGAGTGTTGTCTTTCCGGCTCCGTTACGGCCAACGAGGGCGGTTTTTTCGCCGACGGCAAAGGACAGTGTCACATGTTCGAGTACCGGAATATTCGTACCGGGATAAGAGAATGAGACATCGTGGAATGCAAATTCGTACTGGCCGTCGTCGCGTTTCTCAATCGGCAGTGTACCGTCGTAGGCCATAGACGGCTGCGCAATGAAATCCTCATAGGTCGAGAGATAGGAATTGATATAGTCGAACTCCGATCCGGTTGCGAGAAATGTCTGAAGATCACTCATGGCGCGTGTCACGGAACCGGCATACAGAAGAACATCCCCAATGGGGAGAACGCCGTACAGAGCCCTGGCGCCGATCACAAGGTACGCAGCGAAATTGGAAAGGAGCGAAAGCAGCGCGTTTTTTCCGTCTGTGATGGCGGAGAAGCGGGCGAAGTCGAGGTACATCGGCAGAAAGTGTTCCATGGCTTTTCCAAACTGTACGTCGAGAAAATGATCGAGATGACCGATGCGGATATCGTCCGCGCGCCGTTCTTCAAGCATCACATTAACGAGATAATTGGCAACCGAGTTGGAATGGTCGTTGCCCTGGTTCAGCTCTATCTTTTTCTGCGTACTCCTGCGGTTGATGCGGGAGGAAAGTGCAAGCTGCACACCACAGAGCAGGAGCAGTGCAAGCATCGAAAACGGCGAGGTGAAAAAGTTATTCCTGCTGCTGTCGGACAGAAGAAACAGACGGAGCAGGAAAAACAGGGCATAGAGAACCGAGAGCAGGGAAGTGATCAGCGTATGAATGACAATGAGCTGGTCACCCACATTTCCCGATCCCATGGAGGAGACGTTGGTGCGCCGGATGGCATCCATCGTCTCTGTTTTTTCGAATTTCTCAAACTCCAGCTCCAGCGCCTTTGCGGTGATTTTCTGTTCCGTGCGTGCAAGACAGAGTTCTTTTTGGCCGTCGAGATACTGACGGCAGATTTTTTCAAACAATCCCAGCCCATACTGCGTAAGCAGAAAGACGACAACAGTATACAGACAGGCGCGGTACGACTTTGCAAGCAGTAAATTCAAAATTCGCGCCGAGAAAAACAAGGAGAGATACGGCAGCGTTGCAGCTGCAAAAGCGCTTCCGAGAAGCCAGAACAGCACGCGGTGATTGCCCTGGCTCACCATAGTTAAAAAGCGGCAGATGGCATGAAACCGTTCTTTCATTTTCATCAGATATCTTCCTCCGTTTCCTGATAATACTGGCTCTGCACCTCAAACATATGCGCATACGATCCGCCGAGGGCAATCAGCTCATCGTGGGTTCCGCATTCTTTGATCTTTCCGTTTTCGAGAAACAGGATCGTATCGCAGAAGCGTGTCGATGCAAGACGATGCGAGATGAAAAGCGCAGTCTTATTTTTCAGCAGTGTGCTGTAGATTTCGTACATTTTATTTTCCGAGATTGCATCGAGCGCAGCCGTCGGCTCATCGAGCAGGAGCAGATGGCAATTTTTATAGAGTGCCCGCGCCATCATCAGTTTTTGCATTTCACCGCCGGAAAGCGTAATGCCGTCGTCCGCCATATCCTTGCCAAGATAGGTTTCTTCTTTCTGCGGCAGACTTGCAATTTTTTCCCAGAGTCCGGCGCGGATGAGTGCTTCTCGGCAACGGTTACGATCGGTCTCTTCCAGTGGGGAGCAGCTCACATTTTCTGCAATCGAAAACGAGAGTGCAAACGGGTCCTGAAAGACCGCCGCGATTGCTTTGTAATACTGTGCCGGATTCAGACTGCCAAGGGGAATGCCGTTGATGGTGATATTCCCTTCCGTTGGCTGATATAGCCCGCAGATCAGCTTGACAATGGTGGATTTTCCGGCGCCGTTGATGCCGACAAGTGCCGTATGCTCGCCCGCATGGAGTGTAAAACTGACATCATCGAGGATCCTTTTATCGCCGCCCGGATGGGAAAACGAGACGTGGGAAAAGCAGATTTCCAGCGGTTTTTCTTCCGCAAGTTCCGGCCGGAACGGCAGCGTGTGGCCTGCAGGGAACGGGAGATCGAAGAATTCCCGCAGCCAGCGGATCTGCTCGAGACAGAGCACGGATTTGGAGAGCGCGGCGGTGATCTCGTTAAAATATGAAGAAAAACCGGAGACGGCACCGAGCGCAAGCACAAAGCCGGATACGGTCATCGTGCCGTGGGATAGACGGTAAATCAGAAAGCCATAGCAGATTCCGTCGCGCAGAAGCTGTAGTGTAAGTGTCAGCAGATCATTTGCAAAGTAGGCGCTGCGGATGCGGAACAGAATTTTCTGATACCGCTTGTTGAGCTGGCGATAAACACCATCGAGCCATCCGTTCAGCTGATACAGACGGATATCCTTTCCGGCGGATGTGTTGTACGACTGTTTCTGGAAATAGCGCTGCGATACTTCAATTTCAGACAGATCGTCTCTGCGGCGGACTTCGTAAGAAGCCGCGCGGCGGTAGCTGAGAAACTGCAGAACCGAGAGCACAAGCAGCAGAAGAATGATAGCCGGATGGACGGTTCCGATCAGTCCTGCGTAGAGAATCAGCCCAAGAAACGAAGAATAAATTGTGACATCGTATCGGAACATGCCTTCCACGCCGACCCAGTTGCTGCAGGTGGCTCCGACGGCTTTTTCGGCGAGCTGCAGCGTTTTTGGTTCTGTCAGAACCGCATAATCTATCTGCATGAAATGACAGAGAAGGCGGCGCGTAAAAAAGCCGGTCCGGAATTCGGTATACTGCCAGGCGTTCCGCGATTGCAGCAAGGTGTGGCTGACAAAAACAACGGCATAGCAAAGAAAGAGAACGAGCGTTCCAAGTGCAAATCCGGAAAAGCCGCTGCTCTGTTCCAGAAACAGGAGAATCCCGGCAGGAAGCAGAATCCCGAAAAAGCCGGTGAGCACCTGTGAGACGATTTCGAGTGCCTGAAAGAGAAACGGCTTTTTGCTGTAATGCCACAGCTCCCGATGAATATAAATGTAGTTAGACCATAATGAATACATAAAGACCTCCTCTGTCACATGTCTTTCGTGAACTGTAGTTATCCTACCATATTCATGCAAAACACGGGGGAAAAGTACGTAAATGGAACAAAAAAGAACGCGAACAGCAAAAAAAGTGTTCACGTTCTGCAAAATTTTTCTGTAGAATCATCGGACAAAATCAAAAAATTCTGGAAAGAGCTTTTTACAGCGGCAGCATAATCTCCGTCACGAAAACGCCGGGCTCGTTCTGCCGGTTGATATATCCTTCGTACTTTTCCACAACAAGATTGATCCGTTTCAGCCCATGCCCGTGATTTCCGCGCTTCGTGGTGATATACTCGCTGTCCAGCTTCCGCACAGTATCCTTTGTTGCATTCGTAACGGAAATATACAGCTGGTTTTTCAGCACACCAATATAAAGCCGGATATAGGGATCCGCAAGGCCCTCGCATGCTTCCACCGCATTGTCAATCAGATTTCCGATCAGCGCGCAGAGATCAATATCACTCACCGTAAGATTGGCCGGGCAGGCTGCCTTGTAATCCACGCGGATGCCGTTCTTTTCGGCGAGTGAAATTTTGGAATTTAAAATCGCATCGAGATTCACATTCCCCGAGTCGCAGAGCTGGTTGACCTGATCGAGATCATTTTCGAGCAGCCCGAGATATTCCTGCAGCTTATCATACTGTCCCATCTCAACATATGCCTTCATTGACTGCAGATGATTGTGGTAATCATGACGCCAGCCGCGCATTGTCAGATAGATATTCTGCACTTCCTCGACCTGGCGGGCGAGAAGCTGGTTCTGGTATTCGATATTTTTGCGTTCCAGATAATGGGATAAAAATGGAATGTGCGCCATGAAACATCACCTCGGTTCGTTCGGAATTGGAAATTAAAAAATGCAAAACCTTTAAAACGCATTCGGCCGGTAAAACTGCAGGAACACCTGGTTGAGTGATGCATAGCATCCGCGGCTGACCGGAATTTTTGTTCCGTCCGACAAGAGACATTCCGTCCGCGTGATCCGCTCCACATGAGCGAGATTCACAAGATAACTCCGGTGTGCTGCCGCAAAACATTCTCCTGTCCCACCAGAAGCCTGCCATGCGGCGGAAAGCTCTTCGCGGAACTCCGACAGATTTTTCTTAAACGTTTCCGTGCCGGCGGCCGTATGCAGCGTCAGATAATGATTATCGGACTCCACAAAAAGCAGATCCGAGAGGAACAGCTTCTGCGTCTCCCCGCCAAGTGAAAGCAGCAGATGCGGCTTTTCCTGTCCGCGCATCGTCTGCAGTTCGTCGAGCAGCGGAAACAGTGTGTCTTCCGTCACCGGCTTTAAGAGATACCGGAACGCCTGCACCTCATACCCTTCGAAAACGTATTCTCTGTGGTTCGTCAGAAAGAGAATCGGCACCTCGCTGTCCGTCTCACGGATTTTCCGCGCCAGCGCCATGCCGTCCATTCCGCCGAGATCAATATCGAGAAAGATGAGATCGAACGGATACGAGTCAGGGTAGTGGAACAGAAAAGCAGCGGAGTCTGAAAAGGCTTCCACGGTAAGAGGAAGCCTTTTTCGCTCCGCAAAGGTGTGGAGCAGCAGTTCCATCCGGGAACGCTGCGCCGGTTCATCTTCGCAGTAAGCAATCCTCATGTTATTCACCCAAACATTTTTTGAAGAAGTTATCGTAAACGGTAATCATTTCCTCGGTCCAGAATGCTGCACCGCCGTGGTCTGCGCCGCGAAGAAGATACAGCTGTACATCTTTTCCGGCATCCTTTAATGCGTGGTAGAGATCGACACTCTGCTGGCAGAACACCATCGTGTCCTTGGTGCCGTGTGCGATCAGCATCGGCGGGAAATCCTCGTTCACGTATGTTTTGGAGCAGGCTGCCTTAGCCTCCTCAAGATGCTCGGTAATGTCATAGCCCATCAGCATGCCCTCCGGGCTGTCCGGTTTCTGATGGTTCAGCGTTATCGGATAGCCGTACGGCAGTGTCACATCAACAGCTCCGTACAGATCGATAATACCGCATACCTCGCAGCTTTCCTCATTGATCGGCTCGTCAAGTTTTCCGCTCTTTGCGGTCATGCCGGCAACGGAAGAAACCTGTCCGCCGGAAGAATCTCCCATTAGGAACATCTGCGATGGATTCAGCTTGTATTCCTCCGCATGCGCACGCAGAAAACGTACCGCATTTTTTGCGTCGATGATCTGCGCTGGGAAATGTGCGATTCCGCTGTGACGGTATTCGACGATTGCAACAACGTAGCCGCGCTGCGCCAGACGGGCGATCATGCCGACCTTCTGGTAGACATACTGTTTCATCCAGGCGGATCCCTGAATAAATGTGATGCACGGCCAGGTGCGCTCCGGGTGCGCCATCTGGAATGGTGTGAAAATTTCCAGATGAAGATTGTGCGCCTCGTCGTAGACAACTTCATGCGCATAGCGGATCTCCATTTCCTCTCCGGTCACCGGAATTTCCACGGCGCCGTCTACCGCGTCCGTGTAGTCCGGCATTGTCTCATACGTGTAGTTTGATGGTTCAATGATCATGTGTAAAAACCTCCTTTTTCTAAAACCCCTTTTTCGGTCCGAAACAGCAATCCACAGGATTTACAATTTCTTCGACTCCTCATATGATTTTAACTCGGAAAGCGCCTCACCTGCAAGTGGATACAGTGCAATAATGTTGAAAATTGTCATCAGCCCGATGCCGACATCACCAAGATCCCACACAAAAGTGTATGCGGCAATACCGCCGATAAACAGCATTACAAGTGCAAGAACCTTGTAAGCGGTCTGGAAACACCACTTGTCACCGAACAGGTAGGCAACGTTGCTTCTTGCATAGAACAAAATGCCGAGGAACGTGGAAAAGCTGAACAAAAACAGCGTAAGTGCGATAAAAATCACACCGAATTTTCCCAGATGATACTGCATGGCGGTCTGCAAGAGATCCATGCCGGAAAGGCCATTAATCAGATCCTTTGGTGCAAGCAGCATAATCATTGCGGTGCAGCTGCAGATGACGATTGTGTCAACAAAAACGCCGAGCGCCTGTACAAGGCCTGCTTTGGCCGGGCGGTCACATTCTGCGGCGGCAGCGGCGCATGGAGCGGAGCCGGAACCGGCTTCATTCGAAAACAGACCACGCTTTACACCGTTCATCAGAACAGCACCAAAACCGCCGGCTGCCATCTGACGAAGTCCGAAGGCTTCCTCAAAAATGCGTGCAAACACAGAAGGAATCTGACGGAGGTTGACTGCGATGATAAACAGTGTGATAAAGAAATAGCAGACTGCCATGACAGGAACTATAAAATCCAGCACCTTTACGGTTGCATTTTTCCGCAGTACGATGATTGCAGAAAGAATCACCAGCATGATACTGGTGTAAAGCGGCGGAATGGAAAATGCATTTTTAAAAGAAGAAGCCACGGAGTTGCTGATTACCTGACTGATACCGCACCAGCAGATCAGACCGGCAATGGCAAACAGAACAGCCGGCAGAACGTATCGTTTTTTCTTCTTGAGGTGGTCTTCAACCAGATCGTGAATGTAGTAGGCAGGACCGCCGCGGTAGCCGCCGTACAGAGGATCTTCTTCTTTGTGAAGCTGTGCGAGCGTAGCTTCGATAAACGCGGTAGACGAGCCGATGATAGCCGTCACCCACATCCAGAACACAGCACCTGCGCCTCCGGCGGAGACTGCAGCGACAACGCCGACCAGATTTCCCATACCGACACGCGTTGCGGTGGAAACGATCAGTGTCTGAAAAGAAGAAAGGCTGCTTTTTTCATTTTTCTTTTCCGACAGGGCACGGATCATGTCCGGGAACAGACGGATAGGAAGAAAACGTGTCCGGATCGTAAAATAGATGCCGGTTGGGATCAGCAGAAGAATCAGAAGGGAGATTCCGAGACTGCCGCCGCCCGGGAGCGGAATCGTAAAAAGATCGCCCCAGAGAAAGTTGTAGACTGTGGTGATGAGATTGACAATCATGTTTTCAAAAACCCTCATTTCAAAATATTTGCGGCACTGTGAAACGTCAAAGCATAAAAGCACCGTTACCTGCTATTATATCGGTTTCTGTTTGGAATGTAAAGAAGGGAAGAGAAAAGATAAGAGGCAAATATCAGCTTTTTCCGAAACCAGAAAAAGTTGATATCTGCCTCTTAAAAATTTTTCAGTCGTATCAAAAGATCAGCCTGTGAGATGCAGCATCTCGATCAGGAACAGCCAGCTCA
>ERZ773190.3491-NODE-3491-length-10299-cov-4.377684_pt1 | contig 10299 bp, 10 predicted proteins | sample MGYA00511111_ERZ773190 | MGnify/ENA primary metagenome ERZ773190 (study PRJEB29015, sample SAMEA2737777) | human gut metagenome | biome: human gut; feature: human-associated habitat; material: faeces | place: China | collected 2012 ... | reverse complement strand
TCAAACAGCGCAAAACGCTCTGGAAACCCAGAAACCCTACTTATAATTCTAATATAACCGAATTCAAAATTCAATGTATAATTTGCGAATCCTTCCCAATTTGAACTTTTACGATACTATTCTTGAGATTTTCATTTGTCTCTAGTGCAATTTTCATATATTCTTTCGTATGACCTGTCTGTACTTCTTTTCCATTCAGTTCCAGATTCTCTTCCACAAGTACTTCCACTTCTTTTCCCTGGAAACTCTGTTCATATGCTGCACGCTTTTTCTCACCAAGTTCAATTAATTGTGCGCTTCTCTTCGCCTTGATCTGTTCATCTACCTGATCTGGCATCACAGCTGCTTTTGTCCCCTCACGGCGGGAGTATTTAAAAATATGTGTCTCATAGAAATCTATGCTGTTTACAAAATCATATGACTCTTTGAACTCTTCTTCTGTCTCTCCTGGGAATCCCACAATCACATCGGTTGTCAATGCCGGATTCGGGAAGTATTTTCTGAGAAGTTCACATTTTTCCGCATATTCACTGCTTGTATATCTACGGTTCATACGCTTTAATGTTGCATCACATCCGCTCTGCAGAGACAGGTGAAAATGCGGACATATCTTCGGCAGGCAAGCCAGTTCTTTTGCAAATTCTTCCGTCACGATACGCGGTTCCAGAGAACCCAGACGGATCCTTTTGATCCCTTCAACTCCATGTACCGCGCGGATCAGATCCAGGAGTCCTTCTGTCTGCTTTCCATTTTCATCTTTCCATTCCAATCCGTAAGAACTGAGATGGATTCCGGTAAGCACCACTTCCTGATACCCATGTTCCGCAAGTGTACGCACCTCTTCCACTACATCTTCCTTTTTCCTGCTGCGCACGCGTCCTCTCGCATAAGGAATGATGCAGTAGGTACAGAACTGGTTGCAGCCATCCTGCACTTTCAGATATGCCCTTGTATGCTCTGCTGTCCGGGAAAGATGGAGGCTCTCATACTCGAAGGTATGGTTAATGTCAATGACCTCCTGCATCTGTTCCGGAATGTCTTCTTTAAAATATTCTTCCAGAAGGCGGATCAGATCCTTTTTTTTATTATTCCCGATTACAATATCTATATTCTCATCCAGCTCACCCATATCCGCCTGCGCCTGCACATAACAGCCGGCCGCTACGATCACTGCATCAGGATTCTGTTTTCGGGCACGATGGATCATCTGTCTGGACTTGCGGTCTGCCATATTCGTCACCGAGCAGGTATTGATCACATAGACATCTGCCAGATCATGAAACGGTACGATCTCATATCCGTTCTTTTCCAGCAGTTCCTGCATCGCTTCTGTTTCATAAGCATTTACCTTACAGCCCAGGTTGTGTAATGCTGCTTTTTTCATAAATTCATCCTACTTTCAATATTTATAACATTTAACGAAAATTTCATTCATTCTTCGGCGTTTTGTTCCTTGACTTTTTTATGTATAACTTTTAATATAACTATAGAAAATGAAATCAAGGAGGTGTGTTTTCAATGAAAACCGTACAAATTTCTTTAAATTCTATCGACAAAGTAAAATCATTCGTAAACGAAATCACAAAATACGATTACGATTTTGACCTGGTATCCGGAAGATATGTGATTGATGCAAAATCTATCATGGGTATCTTCAGTCTTGATCTTTCTAAACCGATCGATCTGAACATCCATGCTGAGAACCAGGATGCTGATAACATCATCGAACTTCTGAAACCATACTTAGTATAATAGAATGTGAAGTATCAGGACGCAGTACATTTTCTGTACTGCGTCCTTTCCTTTTTTGAGGAGAGCCTGAAAAAGCTCCCCTTTTTCTTTTATTATTTTACGATGATCGTCTCCACAGTATTCACTGCTTCTGCAAACAGTTCATCAATCTTTTCACTTAAGTTTTCTTCTGATTTGCGGATCACTTCTACATTCGGTTTGGTTACCGGATGTTTTGCCACGAAGATCGTACAACAGTCTTCGTATGGAAGAATGGAAGTCTCATAGGTTCCGATCTTCTCTGAAATATCTACGATCTCCTGCTTGTCAAATCCGATCAGCGGCCGATATACCGGCAATGTACATACATCGTTGGTTGCCATCAGGCTCTGCATGGTCTGGCTTGCCACCTGTCCGATACTTTCACCAGTAATAAGTCCCAGGCATCCGTCTTCTTTTGCAAAATGCTCTGCAATCCGCATCATATAACGGCGCATGATGATCGTCAGTTCATCATGTGGGCATTTTTCATAAATATAAAGCTGGATATCGGTAAAGTTGACTACATGCAGCTTGATCGGTCCTGTATATTTGGAAACCTGCTTTGCAAGATCCACTACCTTCTGTTTGGCCCTCTCGCTGGTGTACGGCGGTGCATGGAAATAGGTTGCCTCCAGTCCGACGCCACGTTTGGAGATCATATAACCTGCAACCGGACTGTCGATTCCACCGGAAAGCAGAAGCATCGCGGTTCCATTGGTCCCGATCGGCATACCGCCAGGTCCCGGAATGATCTCGGAATAGATATAAATCTCTTCTCTTACCTCTACATGAAGCAGTACATCCGGGTGGTGTACATCTACCCGGATTTCCGGGAATGCATACAGAATAGCTTCTCCGAGGTCATAATTGATCTCCATTGATTTCTTCGGATAGGTTTTCTTTGCACGACGGGACTCTACCTTAAATGTGATATTCTTATCCGGATAAACCTCATCCATGTATGCGATCACATCTTTTTTCAGTTCTTCAAATCCTTTATCCTCTACGCGGACAACCGGACAGATCCCTACAATTCCGAATACTCTTTTCAGAGCTTCTACCACTTCATCTCCGTCATAATCTCCGTCACAGTCCACATAAACTCTTCCCTGTGCTTTATAAGTATGGAATAATCCATCCAGGTCTTTTAACGAATGCCTGATCTGTCTTACCAGTGCATCCTCGAACATATAACGGTTCTTTCCTTTGATTCCGATTTCTCCATATTTTATCAAATAAGTCTGAAACTTCATTCTTTCCTCCTAATGGCGTGTGTACTTTCTAAGCATCGGTACACAATTATATAATGTTTCCAGCGTATAGTCAATTTCTTCTTCTGTAGTAAATTCTGACATACTGAATCTGAGCGTTGCGTCCAGATATTCTTTTCCGGCTCCGATTCCCTTTAGCACTCCGCTGATCGCCGGATGGTTGGATGCACATGCCGAACCGGATGATACATAAATCCCCTTCTCTTCCAGTGTATGAAGAAGAACCTCACTCCGGATTCCTGCAAATCCCACACTGATGATATGTGGTGCACTTGTTTCATCATAAAGTCCGTGGATCACAGTATGATCGATTTTCTGTACCCCTTCGATAAAGTGCTGTTTCAAGGCACGCATATGTGCCACCTTTTCATCCAGGTCTGTGTAAATCGTCTTTGCTGCCAGCCCGATTCCTGCAATCCCCGGTACATTTTCTGTTCCGGAACGCATGTTTTTCTGCTGCTCGCCTCCGAAAATGATCGGTTTTACTTTTGCTTTTTCATTGATATAGATAAAACCGATTCCCTTCGGTCCATGGATCTTATGTCCGCTTACAGAAAGCATATCGATTCCCATCTTTTTCGGGTAAATCTTATATTTTCCAAATCCCTGTACTGCATCCACATGGAACAGGATATTTTTATTATAAGCCTTTACGATCGCAGATGCTTCTGCAATCGGCTGAACCGATCCCACTTCGTTATTCACATACATGACCGATACCAGGATCGTCTCGTCACAGAGCGCTTCCTTTAACGCATCCAGGCGGATCCGTCCATACTCATCAACCGGAAGATAGGTCACACGATAGCCCTCCTCCTCTTCCAGGTAACGCATGGTATTGAGAATTGCCGGATGTTCAATTGAACTGGTGATCAGATGCTTGCCGGCACGGTGATTGGCACGTGCACCTCCGATCAATGCAAGGTTGTCACTTTCTGTTCCACCGGATGTGAAATAAAGTTCCTTTTCCTGCACCTTCAGAATTTTTGCAAGTGTCTCCTTCGCCTCACGGACATACGCTTCTGCATCCACACCTTTTTTATGCATGGAGGATGGATTGCCGTAATCCTCACACATCACTTTTCCGACTATATCCCGAACACACTCATAGGCTCTCGTTGTTGCTGAATTATCCAGATAAACTTCCATTTTTCTTTGTCTCCCAAACACTTCTTCTCTTTATCTTATGCAGTTCTTTGCCTGCCGGTCTACTGTTCCAGTTCAAACATCAGTACAGCAAGCGTTGCAAGTCCGGCTGTCTCTGTCCGCAGGATCCGCCTGCCCAGGGTAATGACCTTCGCCCCCATACTGACTGCTGCATCAACTTCTTCCGGTTCAAATCCACCCTCTGGTCCGATAAAAATCCCAACAGACTGTCCACTTTTAATCTGGCGGATCACTTCTCTTGTCACTTCCATACCACCTGCAAGTTCATACGGAAGCAACGTCACATCAAGTTCTTCTGCCATTTTCAGTGCTTCGTTATAAGAAAGCGGCATGGTAACTTCCGGGATCCGGCTTCTTCCGGCCTGCTTTGCCGCACTTTCTGCGATGGAATTCCAACGGTCTGCTTTTTTCGCTGCTTTCTTATCATCCAGACGAACAACAGAACGCTTCATTGCTACAGGAATCACCTGATACACGCCAAGCTCCACCGCTTTTTGCACGATCAGCTCCATCTTGTCGCTTTTGGGAAGCCCCTGGAAAAGATACAGCTTTGACGCCGGTTCCGTGTCCGCTTCCATCTCTTCCAGAATATGCAGAACCGCCACATCTTCTTCATAGGCTTCCACCTCGCACAGATAGGTTCTGCTTTCTCCGTCACTGATCTCAGCCTTTTCATGCAGCTTCATCCGGAGCACATTCTTCATATGATTAACATCTCCGCCTTCAATCCGGATCTTATCTCCGGAGATCTGCTGTGGTGTTACAAAAAAATGATGCATCTTTTCTGATCCTCTCTGCCTACGCTTTCGTTTCTTTTCTCGCTGTTACAGATACCCATTCTCCCTGATGATGAACCTCCAGGACCGTGAGACCTGCTGCCTCTACCGCTGCTTTTACCGTCTCCTCCTTGTCTTCGATGATACCACTTGTCACGTAGATACCACCGTCTTTTAACTGGTTCACGATCACCGGTGTCAGCGGCACCAGTACGTCTGCAAGAATATTCGCCACAACGATATCATAGCATCCATAACCAACTTTATCCTGAACCGCTTTATCATCAATGATATTTCCGATCATTACTTCGTATTTATCCTTTGAAATACCGTTGACTTCCATATTTTCATAGGTTGCATCAATCGCACACGGATCCAGGTCTGTTCCTACAGAATACTTTGCACCGAACATCAGCGCCAGCATTCCAAGAATTCCACTTCCGCATCCTACATCCAGAATTCTGGTGTCCTCTGTCACATATTTGCGGAGCTGACGGATGCAGAGCTGTGTAGTCTCATGCATTCCCGTTCCGAATGCAGTTCCCGGATCGATATGCACGATCATCTTGCCTTCATCTTCCGGCTTTACTTCTTCCCAGGACGGAATGATCAGGATATCATCCACATAGAACTGGTGAAAATATTTTTTCCAGTTATTGACCCAGTCCACATCCTCTGTCTGGGATTCTTCTATCGTTCCTTCACCTACTTCCACATAGGCACGCATATCTTCCAGTTCATTTTTCACAGCTTCCAGAAGACTTTCTTTATCTTCATCTTCTTCCAGATAGAAACTGATATATGCGATGCCGTCATTGATTCCAGTCTCCGGAAGGATATCAACAAACATCTGCTCTTTTTCCGCCTGTGTCATCGGAATCTTATCCTCAATCTCGATTCCCTGTACACCAAGGTCCATCAGCATACTACTGACAATGTCTTCTGCCTCGGTTGTTGTCTTTAATCTGAATTTATTCCACTTCATATTGGTTCTCCTTTTATTGTTGTCCAAGCAAATAATCAATAAACTGCTGTGCAGTACGTCCGCTTAATCCACCATGGCTCAATTCCCATTTGTTTGCCTCCAGAAGAAGCTTTTCCTCTTCCATCTCGACACCGTAACGATCTGCAAGCGTGGTGACAATCTTCTGGAATTCTTTTTTATCCGGTTTTCCAAAATAAATAGTCACGCCGAATCTTGCTACCAGCGAAAGTTTCTCCTGTACGGTATCATTGGTGTGCAGTTCTTCATCTCTGTCAGCTTTATCTTTGAATGTCTCACGTACCAGATGTCTTCTGTTGGAAGTTGCATAGATCAGGATATTATCCGGTTTCTTCTCCAGACCGCCTTCGATCACCGCTTTCAGATATTTGTACTCAATCTCAAATTCTTCAAAAGAAAGATCATCCATATAAATAATAAATTTGTAATTCCGGTTCTTGATCTGTGCGATCACATCATTCAGGTCTTTGAACTGATGCTTGTACACTTCGATCATACGAAGTCCCTGGTCATAATACTGGTTCAGGATTGCCTTGATCGAAGAAGATTTACCGGTTCCGGCATCACCAAAAAGCAGACAGTTATTAGCTTTTTTACCCTTTACAAATGCCTCGGTATTATCGATCAGTTTCTTCTTGGCAATATCATAACCCACCAGATCATCCAGATGGACGTGTGCGATCTTGGTGATCGGCACGATCTGTGCTCCTTCTTCCGTATGCTCAATACGGAATGCCTTGTGAAGTCCGAAAGTTCCCACTCCGAATTCTTTGTAGAACTGGGTTACAGTTGTCTTAAATTCTTCTGCATCATCTGTCTGCGCAAGAGCTTTGCTTAAGTCGCAGATCCGGTCGCGAATCCTCTTGTTAAATACATGTCCCTTGGCATTGACCGGATGATAGTCCTCAATCAGTTCCAGGCTGTCTGTACCGAGCTTTTCACCCATCTCTTTCAGATCATATTCGAACAGTTCTTTGAAAATCTTAAAATCATGAAGGGCTGCTTTATTGACGCTTCCCTCTACCTCTCCTACCACTTCACAGGCTGTGCTGTAAGCATTCTCACTGTTGGCAAGCAGGAACGTCAGAAAGGTATGCCAGAGGTTCCCCTCGAATCCATAGTTTGCAGCCAGCTCGATCAGCTCATTTAAATTTTCGAAAAGAAGGCTCTTCAAATCCTCTTTGTTGTAATAATCATTATCTGCATTGTCGATCAGAAATGTCATGTCCCGAAGCAGATCTTCATGTTCCATATAACGATATAATATCAGTTCATTTGTTCTCATAGCCGTGTCCTCTCTTTTTCAGTCTAATAATTTCCAAGGATTTTCAGATTCAGTGCTTCTTCCCTCAGTCCACGGATCGCATTTTTCACTGCGGCATCTGCCAGATTTCCTTCAAAGTCCACAAAGAAACGATATTCCCAGCTTTTTCCTTCTACCGGCCGGGATTCGATCTTTGTCATGTTCAGGTCATTGTAAATAAAATGGGAAAGCAGATGGTACAACGATCCACTCTCATGCGGTATTTCAAAGCAAATACTGATCTTGGATGCATTTTTCAGGAATACCTTCTGGTTCGTGACAATGATAAATCTTGTACTGTTGTCAGATTCGTCATTGATCTCTCTTGCCAGGATATCCAGTCCGTAAAGCTCTGCTGCATATTCGTTGCAGACAGCTGCCTGCGTGGTATCCTGGTCTTCCATCATCTTCTTGGCCGCCATAGAAGTATTGGCAACACTGATCTGCTGCCAGGTTCCGTGTTCATCCAGGAAATGGGATGTCTGCATCAGTCCTTGTGGATGTGAATACACTCTTTCAATGCTGGAAAGTGTAGTTCCTTTCACTCCGGCAAGCATATGCTTAATCGGAAGGACCGTCTCTCCTACAATGTAATTTTCAAATTCCACCAGAAGGTCATACACCTGTGTCACCGGACCTGCGGAAGAATTTTCAATTGGAAGGACTGCATAATCTGCGCTTCCCTCTTCAATTGCTTCCATTGCATCACGGAATGACGGTACATGGAAGTTTTTCACATTTTTCCCAAAATATTTTAACATAGCTGCCTGGTTGTTGGCTCCTTCCACTCCCTGGAAGACCACACGTGCACCATCAAGATCCAGCTGATCCAGTCCGATAAAGGGAAGTCTTCCCAGAACTCCTTCCTCAGAAAGACGCTGGTACTGCAGCTTTCTGCTCATGCTCATCAGCTGTTCAAAAAGCTCCCGGATCCCTTTTTTGTTAAAATCTGTGGACACCTTTTCTGCTACTGCTGCCAGTTTCTCGTTCTCTCTTGTCTTATCAAATACCTTTCGTCCGTTCTTTATCTTATATTCTGCAACTCCTTCGCAGACCTTCATACGTCTCTCATAAAGCGTGGTGATCTGGTCATCGATCACATCCAGCTCTTTTCTCATCTCTTCCAGACTCTGCATTGTCCCACTCCTTATCGTTTTATCCTTATGTCTTCTTACGCTGACGTTACTAATTTTTCATTATAATATATTTTTTCTGTAAAATCTACATTTCTTCGCAAACCCGATCAGAAAAAACATGTAAAACTTTGTTGAAATAACCATGTTTTTGTTATATTATAGATAAAGAATATATGAACCCGCACATATTTTGCGGTTATTTTTAAGGAGGTTTCTTATGAGACATTTAATGAGTCCTTTAGATTTTTCTGTGGAAGAGCTCGATAAGCTTATGGATCTTGCAGGTGATATCGAAGCTCATCCAGAAAAATATGCACATGCTTGCGCAGGCAAAAAGCTTGCCACTTTATTCTATGAGCCAAGTACCCGTACCCGACTGAGTCATGAAGCAGCAATGATGAATCTCGGTGGTAATGTACTTGGCTTTTCTTCGGCAGCTTCCAGCTCTGCTACCAAAGGGGAAAGCGTAGCAGATACGATCCGTATGGTTTCCTGCTATGCAGATATCTGTGCGATCAGACATCCAAAAGAAGGTGCACCGATGGTTGCAGCGCAGCACTCTTCAATCCCGGTGATCAACGCAGGTGATGGCGGACATCAGCATCCTACACAGACACTGACTGACCTTTTAACCATCCGTTCTTTAAAAGGACGTCTGAATAATCTGAAGATCGGACTCTGTGGAGACCTCAAATTCGGTCGTACCGTACATTCTCTGATCAATGCCCTGGTGCGTTATGAGAACATCGAGTTTGTACTTATTTCACCGGAGGAACTCCGTCTGCCAAGTTATGTACGCAAAGACGTACTGGATAAGAAAAATATCCCATATACAGAAGTAGAACGCCTGGAGGATGCCCTTCCGGATCTCGATATCCTTTATATGACACGTGTTCAGAAGGAACGTTTCTTCAACGAGGAAGATTATATCCGTATGAAAGATTTCTACATCCTGGACAAAGGGAAAATGGAACTTGCACCAAAAGATATGCTGGTTCTCCATCCACTTCCGCGTGTCAACGAAATTTCTGTTGAAGTTGATGATGATCCAAGAGCTGTTTATTTCAAGCAGGTACAGTATGGTGTCTATATCCGTATGGCACTGATCCTGACACTTTTGGATATTCATGTAGATTAAGGGAGGCGAAAGACATGGTTGAAAATACACTGAACATTGGGAAAATTTCAGAGGGCTTCGTACTGGATCACATCAAAGCAGGAAAAAGCATGGATATCTACAAATATCTGAAACTTGATCAGCTTGACTGCTGCGTAGCCATCATCAAGAATGCCAAAAGTAACAAGATGGGTAAAAAGGATATCATCAAGATTGAATGCCCGATCGATATCATTGATCTGGATATCCTTGGTTTTATCGATCATAATATCACGGTAAACATTATCGAAGATTCCAAGATTGTTGAGAAAAAAGAACTGAAACTGCCATCTGAAATCAAGAATGTGATCAGATGCCACAATCCGAGATGTATTACTTCGATTGAACAGGGACTGGATCATGTGTTTGTACTGACTGATCCGGAGAACGAAGTGTATAGATGTAAATACTGTGAAGAGAAATACAACAGAAAGCGGGGCTAGCGTCGGCTTGTTGGACTAGGCGGACAGGTGCCACGCAAAGGACGCATGAAAAAAGAAAATTTTTGAGTTATAGGACAAAATGTGTTGATAGAAACCGCCTTCAGCCCTTGAAAATAAAGGGCTGAAGGCGGTTTAATCTTTTTTTAAACAACTTTGAGGGTGGACAAAACGTGTTGATAAAAAGTCTCCAAACCCTTGAAAATAAAGGGACTAACGGTTTTTAATCTTCCTTAAAATAAGAACCATGGAGGGAAGATTAGATGAATCAAGT
>ERZ773190.3490-NODE-3490-length-10304-cov-1.998829_pt1 | contig 10304 bp, 7 predicted proteins | sample MGYA00511111_ERZ773190 | MGnify/ENA primary metagenome ERZ773190 (study PRJEB29015, sample SAMEA2737777) | human gut metagenome | biome: human gut; feature: human-associated habitat; material: faeces | place: China | collected 2012 ... | reverse complement strand
TGCCTTTTTCATCGCAAGCAGTAATTCCCACAGATTGTGAATCTGATTTGCCAGCACACCGGACGCCTGAACCGCATACGGCAGCAGCATTGGCAGCTGGAACACACGGATTCCAAGCGGTGGAAGGAAGATCATGTTGGTCGTATGTACCTTATCTCCGGCGGTTTTGATCATCTCATAGGTGATCATCAGAAAATCCTGTCCCTTATATTTGCAATAATAGGAAACATAACATTCATCGATCGTCCAGGAAACACCATCCTCCACTTCGACCGGTTTCTCGGATACTTCATTATTTTCCGTTGTCTGCACACTGAGGTTCCAGCGGATTTTTCCATCCTTCGTATCATTGTACATCTCTGTCAGCATATGACTCAATTCTTCTGGTCTTTTCATTGTTTTTCTCCTTATGTTGTTCTTTTCTATTTCTCCAACGCATGTTCCCCGATGCGCACTGCATGCACTACAAAACGTTTTCCCGTGGTGGAACAAGTCGACAGTGTCATAATATGATCGTCTTTCGTCACGTTCACTCCTGTATCATCATAGGACTTTTGTTTCATCTTATCAATAAATTTTTGAAAAGTCTCATCCGGTGCAAAGCCAACCGTGTAAACTTCGTCGGTTTCCGGCACATCATAGTAGGCAAAAATCTGATAACGGTACGCACACTCTGATGTATAGATTGTAAAAAAATGATGATCTTTATAAAAATCCTCTGTTTTATATTTTTTCAGGCTGCCAAACATGCTTAAGTTTTTCATGTTGTGCCCATATAGGATTGTATGGTAATCCTGAAAATCCGGTGTGTTCATCCCCTCCATAAAAATACATCCGGCAATCGTCTGATTTCCGTAAACATCCGTGCGAAGATACTTCTCATCATCCCCGGAATATAAAATCGGATAACTGAGCTGCTCCAGATTATCGAACCGTATCCAGCCGATAATATCCGCATTGACCTGCTGAAGTTCTTCCAGCTTCACATCCACATCTGTGTACCACCACGAATCATCCCCCTCTGTCTCATCCGCCACTTCCGTATTCTCCGCTTTCTCTGAAATATAGTTTTCCTTTAATGCCTCATAGGTGTCGTTGGACTGTTTGTAATTCAAAAGATCCGGCACCAGCATAATGAGTGCTGCCACGATCAGCGCTGCGCCAAGAAGAAAAAGAAGAACCGTTGACCGGCTGCTTTTATTTTGTTTCATGCCCGTTTCTCTCCCACTTTACTCTGCTGTGCACATAAAAAACTATCTGCACTGTTTTAGATTGTACCACAAAATGAGCAGACCTCATAGTCCCTATGAAAAGTCTGCTCAGATGTTTTACCTTTTATTTAGTTGAAAGAAACCTGTGCAAGTGCGTCTGTGTAATTTGCAAAACCGGCTGCCTGAACTGCACATGCAGAAACTTTAATATCGGTAAATGTGGTATCCTCTGTCACATTGTTTCCAACCGTTACTTCTTCAAAGATAGTTGAATGAGCGGATTTGGAAATCACATCTTTTTTTGCATATACTTTGTAGTCAATGTTATTTAAGTTCTGTGCTGTTTTATAAGCGTCTGTCACATCTACCCAGTCAGAAGCATATGTGATCGTAAGTTCCGGGTTTTCATTCTCGATTTTCGCAAATACCCATGCGTCCTGTGAATCATCTGCCATGTGTACGGTCGGATCTTTGTATACCACTTCTCCTGCAACCAGATCCTCGTACTTATTTTCTTTTACCGTCCACTCTCCGGTGCCATCAGCATCCACATACAGATTGCTGTTTTCATCTCTTGCCACTTTGGACTCGGATAAACCGCCTGTCAGCGGATCATCATCAAAGTTTACATTGCCGACGGTAAAGGTGTTGGTGACAGTTCCGGTTGTGCTCGTCAGGTAAGCGAATGTGCTGCCTGCACCAATTGCTCCAAGCAGGCTGATTGCTCCAAGCAGTGTGACTAATTTTGTTTTCTTCATAATTTCTGATCTCCTTTTTCATTTCATGATAATCTTTTCATTCTTATGTACTTTCCATTCTGTAACTTGCGGTTCCTGCCTTATCAGAAACCTTTTTGTCACGATACTGTTTTATCACTCAATGGTCACACGGCGGTCATATATCAGAAATTTCAGTAACGTTTCTTCATTCCGTATCTGAAATTTTCTTCTTATCCTCCTCTAAAATATCCGGGATGAAGTTTAAGAGGATCAGCACAATTAAAACACCGCACACCACCGCAATACCAAGCGGTGTCTTTGCATAAATGGAAATATATCCAAGATACGGGATATGAAATGCATACACCCCGATGATCTGCTGCCATGCAACAGGAGCTGCATCTGCAATATTATTGGCGTCTCCCTGCGTGACAACGGTCTGTTCCTCCTTATCCACCGAAATGATCCTGTGCGTCACCAGCGTTCCCGCCGGAAGCTGATAAGTGACGACTGCTCCTTCCCTCGCCTCACTCGCGGCAAAATTTTTATCGTAGACGATCGCCCCGACCGGGATCCCGGGTTCCATGCTGCCGCTTAAGACCGCATACTCATCATATCCAAGCATTTTCGGGACAAACAGAAAGCCTGCGATCACAAGCAGTCCGAGAAATACCACCATTGATAATACACTGCAAATTTTCCTTGTCATTTTCTTTTGCGCCTTTCTGACTTATTTGGTTACTTCTGCAAAAAATCCCTTCAAAACCGGAAGCTCCGTTTTATCTCCTGCCTCATAACTTCCGGCAAACACTGCCTCCTGATAAACCGTGATATCGAAATTTTTTGTCACATTTCCAATTTTTACTGCATCAAATAAATTATCCGTGTTCTGCCCCGGTGCAACCGGACTGTTGTAGTAAAACCAGCCGTCCGTGCCCTGATACCAGCCGGTTCCGTCACCGTCAGGATCATAAAGCGTACTCTCGGTCGCAATGCTGTCCGCTGCCTTACCTTTCTCCGAAAAAGCAGTTCCGTTCCAGGTGCCGTTTAACAGCGTCACTTCTGTCTGTTCCGGTGAAATCGTGATCCTGACCCGGACAAATGCATCTGAAATTCCGGTGTTTTTCACGCTCGGATTTTTTTTTACGGTGCTGCCTGCTCTGATCCCGCCCTCAAACTCTTCCTCGATCTCAGTTGCCACTTTTGCCGCCTGAAACGTATTGGTCACCGTTCCCGCTGTTGCTGTGATAATTGCAAATGTTGCTGCTGTTCCAATAATTCCAACAATCAGTGCAATTGTGATCACAAATATTTTTTTCTTTTTCCATATTTCTTTCATACACACTGCCTCCGATTATTTACGCACATCTGTTGTGGAATGATTATCAACATCTGTCGTGCTATTTGCTTTTTCATGGATCACAAATTGATTTTTCACGGCATCTGTATCCGTGAGTTTTCCATCGCTTCTGGTCTTATTGTTTTTGGCTGTAACATTCACACAGTCTGCCTGCAAATGTAAATCTGCCGCTGTTGTGACAAAGTCCTCTGCGTCAAAGCTGCAGGTCTCGTCTCTGCTGCGGATACCAACCGCAAATTGTGCGCTGTTTCCGGCAATCTGTGACGCACAGTTTGTGTCTGCGGTAAACTCTTTTAACGTAAAGCCCATCGTGTCAAGTTCTTCTACTTTATAGATTCCCTGCGCAAGTCCTTCCAGCGTCGTCTGCGCTTTCACATTGAACATTCCGGCTGTCGTGGTCTGATCCTCTGCGCTGTTCTCTCCAAACCTTAACGTCTTATAATAAACATCGCCTGTCGTCTGATTGGTGATCTTAAATGTAAAGATCGGATCACCCTCACACGCTCTGATATCTTTTTTACTGATTTTCTTTGTGAGTATCAGCGTTCCTGTTTTCACTTTTACATCATATTTTCCTGCATAGGCTTCCCCGTCCGCGTGCGCTGCCTCCACCTGTGCCTCATTTTTATAGATCACATCGTTTAACGTGGAGTTTGCGTTGGAATCGTCTGTCGCTTCCTCCACCGGCAGAAATGCTTTTGCGTAATACGTGGTATCCTGTTTAGGTCTCTCTTTTTTCAGGTTTTCCTGCGTGATCTCCTCACGGCAGCCTTTGTCCGTATAGAACATCAGATACACCTGTGACATTCTGGCGCTGTCCGCATCTTTCATGCGCACTGCCGCATCATCTGCATAGTTTTCCAGATTTTCCCCGAGGAAAATCGTATCTGCTGTGTCTGTGATCTGATACGCAATTCTCACATTCACGGTCGGCTGCGGCAATTCCAGCTGTGTGCCGCCAAAGCTTAAAAAGGAATTCGGATTTACATTTGTAGTCATATTATTTCCACCCAGACAGGATTCTTTTGCCACGATATGGATTGTTTTCTGCCAGCCGGAGGCGCCGTTTTCCTTCGGCTTTACTTCCTGATCAAGCCAGCTGACCGTTGTTGTGCCATCCTCATTGACCGTCACCTGTGCGCCATCCGCTCTCAGACGTTGGATCTCGGCATCTGTCAGCTCAAATTCCGCATCAATAACGTCCGTCACCTGCACTCCGGTCAGGGATCTTGACTGTGTGATCGTGCTCTGGATGTTCTGAAAGATTTTGTTTAACTCCTCCGCAGTATCCGCCGTAAATGCACAGCCGGCTGATGCCACTTTCTCTCCCAGCCATGTGGCAGTCTCGTTATTTAAACCAAGCCCGACTGTGATGACCGTATAGCCTGCCTCTTTCAGCTTCACCGCTGATGCTTCTGTCCCCGTTTTGTCATTGCTGTCCGAAGGCTCTCCGTCGGAGAACAGGATCACATATTTTTTGTTGTCATCTTCTGCCTTCTGCAATTCGCTGTATGCATGCTCCAGTCCTTTCTGTGGAGAGGTACCGCCGTCCGCAAAAAGCGCATTGACGGACTTTAACATCTCATTTTTATTTACTTTCGAAAGACCGTGGTTTAATTTGCCCTCGGTACTGCTGTTCCACCCATTGCCAATGCCATAAAAGGTGGCGATTCCGACCAGACTGTCCGGTGATGTATCGGAAATACCTTTCACAAATCCGCTGGCGGCGTCTTTTAACGCAGAAATCTTAGACGTCCATGCTGCCATCACATCACTGTCTGAAATGCTCTGATAACTGCCGTCCACATACTTTTTCCATTGTCCGTCGATATATTTTACCGGATACTTCGCATACACATTACCGGATACAGCCGCCGTTCCCATTCCGACACTCTTATCGTACGTCCATGGCCACCAGCCACTCTTTTCATATTTATTCCAGTAGTACACTTTATTGATATCCATCTGATTCTTCACACTGCTGAATTCTCCGATGTCCTTTAATTGATTTTCACCGGACAAAATTTCATTCATCGAGCCGGACAGGTCAAATACCATCATGGCATCCACTGTCTGTATTTTTTCAACTGTGCTCTGCGAGGTAGCAAGCGAACTTGCGTCAAGATCGATCTGATACTCTCTGTTCTCCCAGTCCGTCAGTTTCACTGTCTTATGATATTCCACATCCTTCTCCGTAAAATCAACCGGCTCCTCCGGCGGGATATCCGGCACGTCGTCGTCCACCACTTTGATCACGTCCGCATTCGGAAGCGTAAACTTCATGTTACAGTTTGCCTTTCCTGCACCGCGCTCCATATATAAAATGGTCAGATGATGTTCTTTGTTTTTGTCTGTCCTGTCAATATATTTCCAGAGATCGACCGTATCTGTCAGAGCGTCATGGATACCGCCAAGATCGATGACCACCTGTTTTCCATCCAGAATCACCCAGAGATCATCATCCCCGGTAAAAGAATAGTTCAGTTCCCCGATATAATCTCCAAGTGTAAAGGTAACGTCATAGCGGAGTCCAAAATAAAAATTATTATTTCCAAATGGCAGGAAATCCGCCCCCGCAGTTGCTGCCACGTTGTCCTCTTTGTCTAAAACTTCTTTCAGTTCATAAGTGTCACCACTTTGTGAAAATTTTAACCTGTATCCTTCTTTTACTGTCAGTCCTTTTGTCCCTGCCGCAGCTGCTCCGTCTTTCGGAAAAACGCCCGGTTCATTCACACTGAAAAGAACTTCTTTGTAATCATCACTTAACCCGGTAACGATTCCTGTTTTTTTTGCATTTTCTCCAGTTCCTCCGGTATACACGTTGATATGCTGGTCGTCTGTGGTTCCGTTTTGACCTGTTTTTTTCGTGACGGTGTCATATTGATTTTCACTTAAATTCTGAGATACCGTTCCGACCGTGAAACGGTTGTCTTTTTGTTCAGACGGATAGTTGGAATCTGCATTGATACTCAGATCCGCCCTCTGCTGTCCGGCTGTGTCATAAGGGATCACCTCGTAGTCATAAAACGATGCCTCACCGATATAGTCCGTATTTTTTGCCTGATAAAAAACTTTTACAACACTGTCCTCATGGATCTCAATGTTTTCAAGTTCACTTTGGGAAAATGCTTCTCCGTTTACCTGCACATGATCCACATCCCAGTTTAACGCCTTATTGTAGTCGCTGATTTTTGCTCCCGGTGCCATCGTGCAGACATCATCGCTGTAAATTTTTGCACTCTGCTCATCCTGCGCCTGATATTTGCTGTTGTCATAATGTTCGATGGTCACGGTCACGTTGTTATCTCCATGATTGACGATGACATATTTTGAAAAATGATCCGTGCCAAATGTCACCTCGCCGTCGGCAGAAGTGTTCGCATTCATATCCAACATCTCATTTTTTGTCTCATCAAAATGATACACGCTCGCCGAATCGCCCTCTTTCACCTGCGCAAGCGATAACTGCACCTGCACGGTTGCCCCGGGCTCCACTTCTTTTCCATCTTTTACAAAGGAGATGTCATACGCCACAACCTCTTCTTTTTCTTTCGACTCGCCCTCCATCGCTTTATCGATGGATGCTTCCATTTCTGCTGTGACGGCTACCGGTGCCACGACAAGCTCTGCGCCTGCCGGAAGATCGGTCTCATTCGAAAGTGTCACGACCACGCGGACTGCGTCATTGGAATAGTCGAAGACGGTTTTTAATTCCGGTTGTTCTGTCTCCTCTGTGTTCTCCGTCTCCTCGATTGCTTCAGTCGCCTCAGTGCTCTCTGTGTCATCGGTCACTTCTGTGTTCTCGATTGCTTCGGTGCCTTCGACTGCTTCCGTGCCTTCGACTGCTTCCGTGCCTTCGACTGCTTCCGTGCCTATTGCATTCCCGATGTTGTTGGTCACTTTCGTGCTCTCGCTGTTCTCTGTATTCCTGACTTTTTCTGTATTTCCTGTTCCGTCTGGATCTGACATTTTTCCTTCCTGCCCGGTACTTTCCTGCCCTGCATTTTTCGTCTCATTCAACATCTCTGTGGAAATTTCCGTAAAAACATCCGTGGTGTCTACACTTGTCGCATTGGTGACGGTCACATCGGATGTCAGCAAAGCCAAACATAACAGGAATGCTATCACTTTTTTTACACTCGCTGCAAATTTCATAGAATCCTCCTTACTTTTGCCCTTTGATCTACTGTTTTCTCTTCCAAAGATCTCATCCACTGTATTTGTTTAAAATATGTTCCGCTGTTTTCACTTTCTCTATATGGATCTTGATTTTCAGATTCCGGTAAACTTTATGATCCTGATAAAATTTTGAAATAATCCGGTTTGCGGCCAGCATTCCACCCTCATAGGTACATGCGGAAAGCAAAATCACATACTGCGAATCACTGAACTGTGCCACTGCATCCCCTGGACGGAGCGATTTTTTCAATGTCTCCGCCAGATGCGGCATCGCATTGCGGATGCGGAACAGATCTACATCACTGACTCTGCTTCCGGTATACTCCCCCGCCTTTAAGGTCAGAAGCAGAATATATTCATTTTCATCAAAACGCGCTGTCTTTCTCACCTGAAGCCTGCAAATTTCCCGAAAGACCGGATACCCGCACAAAAACGCTCCCGCTGGATTCTGTTCTGCAATATCCTGATGTACCTGTGCAATTCCCTGCACATTTCCGCTTTTATTCTGTCTCAGTAATTTGTCATAAACGCCCTTTAATTTTGACAGTCCAAGCTGCTGCTGCAACGTCCGACAGGCATTCTCATAAACTTCCAGGGCGGAACCAATTTTATTTTTTCCTGCCAATGCTCTGATCAGATAACAATATAACTCTTCATCAAGACTTTCCCATTGAAGTGCCTGACTGCAAAGCTGTTCTAACTCTTCAAATTTTTCTGTGCTGACATAATATTCGCACAGATACCGGACGCAGTTTAAATACAAAGAGTGATAATAAGTATTCAGCGTCATCACCCAGTGCATATCTGCAACTTTTGTCATGAAATCACCCTGATAGAGTGCAAGCGCCGCTTTTAATTTCCGGATTGCCTCCCCCTCTGAAATAGTTTTCTGCTTTGCAGATTCAAACATTTGTTCGAACTGTTCTGCATCCACCGCCACCTCCTGTCTGGGATTCCAGCGGTAGGAACCATGATCGGTCAGGATAAAATCCTCATCTCCAAAGTTTTTCTTCAGAAAGACTCTCAGACGATACATCAGATTTTTCAATGCACCTGCCGGATTTCCCGTTTCTTCCTCCTGCCACAGTGCATCTGCCATGTCATAAAAAGTCAGTGTCTGATTTCTGTGAATAATCAGATAAGCCAGCAGATTTATCATTTTGGGAGACCGTATCTCTTCCTCATTCACAATATGTTCTTCATCCCTGATCTGAAATTTTCCCAGAGTCCGAATCGTCAGCATGCAGTTCTCCTCCTCTTTTCCAGCTCTGACTGCCAGATTTTTCCTGTAAGTCTAACATGCATGCATTGCCATAAAAGTCGAATACCGTACCTAAAAATCCTGCTTACTTCGACCTTTTTCTATTTTTATATACAAGGAAAGCAATCAGTCCCGCAATAAAAACTGCTGCAATACCGCCGATCACCGGCACAGCCACCGGTACAGATGCTGCATCGATCTCCTGTGCTGCAAGGTCGGCATCTTTCCCGTCCACATCGCCGGAAACGGTGCTCTCATCCTCTGCTGTGTTTGCCAACGGTGTCTCGCTCTCTTCGATGTCGACAACTCCATCGACCAACGGAGTCTGCTCCTCCGGAATTTCAACATTGCCATTGTCTACGTTCTGGTCTGCGTTATTCGCACTATTATCTGCCACGTTATTTGCTGTATTCGTTGCCGCTGTATTTGCTGCATTACCGCCACCATTTGCGCGGTTGTCTGCTGTATTTGACGCATTATTTACTACATTTGCAGTAACACCGGACGGCTGGGCAGCTCCGGGAATGATGACCGTCTCCTCGACCTCACTTACGACTGTCTCTGTCCGTGTTGTGCCCGGAACCACGTTTGTCACCGTGCTGGTGATCGTCTCCACAGCCCCGGTGTAGCGGTATTCAAACGTTGCCGTGTTCTCTTTCCCTTTTTCCAGTTTTATAATTTTACTGCTCTCCGTCGGTGTATAATCCGAAACGGTCACCGGAGTGACCATAATGGTTTCTTCGGCATTTCCATAGATGATCTGTGGAGTTGCAATCTGTTCCTTCGTCTGACTGTCTATGAAACTCACCGTATAGGAAACCGGATCGATCAGACGCTTATAATCCAACACGTACTCTGTATTCCGTTCCACCGCAGTTCCCACAACACCGTTAAAAGCTTTCAACCCATATGCTGCCTCTTTTTCATAGTGCAGGCAGTTAGAAAACCATGATGTCATCCTTGCATCACTTTCCCAGCCAGGCACTGTGAAATCAAGTGTATCTCCCTTTGCAACTTTTACCTTAATATAATTTTTTGTCACTTCCATCCCTTCGGAAACAGTGATCTTATCTGTATCAAAACTTGCAACATTTCCCGCACGGAATGTCACTGTATACATTCTTTTTTCCGCCACTTCTTTCTCCTCCGAAGCTTTCACTGTTGTCATTGGAAGCACCAGCGCCATGAAGATAAAAACCGTAAGAAAGCCCGTAATTATTTTTTTTACTTTTTTCATGACTTGCGCTCCACCTTTCTTTTTTTCACTGCGATACTAACAATCACTATACCTGCCACCAGAACTCCTGCAGATACTGTCACTGTCAGAGTATCTCCTGTCCTGACACCGTTTGCCAGTGGAACCAGCTGTTCTGTAACTGTCTTTGGGATCACTTTCTTTACAATCTTTGTCACCACATTGTCTTCTCCGTGCTCCGTCACATAATTTGTGACCACCACCGGCTTTCTGTCGTCTGCATAATACGCCCGGAATTCAAATTCCATCGCACCGGCTGTGTGCGAATAATCAATTCCATCTGCGCTGTCCATGCCCTCTCCATCTAAGGTCAATGTCA
>ERZ773190.3485-NODE-3485-length-10319-cov-2.599376_pt1 | contig 10319 bp, 4 predicted proteins | sample MGYA00511111_ERZ773190 | MGnify/ENA primary metagenome ERZ773190 (study PRJEB29015, sample SAMEA2737777) | human gut metagenome | biome: human gut; feature: human-associated habitat; material: faeces | place: China | collected 2012 ... | reverse complement strand
AACGAGAGAAGCTATCACAAGAAAACAGCAGAGAGAATTTTTGAGGTTTATCAAAGAGGACAAACATTTTAGTAAATACTATGATGGAATTTACATCTTGTTTTATACTGGATTGCATGTTTCTGAATTTGTCGGATTGACCATCAATGATATTGAATTTGACAAAGAAAGAATCAAAGTAGACCATCAATTACAGAGAACACGCAATATGGAGTATGAGATATTGACACCTAAGACTGAAAAAGGTGAAAGATATGTTCCAATGCAGAAAGATGTTGCAGATTGTTTTCGTAGAATCATTCAGAATAGAAAGCATCCAAAGATTGAACCTATGATAGATGGTTATAGTGGCTTTTTATTCTTAGATAAGAATGATATGCCTATGGTGGCATTGCATTGGGAAAAGTATTTTCAATTTATCAGATTTATGAATCCATCTGGAATGAAGAGGCAATTGGTGCGGATAACACAGTTGCAGTTCACATTCGTCATATCAGAGAAAAAATAGAGATCAATCCGAAAGACCCACGTTACCTGAAAGTAGTCTGGGGTGTCGGATATAAAATCGAAAAAGCATAAAAAGGCATATAAGAAAGGATTAACAATGAAGAAATGGTACAGGAAGACCGTGACAAGGACAATTGTTCTTGTTGTGGCGATTCTTAGCGGAGCATTGCTTGTGACAAATTTGCTTTCTCTCCTGACACTGGCGGGTGGAATGAGTTTGTCACAGATTCAAAAGATGAATACACAGTCTTTTGAAGAATCCGAAGAATTCAGCAAGATGGTCGAAAGCTATATGTACGATGTGCAGGAGAAGCTTTATCTACAGAATCTTTTTGAAAGTGACGGTGCCTACAATCCGAAAAAACTGGCGGATGTAATGGAACTGTCAAAGAAGGGCAAGATTTCAGAAACAAATTTGTCAGGTGTCACGTACACCATGGAAGAACTGGTGAACTGGGGCGAGACTTACAGTGGAACAGATAACGACAATCTTTACAAACAGAATGGCGTGATCGTCTGTCAGAAACCGGACGGAAATTATTACTACTATTATACGAATGATTTCTTTTCTCTTATAAATGCAGGAAAACTTCAGTTCCAGATGGGCGAGCAGGACAGAGATCAGTTCCTGGCAGGATTGCAGGCGGGCGAATTTACGACTTCCGGCTATTATACATTTCAGATTACAGATGAAAACGGTGAGCTGCTTTATACAGACTGCTGGAACTTTGGTCAGTCAATGATTGAAAAATATGCACCGGTCGGAGCGGATAATCTACTCCAGGTTGTAAATAATAATCCGCAGTTAAATGGAAGACTGACATTGGTTTATGATAATATTGCCACAGCATTGCAGACAATCTATGAAGACTGGCAGGATTATGAAGGCGGTTGGGATTATCTAGAAGAAGGGAATACCAATTTTACCTATCTGTACGCAGATGAATCGACGAAGAAAGTTACTACAAATAAAGCAGAATATGCAAATTATGCAGATGTAAAGAAAAGCATAGAAGACATGATAGAATCAGCGTCAAAGAACCCTGTGAAATATATGGTAATCTATCCTGAATTGAAAGATTTTAAGACGAATATGAATGTTTCTTATTCGGATCAATGGCTCAATACACGTTCTTATGGTTACTATTCCGGCGGAACAAAGTGGAAAGATGTTTTTGCAGTTGCGGTTGACACAAAATATCCGATTCAGGACCAGTTCTATCAGACCAGTATTGATTATCAGAATAATATTCCACAGATGAAAGAAACATTGCATTTTATGATTTTCAGCGGAGTACTCTTTTTGGTCACAGTAGTGTGGTTGACATTGGGGGCAGGGAGAAAACCGCAGGATGAAGAACTGTATTTGTTAAAGTTCGATTCCTGGAAGACAGAGATTGCTGCTGCAGTTGTTATTTTTGTCTGGGTGATTGGAAGTTATTTCTTTTTTGTAGCAGGAATCGATGGAATTCATATCTTATTTGATGGAATTACAGGGTTGAGTAGTTCATACGGTGCTGTGGAAAGTGATACATTTATTCCATCATCCTATGTTCCGAATGTATATATGCAGACTTTAAGTCTCGGAGAATCAGTGGGTGTGTTCGTATATGGTGCGTTTACATTTACCTGTTTCTTTGCCGGCTATCTTAGTCTGGTAAGAAGAATTAAGGCAAAGAGTCTGTGGGAGAACAGTCTGCTTCGAAGCTTCGGTATATTTATCGGGAAAATATTACGAGACATGAAGCCTACAAAGAAAACAGCAGGACTTTTGATTCTTTATTTCCTGTTTCAGCTTTTCGTGCTCTGGGGTGGAGATTTCTTCCTGGTGATTCTGCTGCTGATTGCTGATGCAGTGTTATTCTATTACATGGTTGCAAATGTGATGGAGAAGAATCGATTGAGAAAAGGAATTCAGGAGATCGCTGCCGGAAATATGAGTTATCAGATTCCAATCGACGGACTGCATGGGGAGAACAAGAAATTTGCATTGATGATCAACGGGATCGGAACCGGACTTAACAAAGCAGTTGCCGAGGCAATGAAAAACGAACGTCTTAAGACAGATTTGATCACAAATGTTTCTCATGATATTAAGACACCACTGACTTCTATTTTGAACTATGTCGGTATCTTAAGACAAACAGATCCGGCGGATCCGAAAGTTCAGGATTATCTGAACATTCTGGAAGAGAAAGCACAGAGACTGAAGACATTGACAGAAGATGTAGTAGAAGCATCGAAAGTCAGCAGCGGGAATATTTCCCTGGAATATATGGATCTTGATCTGTCAGAAATGATCCAGCAGACGCAGGGTGAACTCGAAGAAAAATTCGAGGCGAGAAATCTGGCAATCGTCACAGATCTTCCGGCAGAACCGGCTGTTGTGCATGTTGATGGTAGAAGAATGTGGCGTGTCTTGGAAAATATTTACGGAAATGCAGCCAAGTACGCAATGCCTGGAACCAGAGTTTACGCGACTCTGAAAACAGATGATACAAAGGTAAGATTTTCATTGAAAAATGTTTCCGAGCATCAGTTGAATATTCAGGCGGACGAACTGACAGAACGTTTTATCCGCGGAGATATTTCCAGAAGTACGGAGGGAAGTGGATTAGGACTTTCTATAGCGAAGAGCCTTACAACAATGCAGGGCGGCACATTTGACTTGTATCTGGACGGAGATTTGTTCCGGGTAGATATTACATTTCCAAGAGTGAAAGCGAAAGGAAATGCTGGCGGGACAACAGAGGAATCGAAAGAGAAAACAACAAGCGGTGTATCTTGACATTCTATTCGCGTTATGCTAACCTTTTTAAGGAATGAAAAGCAGTGATAAGCGAAACGCGATGAGGAAGAGAGTAGTCTGTAACAGATTCTACAGAAAAGTCCTGAAGGCTGTCAGGCCGGATGTTGAGAGGGATGGATGGAAGACAGATGAAGATGGCTTCTGAGCAGCGCAGATGAGCCGGGATAGTTTAATTCAAGGAAGCTGTTTCAGCGGGAAATTGAATTGCTGAAGAGATTCAGGTTAGTCTGTGAAGGGATTCGCCCTTTATAGCGAAGAGTATCAACAGTGAGAAATGCCGTAGTATTCAAAGTGGTTTTGATTAACAAAGCAGTTTTTACTAACGAAAATGCAGATACTCATAGAGGTTTCTTTCCGCGAGGAAGGAACGAAGAGAAGTGGTAACACGAAAGTAGGATTCGTCTTCTCAGGGATGCAAGTCCCTGGGAGGGCGTTTTTTAATATATTAGGTTCTTTCCTAATATATTAAAAACGCTCCGCTAGGGATATGCGCTGCGGCGTACAAAGTAGGTGTCGCAAACGACCGCCGCAAGTGCAAGAATGTGCCTTGGCACATTCTTTGTTCCGAAAAATCCAGAAAAAATCGTATTAGTAATCACTGAAAGTTGAGAAAAGAATCCCACATTGTGGGAAAAGGAGGCAGAAAAATGTCAGAAAAACCAAAATATTATATAACAACAGCGATTGCCTATACATCAGGTAAACCGCATATCGGAAACACATACGAGATCGTGCTTGCAGATGCAATCGCACGTTACAAGAGAAGCCAGGGATATGATGTATTCTTCCAGACAGGAACAGATGAGCACGGACAGAAGATCGAGCTCAAAGCCGAGGAGGCTGGAATCACACCAAAGGAATTCGTAGATAATGTATCAACAGAAATCAAAAGAATTTGGGATCTGATGGATACATCTTATGACAAATTCATCCGTACAACAGATGAAGATCATGAGAAACAGGTTAAGAAGATCTTCAAGAAACTTTACGACAAGGGAGACATTTATAAAGGACATTACGAAGGAATGTACTGTACACCATGTGAGTCTTTCTTCACAGAGTCTCAGCTTGTAGATGGAAAATGTCCGGACTGTGGTCGCCCGGTTCAGCCGGCAAAGGAAGAGGCATATTTCTTCAAAATGAGCAAGTATGCTGACCGCCTGATCGAGCATATCAATACACATCCGGAATTTATTCAGCCGGTAGCACGTAAGAACGAGATGATGAACAACTTCCTTCTTCAGGATCTGTGTGTATCCAGAACATCCTTCAAGTGGGGAATTCCGGTAGATTTCGATCCAAAGCACGTTGTATATGTATGGCTTGATGCTCTTACAAACTATATCACAGGAATCGGATATGATGCAGACGGAAACAGTACAGAGCAGTTCAACAAGCTGTGGCCGGCAGACCTTCATCTGATTGGAAAAGATATCATCCGTTTCCATACAATTTACTGGCCAATCTTCCTTATGGCACTTGATCTTCCACTTCCGAAACAGGTGTTCGGACATCCGTGGCTGCTTCAGGGAGACGGTAAGATGAGTAAGTCTAAAGGAAATGTTCTCTATGCAGATGAACTTGTTGATTTCTTTGGTGTAGATGCAGTTCGTTACTTTGTACTGCATGAAATGCCATTCGAGAATGACGGTGTTATTTCCTGGGAGCTGATGGTAGAGCGTCTGAACTCTGATCTTGCAAATACACTTGGAAACCTTGTAAACAGAACTGTTTCTATGACAAACAAATACTTCGGCGGAACAGTAGAAGATAAGGGTGTTGTAGAAGATGTAGATGCAGAACTGAAAGCAGTTGTAGAGAATGCTTCTAAAGCAGTTGATGCTAAGATGGCAGACCTCCGCGTTGCCGATGCGATTACAGAAATCTTCAATCTGTTCAAACGCTGCAATAAATATATTGATGAGACAACTCCTTGGGTACTCGGAAAAGATGAATCCAAGAAGGATCGCCTTTCTACAGTACTTTGGAACCTGATCCAGAGCATTTCCGAAGGTGCAAGACTTCTTGAATCTTTTATGCCTTCTACAAGTAAGAAGATCCTTGAGCAGCTTGGTAACGGACATGTAACAGAGAAACCGGAGATCCTGTTCCAGCGAATGGATCTCGAAGAGGTTATGAAGAAAGTTGAAGAACTTCATCCGAAGGTAGAAGAAAAGAAAGAGGAAGAAGCTGTTATCGACATTGAGCCAAAAGATGAGATCACATTTGAGCAGTTCGGAGCAATGCAGTTCCAGGTTGGAGAGATCATTGCATGTGAGGCTGTAAAGAAATCCAAAAAGCTTCTCTGCTCTCAGGTAAAAGTTGGAAGCCAGGTAAAACAGATCGTATCCGGAATCAAAGCACATTACACACCGGAAGAAATGGTTGGTAAGAAGGTTATGGTTCTTGTAAACCTGAAACCTGCGAAGCTGGCAGGCGTACTTTCAGAGGGAATGTTGCTTTGCGCAGAAGATGCAGAAGGTAACCTTGCACTGATGACACCGGAAAAAGAAATGCCGGCTGGAGCAGAAATCTGTTAATTGAAATGTTTGAAAATTCAGACAATTATAATCAAAGCAGATAATAAATAAAAAATATAAAAAAATCAAATGAATATATTGACAAATTAGACGCCGAATGTTATTATATAACCATCAAAGAGAGAAAGAAATCTCCCAAAGATATTTAACTAAGAAGGCAAAAGTAACAGATGCCTGATTAGATTAAAAATACAAGTTCAACAGGAGGTCAGTCCCATGGACAGTATAGTTTCAGATTTTTATCAATATGTCAGTGGTATGATGAGTGAAGGTTCCTGTGAAGAAAGAGACCTTTGCCAAGCGTAAAAGTCCAGTAGAAAGAAAAGAAGATCAAAGATCGGAGAGTACGGAAACTGGAAGCAAAGAGAAAAAGATGAATCACTCATAGATGTATTGAATAAAAATACCGCATATAACATAGAATGAAAAATGTGTAAAGAAACATTGAAAGGACATGTTATAATCTCAGATTTGTTATAAAAGCAGGAATGACTTGACAGAAGATTTAATACATAAAGTATTGAATGGATATGAAAATCATTCAAGTGATAAAATAACAGACGACAAAGGTCTCACAGGAACGTAGAATCGCGAATAATCTCCGATACAAAATATAAAATTATAATAATAATACAATTAAATAACACTAAAAATGCACTTTCAAAAGGAATTGAAGGTGCATTTTTTTGACATTACAGACCTCATATGGTAGAATAATGAAAGAGTATCGGCTAGTGCCTAATGGACACATTCAGACCAAAACTAATATTTCAATGACAATGAGGTGAGTACAGTGGATAAGTATGAATATAAGTTAAAGACAGAAGAGATGCTGGAACTTATGGAAGATGGAGAATACAGAAAAGCAGCGGCAGCAGCAGATCTGATTGACTGGAAGCGTGTCCGTAACGCAGGGATGCTGATGAATGTCAGTGATATTTATGAAAAAACAAAAGAGTATCAGAAGAGCTATGATGTGATGAATCTTGCATATCGCCGTTCTGAAGGAAGCCGCAAGGTGATCTATAAGTTATGTTCTCTTGCAATTAAGACAAAGAATATAGATGAAGCAATCGACTATTATGACGAATTTATCCAGATTGCACCGAAAGATCCGAACAGGCATATCCTTAGATATCAGATCTTAAGAGCGCAGAGAGCGCCGATCGAACAGCAGATTGAGGCTCTGGAGGAATTTAAGAAGGCAGAATATATTGAAGAGTGGGCTTATGAACTGGCGAAGCTTTATCGCGAAGCAGGTATGATGACAGAATGTCTGGAAGAGTGTGATGATCTGATCCTTTGGTTCAGCGAGGGTAAGTATGTTTATAAGGCTATGGAACTGAAGATGCAGTATAAGCCATTGTCACCATCGCAGCAGCAGAAATATGATCACAGATATGAGAAGCTTTCTTCAGAGACAGAAGAAATACCGGATCTGGCTTCCTATTTAGGAGAAGACGAGGAAAAAGATTCTGCGTCAGAAGGAGCTGAAGCACTTGGAGATACAAGATCAATCGGGCTGACAGAACAGCCGGTGATGGAGAACGACAGTACTTCCGATGTGATTGACACGGATGCGGTTACTTTGGAAGCGGCAGAAGAGCCGGATGCCGAAGCAGAAAATCAGGAAGAAGCAGGAGTAGAAACAGCAGAAGTTATAGAAGCTTCCGAGGATGAGTCAGAAGTTCAGCCGGCAACGGTAGAGACAAGTGGAGATAAGAGAACACTTAGCAAAGATACTGCTTCCATACCGATTGTCAGTAAGAATCCGGTAAAACCAGTCAAGAAGAAACTTGGAGATACGATGCGGTTAGATGAAGCTCTGCAGCAATTACTCAATCCGAAACCGGAAGTTCAGGCAGAACCGGGAGAAGAAGTCGAACCGGATATGACAGATCTGGAAGAGGATATTGCAGCAATTGAGGATGTAGAAGATCTTGAGATCGTGAATCAACTGACAGAAGAGAAGAAAGCTGAGGAAGCCAGTAAAGAACGAGTAGTTCCATCAGGGATGAAAGAACTGATACCGGAACCGGAGACTTCAGAAGATGTCCCAGAAGATGCAGTTACTATAGAAGCAGGAGAAGCAGAACCGGAAGAAGTTCTTGAAGTAGAAGAGGCAGAACCGGAAGAGGAAGAAATCCTTGAAGCAGAAGAAGCAGAACCGGAAGAGGAAGAAATCCTTGAAGCAGGGGAAGCAGAACCGGAAGAGGAAGAAATTCTTGAAATAGATGCAGCTGAGTCAGAAGATCTGACAGATGAATCAGAAGATTTGTCTAGGGTGGAGGAACTGATCTCAGAAACTGAAGTTGTCAATGATGAAGATGATTCAGAAGGAGCAGCAGTAAGAGAGACTATGGACAATAAAAATAATGAAGAACCAATTTTATCACCAGAGATACAGAAACTGATTGATGAGATTGAAGGTGTTATTCCGGAAGAGGAAGAAGTAGATGCAACAGTAAGTTCAGAAGAAGTTCTTGAGGTAGAAGAAGAACCACATGAAAATATGGGAGAGCTTGCGGATGATCTCAGACTCGGTGAGGATGAGTACGAAGATTATGATGCGTATGACTGGGATGATGCAGAAGAGTTTGACGAAGACGATATTTTAGATGATTATGAAGAGTCTGATGACGATTTGTTGGATGATTATGAAGAGTCTGATGACGATCTGCCGGATGATTATGAAGACGCTGATGATGATCTGTTCGGTGAGGAAGAAGGATATGATGATCTGGATGCCTATGGTTATGAAGAAGACGATGAGGATGATGAAGTAATTAATCCAAGAGATCTTTTCACAGCAGAAGATAAGATTTCTGATGATGATCTTCTTGGTCTGAATTCTTATGAAGAAGTGCCAAATTTTGAAGATGAATTCAGCGTGAATCCAGCGCATAGTGAGGAACCGGATGACAGAGAGATTCCGGATGAAGATGACGGAATTGATATCATGTCTGCGACGACACCATTGAGCCGTAAAGAGACTGCAAAATTGATCGCAACAGGTAAGACATCACCATTACCGTTAGATGAGATTGCAGATGCAATGTCTGATACAGGATTTATTGTACATGGTCGTTATGATCTTGAAACACAGAGTGGAATCGGTACAAGAGCAGGACTTACAGAGGAACAGAAAAAACTCTTCTCTTATTTTGTACCTGTGCGTGGTATGAGTGAGCAGCTGGTAGATGTACTTGAGCAGGATAAGAACTGTACAAACCGCAAAGGAACTTCCAGAACAGGAAACCTTCTGATTATTGGAAATAAAGGAAATGGAAAGACAGTCCTTGCTGTTGATGTTGTAAAGGCAATTCAGAAGCAGCGTGACATCCGTCAGGGCAAGGTTGCGATTGTAACAGGAGAGTCACTGAATAAGAAGAGAATCGGAGACATTTTCCGTAAACTGTACGGCGGTGCACTGATCATTGAAAAAGCCGGACAGATGAACGAAAAAACACTCGCCAAGCTGAACAAAGCAATGGAGCAGGATACAGGAGAACTTTTAGTAGTTCTTGAAGAGCAGAGAAAACCACTGGACAGACTTCTTTCTTCCAACAGAGAATTCAGAAGAAAATTTACTTCCAGACTTGAAGTGCCGATCTTTATTAATGATGAGCTTGTAACATTTGGACAGACTTATGCTCAGGAGAATGGTTACAGAATCGATGAGATGGGAATTCTTGCACTGTACAGTAAGATTGATTCTTTACAGAGAGAAGATCATGCAGTAACAGTAGCAGAAGTGAAAGAAGTGATGGATGATGCGATTGCTCATTCACAGAAAGCTTCCGCAAAGAAACTTGTGAAGAGAGTATTTGGAAAGAATACAGATTCTTCCGACAGAATTCTGCTTTCAGAGAAAGATTTCAACATTTAATGACATATATTTGTTAAGAATTAATAGACAGTCAGTAAAACGACTGTCTATTTTTGTGCAATAATACATTTTCTCTTTCTTTTTTATACAGTATCAAGTATAATAAAACTATAGTGTTCAAGGGGAGAATGAAACTTTGTTACCAATTGAAAGATTCGGTAATGTGCCTTGATCTATAAGAAATTGTATGGTTTTTAAATCATTACAATCAGGAATATATTTGAGCAGTGAGGTGGCTTTATGGTTAAGAAAAACAGCACGAAGACGAAAGTGCAGCCTTATGAGATCGGAGAACTTGACCATTATCTTTTTGGGCAGGGAAATCATTATGAGATTTATAAAAAGATGGGTGCCCATGAGGTGACAAAGAACGGAAAAAGAGGAGTATATTTTGCGGTATGGGCTCCTCATGCAGTAAACGTTTCTGTAATCGGAGAGTTTAATGACTGGGATGAGACGAAAGATAAGATGAAGAGAGGAGAGCCTCTCGGAATATACACATGCTTCGTTCCGGAGGCGAAAAAAGGGGATTTGTATAAGTTCTGTATAGAGACACAGGCGGGTGAGAAGATCT
>ERZ773190.3484-NODE-3484-length-10323-cov-8.771523_pt1 | contig 10323 bp, 6 predicted proteins | sample MGYA00511111_ERZ773190 | MGnify/ENA primary metagenome ERZ773190 (study PRJEB29015, sample SAMEA2737777) | human gut metagenome | biome: human gut; feature: human-associated habitat; material: faeces | place: China | collected 2012 ... | reverse complement strand
AAAATCACAAATATGCCTTATTGGGGGCAATGGCTTCGTCTGTAGTGTATCTAATAAATTAAATAGTAACTATCCCAATGCTACATCAAGCGTCAGCATTAGTGTAAATCCAAAGGAAAATAATATCGTTCCAATATTGCTGTGTTTTCCAGCAGACATTTCCGGGATAAGTTCTTCCACTACAACATAGAACATTGCCCCCGCCGCAAAACTTAAAAAGTATGGCAGAAGCGGAACGATAAGGCTTGCTGCCCAGACAGTAAACACCGCCGCCACTGGCTCTACTGCCCCGGAAAGTACTCCATAAATAAAGGCTCTCTTTTTTGACATTCCTTCTGTACAAAGTGGCAGAGAAATAATCGCTCCTTCCGGGAAGTTTTGAATAGCGATTCCTAATGCGAGGGAAAATGCTCCGATTTCCGTGATATGCTCTGCCCCACTTAACAGTCCTGCATAAATAACACCAACTGCCATACCTTCTGGAATATTATGAAGAGTCACTGCCAGAAGAAGCTTATTTTTACATTTTTCATCAATACATTCTGGTGGTGCAAAATAGTCGATTGCCATTAAAAATAAAATTCCAATCCAAAAACCAATTACTGCTGGAAGGAACTTCCACATACCAAGCGAAGCCCCCTGTTCAAGTGCCGGAAGAAGAAGACTCCAGATAGAAGCCGCCACCATCACACCTGCTGCAAATCCAGTTAATGCTTTCTGCATTCCTTTACTAAGTTCATTTTTTAAGAAAAATACACACGCTGCTCCCAGTGCCGTCCCCACAAACGGAATCAAAATTCCTATTAAAACATCAATACTCATACCCTCCTCCATTCTGCCGGCAAATCATACCAACGTTTCTGCAAGTTCAATTTACTTTGAACCGCACAACCGCCTTAAATAAATCTCCGTCAATCTCAATCGAAAATGTTCCGTTCTGTACCTCTGTGAAGCTTTTCACAATCGCCAGTCCAATGCCGCTTCCGCTTTCGTGACGGGATTTGTCCCCGCGCACAAAACGCTCCACGATTTCTTCCGGTGTAAAATTCATCTGTGCTTCTGAAATATTTTTAAATGCAATTTCCGTATAATCCGGCTGTGCCGTGGCACTCACATAAACCCGCGTGCCGGGCAGTGCGTACTTTGCAATATTGGTAAACAGATTTTCAAAAATACGGTACGTCTTATCACCGTCTAATGCCTGCACAATACCGTTTTCCGGTGCATCAAGAATTACCGTCAGATTTTTCTGTTTTAACAAATCCTCCGTTTCCGCCTGTGCCTGTTGTATCAGTGCAACGACATTCAGTTCCACGGGATTTAACTCAATATTACCGCTGTTGACCTTGCTGACTTCAAACAAATCCTCAATCAGATTGTTTAACCGGTCAATATAATGCTGTAAATTTTCCAGATACACCTGCTTATCCTGCCCGCTTACATTGTCCTGTCCCAGCAGCTCCGCATAGTTTTTAATACCGGTCAGCGGTGTTTTTAAATCGTGCGAAACATTGCTTATCAGCTCCGTCTTCATATTCTGCGATTTTATTTCCTCACTGACCGCTTTTTCAAAGCCGATACGGACATTTTTTAATTCGTCGCCCAACGCATTAAAAATACCGACGTCCTGTGTGAGTTCTTCATCAAATCTGCCATCTGCCAGCCGGTGTGCTTCCTTTAACAATACCTGATAATCCATCTGTACTTTTTTAAGCTTCTTTCTGATATAGAGAAACAGAACAACACCGTAAATAAGTGCAAGCACGATGCCAAAACTCCAGAAACACGCAATCAGTCCGGTAACGACTGTCTGTATCAGCACGTATTTGCCAAGCGTACTATCCAGCCTGTCACTTAAATCCACTTCTGAGAGTCTGCCAATGTGCCTTTTTATGCTTCTGCAAATGCTTCCGATCAGGGAATCTTCTTTCCAATACCGGCAAAAACCTGATGTCAGCATATATTTGATTTCAAAAATACCCATGGCAGTAAACAGTCCGGTCAGCATATAGGCAGCAAACTGCATTGCAGTAAGCACTTTTTCCGCATACGGAATTCCCATCCGGATAAATTCCTTCTGCAAATCTCCGGTGATGCCATACATTGACAAAACGGTAATGCCTACATATGCAATCACAACGGCAGTTCCTAAAAATATCCATTTGACTTCCGCTTTTATTTTTCGCATAAACGCAAACGGATTGACTTCCTGTACAACACTTATCGGATAAAACACCATATATAAACCGATAAAAAATACCATGACACCGCCCGTAATGAGTAAAAATTCCTCCATTATACCCTGATGTGCACCTATGCTCCGGTTTCTGTAAATAATATCGTCACTTTCTGTAAGCTTATCAGGAATCGCAAATTCCACCTTTAAATTCTGCGGTATGCGAACCTGTAACTGGGATTTTGGAATACTGTTTCCGTATATTCCATACGTTTCCTGCGCATTGCTCGTTACAATATAAATATCGCTTTTTAACAGCTGGTACGCACTCATGTATAAAAAATCCGTTGATATATAATCGCCTGTACTTGTTACTGTGCCGTCAGCATCATACGTAAATGTACTGTAAAGCTGATGGTTCTTTTCAAAAAGTGATGTATTTCCGCCTTCTGATTTTTCCCCGGTTGCCGTATTGGTAATCCGGTATGCAAAATTGGGCGAATTCAGTAAATTTTCCCTTGCCGTCAGCAGCTTATCTTCCATCACGTATTCAAGTTCCGAACGCACACTGTAAGGAATATCCTCCCCTAAAGACAATACGGTATAATCCTTATTGACTGCCCTTGCCCGGTCCAGCATAAAAAAAAGCAGCTCTCTGCTGACAGCACTGACCTCTACGGTCTGCGAATCTTTGGTTTCCTTTTTTACATTTCCACACAGTAAAATCATGCCGGCTGAAATGATACTTAAAAGTACCACAAGTCCCAGCACAAATCCTCTTTTTTTCTTCTTTTCCATAAACGTTCTCCTTCCTGCAAACGTTTTTTATTTTTCAATTTTGTAACCGATACCCCACACCACTTTCAGATACCGTGGATTTCTGGGATTGACTTCAATTTTTTCACGCAGCTTTCGGACATGTACCATGATGGTTTCAGTGTTTATAGCTTCCTCTTTCCAGACATTTTCATAAATCTGTTCTGCCGAATAAACCCTGCCCGGTGAACGCATTAAAAGCTCCAAAATCGCGTATTCTTTTGGTGTCAGCTTTACATTTTTTCCGTCCACCGTCAGCTGTTTTGTATACAAATCCAGTTCCAGTCCGCCTGCTGTCAGCGTATGCGCTTCTTCTGTTTCTTTTTGGGACGCGGATGCTGCTTTTTTTAACTGCAAAATCTGTTCATACCGACGCAGATTGGAATGGACCCTTGCGAGCAGTTCCATTGAGCCAAAGGGCTTTGTGATATAATCGTCTGCACCGATATTTAACCCTGTGATTTTATCAATGTCTTCTGATTTGGCACTTAAAAATATCAACGGGAAATCATATTTTTCACGCAGCTTCATCGTCATGGTAATTCCATCCATAACCGGCATCATAATATCTACGATTGCCAGATGAATGGTGTGATTTTCTACCATTTCAAGTCCCTGTACGCCGTTTTCGGCTTCATAAACATAATACCCCTGATTTTTTAAGTAAATCGTTATGGCATCCCGTATTCCTTTTTCATCTTCAACAACTAATATATTAGCTTCCATTGCTTCCTCCTTTTCTAAGCATGCATGTAGTATAGGAAGGAAATCTTAGAAAGGAGTTTTGATTCTTCTTAAATTTTTCTTAACAAATTAAGCACTGTAATGTCGTTTTTATAAATCTGCCCTCTTGAGTGCTGCTTCTAAGCCTACTTTTCCTATTTTACGATACTGTAATGCCGCTGAAACACCGTATGATGCCATTCCCAGTACAACTGCCCACACATAATTTGCCGGGTCCACGTAGTAGGTAAGCCAGCCTGCCAGTTCCTGCATAAAATAGTCGTAAAGCACCCGCATCACAACAGCCGCAATGCCAAGGCTTAACAATACAGAAATCACGGCTGCAATCGTGGTAGACATCATATACAGCTTTGCGGTTTCTGATTTATTATACCCTAAAATACGCAGCATGGAAATTGCCGTTGCATTTTTTTCCACCACAATTTTTGACAGCAGATAGAAAATCAGGACTGCCATAAATACGGAAAATACTGTTATCAGCGGGAACATCTGTCCCATGGAATCCTTTAACTGTCGCACAACCTTTGTCATATCATCATATGTAATCGTTGCCGCTACTGCCTTACTGTCCAAATCGGTCAGTTCTTCATTGCTGAAATATCCGTTAAAATAGCCTTCTTCCTTGTCAAACAGTTCTTCAAACCGGCTGTTGCTTATAAATAACGTAAAGGATGCCGGATAAGGATACGTGCCAAGGATTTCAAATTCATAGGTGTCATCGCTGTACTCGTCTTTTAGCGCAAGCATATCGCCGACTGAAAGTTTATATTTTTCTAAAATACCCTCAGAAGCATAGACCCCGTTGCCGTTTTTGTGTAACTCAATGCCTGTAATGTAATCTGAATCTTCACGGATGCCGTAGACATTGATTTCTTCCTTTAATTTTCTGTCGGTTTTATCCAGTATCAGTGACTTGACCGCATACTTTTCCGCAGCTTCATTTTTCGTCTGCACCGGCATTTTTAACACGTACTGGTAATCGCTGATCATATTTTCCTCTACCAGCATACCGTAGTGGTCTAAAAGCGGTGTCATCAAAAGTCCGAAGAAAATGAGCAGACTTGCAAATGTTACGCCTAAAAACATCACAAGATAATTTACCTTGTTCTGAATCAGGATACGCATCCGGAATCTTGCCATAAAAGAAACCTTTGGCAGGCGCACTGCCTTTTTCTCACGCCAGTGGTTTAAATCGTGGCGCAGGAATTTAAGCGGTGATAATTTTAACTTTGTATACAATACAATTGTATTGACCACAATCATAATCATGCACGGCACAACCGTTGTAATCACAAATGCATAAGGATTCCACAATGTAATATATGTCGGAAGACTGTAACTGTGATAATACATTCCTGCCATGACATCTTTAAATACTGTATATCCCAATATATTTCCCAGCACACAGGAAATCAGTGTTACCGTAACCGGAAGTGTAATATAGTGACGCAGCAGTTCACCTCTGGTAAAGCCAAGCGCCCTCATTGTACCGATTTCAGAAGCTTCCTTTTCAATAATGCTTGCAATCGTTACACTGAAAATAAATGCCAGAATAACCATGATGACATATAAAAGTACCTGGATCATGCTCTTATCACTGCCCATATCATCACCCGTAAAATGAATGGCCTGATTTTCTACTGCCGGTGTAATATTGGTAATGCCCGCCCGCAGGGAAACGAGCTGTTTTAAAATGTCATCGGACAAATCACGCTGCTGTGAATCCGTCAAATCCGTCTTATTATTTTTCCATGAATATATGAAATGCTCCGTTCCCGCATCCAGTTTGTCATACTGACCTTTCGTTACAATGGCAACACCAAAGTTTGTTGCATCAAACATCATATCCGAATTGTTCTGAAACTGCGCGCTATAATCGGACAGTGCCACTGTTCCTACAATCTCAAGCTTCTCTCCGCCAAGAACAACCGAATCCCCGATTTTTAATTCCCTGTTTTCGGCAAACAGGCGGTCGAGTGCAATCTCTCCATCCTTCTGCGGTGCTCTGCCTTCCATGACACACACCAGGTTTATATCATTTCTCTCGCCGAAAATACGCAGTGTCGCATTTGAGATGGCTTTTGGTACTTCCTTATAAAAGTTCTCATACAGCACCACATCATTTTCTGATTCTACTTTTTTAAGCAGCACCGCATCTGCCTTTTGTTCCAATTCAAAATTGCCGTCTTCAATATTGTATTTTTCAAAGCTTTCATCGTATGCATGGGTCATGCTGTTATCAGCGACCAGAAAACCTGAAATAAACCCGATTGTCAGTGTTATAAACAAAAATATCACGGCATATTTTCCGAAATCCTGCTTTAATTCCCTAAAAAAACGCTTTCGCAATGGATTTTTCATGCTGTTTACCTCCCCGTTTTACCACTCTAACTGCTCCGCCGGTACTTTAGCGGCATTCATTTCAACATCCTGAATCTGACCGTCTTTGAGCTTTACAATCTGGTCTGCCATATTTTTAATCGCGTCATTGTGGGTGACTATGACAATTGTATTGCCGTATTTCTGATTGACCCGCTCAATCAGTGCTAGAATATCCTTTGAGGTATGATAATCGAGGGCGCCGGTCGGCTCGTCGCAGAGCAGAATATCCGGATTTTTCACGATTGCACGCCCTATTGACACACGCTGCTGCTGTCCGCCGGATAGCTGATTTGGAAGCTTATAGCGGTGCTCGTAAAGCCCCAGCGTGTGAAGCAGCTCATCGATATCCAGTGCGTTGTCTGACAGATATGCGCCCACCTCGATATTTTCCTTTACATTCAGATTGGCAATCAGGTTGTACATCTGAAATACATATCCCAGATGCTTTCTGCGGTACTGCGTGAGCTTTTTCTCGCTCATATCCTTCAGCTTGTCACCATTTATGCTGATATATCCGGAATCGGCGCTGTCGATGCCTCCGATGATATTGAGCAGTGTGGACTTTCCTGAGCCCGACGGTCCGAGCAGCACACAGAACTCCCCCTTTGCCACTGAAAAATTCATGCCTCGCAGCACCTCCTGGCGCGTCTCGCCGCTTCCGAAGCCCTTTTTCAAATCCACTATTTCTAAGAACTTTCTCTCTTCTTCTGACATATGATATCCTCTCTTTCAACATTTCAAATTACATTTACCTTATATAAGGTTATACGTTTAAAAACAATTACTGGTCAGATTGTACTTACTGTAGTTATCTGTTATTTATGTATGTTAGTGTTATCTAACTTCATGCAATAAGAGTAACGCTATTCTGCCTTTGTTGTCAATAAAAATTTTATAATCAGCTTGGTAAAATCTCTTTTTATTTTCTGACCGGATTAACAGCTTCAAGGCGTATGCATAATATAAATTAAATCTGTTTTTACGGAGATATGAATTTTTATGTGTGGTATTGCCGGATTCTGTAACTTTAAAGAAGACTTTGAAGAGAACACCGATTACTGGAACTTTCGTCTTGAGAAGATGCGTGCTGTGCTCGCCCACCGCGGCAACGATGCCAGAGGACGCTACCTTAAAAAGCATATTGGTCTGTCGCACAGCCGTCTGGCCATCCGTGATATCCTGTGCGGCGACCAGCCCATGACGCGCACCCACAACGGCTATGAGTACACTATCTGCTATAACGGTGAGATTTACAACACTGATGAGCTGATTCCCGAGCTGTCCGAAAACGGCTTTGTATGCTCCACAACCTCAGACACAGAGGTTATTCTGTACGCCTACATCCATTGGGGCGCTGATTTTGTCAATCGCTTAAACGGTATTTTTGCATTTGCCATATGGGATGCGGCTAAAAGCCGGCTGCTTTTATACCGCGATCGCGTAGGTGTCAAACCGCTTTTTTATGCCATCCGAGGGGATTCTCTGGTGTTTGGCTCCGAGCCAAAGGCCTGCTTTGCGCACCCTGCAGTAAAGCCTGAGCTTGACAAACAGGGCTTGCAGGAGCTTCTTGCTATCGGGCCTGCGCACACGAGCGGGCTTTCCCTGTTTAAGGATTTGTTTGAGGTTTTGCCGGGACACTTCATGATTTACTCCCGGGATGGGCTGCATGATGAAACCTACTGGGAGCTTACAAGCCGGGAACACACCGAGAGCTATCGGGATACCGTTGCTCACACACGTTTTCTGGTGGAGGATGCTATAAAAAGGCAGATGGTTTCCGATGTGCCGGTATGTACTTTTCTGTCAGGCGGCATCGATTCAAGCATCGTGACCGCCATCGCCGCAAACTATATGAACACACGCGGTAAAACGCTCAACACTTTTTCCTTCGACTTTAAGGACAATGACAGATATTTTAAGGCAAACGCCTTCCAGCCGGAGAGGGATCTGCCCTATGTCAATCGTATGCTTGAAGAGTATGAGACAGCCCACGCCTATCTCGAGTGTGATGAGAACTCTCTCTTCAAGGCGCTCTTTGCCGCAGTCGATGCAAAGGATATGCCCGGCATGACCGATGTGGACTCGTCACTTTTATATTTCTGCAGCCTCGTCAGCCGAAAAAACAAGGTAGCTCTTACAGGTGAGTGTGCTGATGAAATCTTTGGCGGATATCCGTGGTTTTACCGCAAAGAGCTGCTGGAAAGATATGGCTTCCCATGGTCATCGGATGTAGCTCCACGCCTTGCTCTTTTGCGCGATGATGTGGGGTTGGAGCTTGATTTATCCGGTTATCAGGCTTTTCGATATGAGGAGTCGAGGTCAAAAGCACCTCTCCTTTACGGCGAGGCCGGTGAGGACGAAAGCCGCCGCATAATAGGTTATCTCAATATCAAATGGTTCATGCAGACGCTTCTTGACCGCATGGATCGCACCAGCATGTACTCCGAGCTTGAGGCCCGCGTCCCTTTTGCCGACCATCGTATCATTGAATATGTCTTTAATGTGCCTTGGCATATGAAATATCAAAACGGTGTGGAAAAAACTCTGCTTCGCGATGCTTTTTCAGATGTCCTGCCACCTGAGCTTTTGCACAGAAAAAAGAGCCCATATCCAAAGACTTATCATCCCGGATATGAAGCTCTCCTTATAAAGGGAATGGAGGAGATATTAGACTCCCCTAACGCCCCTGTGCGCACTCTCATTGACACTGACAAAACGCGCGAATTTTTAAAGGCACCGGCAGAATACGGCAGTCCGTGGTTTGGCCAGCTCATGGCAGGTCCGCAACTTATCGCATATTTCATCCAGATTAATTACTGGATGGAGAAGTATCAGCTGTCTGCCTAATGCTCATCCATGACTAATTGACCTTGCGCTCTATATCAATGATGTTATTCTCTATGATATTGTTTTCTGTAATGTTGTTATCTATGCTCTCTGCCGAAGAGGTGCTTTCACTATTCTGCTCTTTCGGTGTAAATCTTCTCACCTTATCCATGAGCTGAGTCTTCTTCAGCTCATGCTTAAGCTCAACACGCTCACTCTTCTGCTGTCGTTTTTTCTCCTTAAGCTCGTACTTGGCCTGCTTCTTTGCGAGCTTATTCTGCCTCTTCTGCTCCTTTATGGCAGCCTTGGTCTCTCTTTTGGCCTGCTTTGCCGCAAGCTTTGCTTCTTTTGCTTCGTTCTTTATGCGGCTCTTTTTGTTCTTCTTGACACTCTTTTTAGCCACCTTATGTAATTCCTTGAGGTCTGACTTTGCAGCCTTTATATTCTTTCTGTCCTTGCGGTATGGATTGTGCACAAAGTATCCCACAGTGCCTATCATCATAAGAAGCAGTGCCAGCGCCTCTCCAGCCATCGTGACATACTCCAGATACTGCGGATACAGCTTGTAGCCTGCCATCTCCGCCGCTATCAGGATAAGCGGAATGAAAAACAGTATATTCTTTCGCTTTTGGGACAATAACGCTCCCTCCGCACCTACACACATGAGTACATACAGACACAGCTGCGAAGTCGGTCCATAGGCATATGCCACAATCGCAGCCATTATTACAGATATGCAAAACACTATGAATGCTTCTCCGCGGAACAGGGCATTCCTGTACTCTTTTATGCCCTCCAGCTTGTCTACCGATATGCCATGCAGTGAATATACCTGGTCTGTGATATCCTCCATGCAGTCCTCATGGTATCGCTTCAGCTCCCTGTTGCTGTTTATATCGGCATCTATGGAGCGTCTGCGCTCTGTAAGCAGCTTCTGCTCCTCCATGATCTTCTCCCATGCCTCATCCTCTGCCTCACGCTGAAGCTTCACCTGCTCGTGAATCCACTCAGCCCGCTGGATGCGCTCGCTCTCCTGAGGGATAACCATCTGCTGCGCGTCAACAGTCTGCTGCGGTGTTTGAGTCTCCTGCGTCATGCTGTTATTTTCCTTTTCTTTGTTTATCATTCCGGTTTTCTGCCTCTTTCTTCTAGACATTTTCTTCCTCTTGCAATTGTTATTTACTGCTATATATCTCTATTAAAGCATATTTCAGCGGAATTTTCCATAGAATATGCGCATGATATCCGCAAACCCTGAAATTTTTGGTGCCCGATACCATTAAATTTTTCAAATTAGAATTGAGATTTCATCTATTCCAAGTAATTTCATAATTGTTATATTTTATTATCAAATACCTCTCAAGCCCTTGAAAACACTA
>ERZ773190.3482-NODE-3482-length-10328-cov-3.585710_pt1 | contig 10328 bp, 5 predicted proteins | sample MGYA00511111_ERZ773190 | MGnify/ENA primary metagenome ERZ773190 (study PRJEB29015, sample SAMEA2737777) | human gut metagenome | biome: human gut; feature: human-associated habitat; material: faeces | place: China | collected 2012 ... | reverse complement strand
TCACTTTTGGGGTGTATAGCAATTGGATATTCAGTTATATTGTGTTGTTTCCATTTTGACATAATATCGTATTTTAAATATACAAAGCAGCATTCAATGATATATGAAGATAATTATGTTGATGGAAGAAATGTGGCAACTACATTCCCAAAGGAAAAAGAAATCTAATATATATTTTTTTAGAATCCATGGAAATGACATATGCAGATGAGAGTGTTGGTGGCGCTATGAGTGAAAATTATATTCCAGAACTTACACAAATTTCATTAGAGAATGAGAATTTTGGAACATATGGTAAATTGAATGGTGCATATACAACTTCAGGCGTGACTTTTACAATGGGAGGATTAGTTGCACAGACATCAGGAGTACCCATTAATGAGAATTTAATAAGTAATGATACCTTAAATTCAAACTGGGAATCAGATAATAATTATGTTCCTGGGGTATGGGCTATAGGAGATGTTTTGAATGGAGAAGGATATAATCAGGAATTTTTGATTGGTTCAGATAAAAAGTTTGCTGGACGTTCATCATACTTTAAAGGACATGGAAATTATGATATTTTTGATTATTATACTGCAATTGATAGGAGATATATAGATGATGATTATATGGTTTGGTGGGGATATGAAGACAAAAAGCTGTTTGAGTATGCGAAAACAGAAATAACGGATTTGGCAAATGAAGAGGAGCCTTTTAACTTTACAATGTTGACGGTAGATACACACTTTACGGATGGATATTTATGTAACTTATGTGGAGATGAATACGACGATCAGTATAGTAATGTTATGGCATGTTCAAGTAAGCAGGTTGCAGAATTTGTGGAGTGGATACAGGAACAGGAGTTCTATGAAAACACAACTATTGTGATTTCCGGTGATCATCTTACAATGGATTCGGATTATCTTGATGTAGAGCTGTTAAAGGATTCTAAACTATATAGAAAGAAAATATTATATGGAGGCTGATTATGAAAAGAGTAATTACATATGGTACATTTGATCTGATACATTATGGTCATATCAATTTATTGGAGCGTGCAAAGAAAATGGGAGACTATTTAATTGTTGGTTTGTCTACAAATCAATTTAATGAGGAAAAAAATAAAAAGTGTTATTTTTCGTTTGAGGAGAGAAAACGTTTATTAGAAGCCATAAGATATGTCGATCTGGTAATACCGGAGGAATGTTGGGAACAAAAGAGAAGTGATATAGAGATGTATCATGTTGATACATTTGTTATGGGAGATGACTGGAGTGGAAAGTTTGATGATCTGAAAGATATCTGCGATGTTGTATATCTTAGCAGAACACCGGAGATTTCTACAACAAAGATAAAAAAAGAACTTAAAGGTAAGGAGTAAGCATATGGGTATAGAACAAAAGTTGATTGTGTTTGGTTCAGATCCTGATTTTGCTGATAATCCACGGGGATTTTGGGAGTATATAAACGAGAATACAGATTATCAGACCTGTTGGATAATAAAAAATCAGACAATGTATGAGCTTCTTAAAAGCAAAGGTATTGAATGTGCCTTGGAAGGATCGGATTATGCGGATGAAATGGTGAATAAAGCACATTATTTAATAACATCATCCTTTGATTTTGCATATAAAAAGAGACCGGAGCAGGTGCATATCGCGGCATGGCATGGATTTCCATTAAAAGTTATAGGATTTTTTGATAGTGCGACAGTCAGCAAAAATAATTATGATGGATTAAAAATTGTTACAACACAAACAGACCTTGTAACAGCTACCTCCAGATTTTCACATCTTACATTGAGTGGAATGTTTGCAATAGATCCAAGAAAGGTCAGTGAAACCGGGTATCCTAGAAATGACATAATGTTTCATAGTGATGCCAAAAAGGAATTGCAAAAGTTAGTAGATATCAATGTTGAAGACAGTAAGCTGTTCTTCTATCTGCCAACAATGCGTAAAGGCTTGAAGGATGAGGGTGAGCATTTTGAGAAGAATATTTTTAATTATCAGGATTATAATGTTGAGGAGTTAGATAAATTTCTTGAGAAGAGAAATGCATATATAGTAGCAAAGGTACATTTTGCTGACAATGAATTATATAAGAGCGGTGATTTTAAATTACCTAAAAGACTTATATTTTTAGATACAGACATTATGAATAGCAACATGTGTACTATATATCATATTATGGATGCTTTTGATGGACTTATAACAGATTATTCATCTATTTATGTTGACTATTTATTATTGGATAAGCCTATTATATTTTCATGCCCGGATATTGAAAAATATAGGGCGGACAGAGGTTTTATAGTTGACGATCCGGCTCTGTTAATGCCGGGAGCTATTGTTAAGGCTCAGGATCAGTTGATAAAAAATATGTCTGACATTATAAACGGAGATGATGCATATAAGGAAACCAGAAAAAATTTGATGCCATTTTTTCATAATCATTTGGACGGTAAATCTTCAGAGCGGTTATTTGAAGAAATGATAAATCTGGATGTGCAGAATAGAGTGGATTCTGGAAAACAGGTGGGACATCTATTCCAAAAGAATGTTTCGCCATTGGATCAATATGTAGATAATGAGGTGCAGGCAGAGATATTTATTGATCGTGGAGCCGGATTTAATGAGGATGACAAGCTGATTAAGAGACTCAGACTGTCAGATACTCAGGATGGTATTATATCATCTATTGAGATAGACGTGGATGAAAATGTTAAGATGGTACGTTTCGATCCTGATGATATTGGCAGGGCGGTTATAAGCTCATTAGAAATTTATTGCGGAGATCAAAAACAACAGAACTATTCTATTATTGGTGGACATGAATATAATGGACAGATTTGTTTTTCGAGTGTTGATCCACAGATAATTATACCGGTAAACGTAGATAGTAGTTGTAAATTGAAGCTGGTTTTTAACAGTTATGACTTTTATTCCTGTGGTGGAAAATTAATTGAGGGTGTTATTAATGATAATGCCGTACTTAATAATAATCTGGCAGAGAAAAATGACGAGATCAACAGGCTTAGAACTGAATTGAACATGGTATATTCGTCTACATCCTGGAAAATGACCGGCTGGTACAGAAAGCTGGGAGATTTTATTAAGGGTAGAAATAGGTAATTAAAATGGCAATATTAATGTTAAAATTATTTATTATACCGATATTTTTATTTATATTTTGTGGTACAGTTGGATTTGCTATAAATAAAGTTACTAAATTAGAAAACAAAAGTTGTTATATAACAGGATTGGTGGTTCTTTTCGGGATGACATTTGTTATTTCGACACCATTTATGCTGTTTGACCTGAAGTTTTCAACACTTTATGCTTTGATCATAGGCATATATGGTATAGTACTGGCTGCCTCCATAGTTGTGCTATTTTCAGATATCGGCAATGTTTACAGCATTTGCAGGGAAAAATGTCATGAGATTATAAGTGACAGGCGTAGATGTTGCTTATACATTATTTTACTTATAACAATATTATTCCAGTTATTTATGATTGTTTATTATCAGCATGGTGATATTGATGACAGCTATTATCTGGCACAGGTCAATACATATATCAGTACTGGCAGGTTGACCGGAATAGATCCTGCATCCGGATTGGAATATCTTAAGAGTTCAAGTCAGTATTCATTGGTGGGGTATGAGGTCTTATTGGCTGTTTTAAAGCAATTTTTTAGAGTTAACACGGCTGTGCTTGCTCATACTATATGGCCGATATTTGCTTTGGTCAGCCATTATATTGTCATCTGGAAGTTGGCAAAGTGTATAGATGACAGATATGCAATTGAACTAAGTATAATGTACAGTCTGATAACTATATTTGGAGGCTGGTCAGGGTATACACAGAGTTCATTTGTCTTAAACAGGATATGGCAGGGAAAAGCAGTATTTGTAGCCTTGTTTATTCCAATATTATTGTGGTATTTTGCTGAAAATTATAATAATAAAGCAAGAAAACGAGATATAGTATTTATTGCATTAATTTTGCTTGCCGGAATTAGTACCACCACCGTTGCTATATATTTGTATCCTATAATGTATTTTTGCTTATGGTGTGGAAAATTTATAGATACAAGAAATATAAAAGAAACTCTTAAATTGTGTTGTCCAATCATTATTATTCTGCCATGGATTGCAGCTAAACTAGTGTTCATGTACAAAGATAAACTAAATGGTTTGTCAACGTATGATATTGTGACGGATGGCGCTGATAATTTATCGTATATAGCTCAATTGATGGACAGATTTTTGAGCGGACATAGCAGTATGCTGTTATTATTTATCGCAGCACTTATTATTATTGCTTTTGAAGGTAGCAGAAGAGATAGAGGACTAATAGTATATCCTGTTATATGTTTGGAAATCACATTTGCAAATCCGTTACTTATAGGCTTTGTTGCAAAATATATTACAGGTGCTGATGTTTACTGGCGTATATTTTGGTTACTAGATATGCCGATAGTATTTACAATGGCTATATATATCATTATAAAGAAAATAAATGATAAGAACCATATTGCACTAGCTTTTATTCTCATGGATTTAGCTGTAATATCATTGGGACAATCGATTTTCGAAAATGGTTCCTGGGCGAAAAGGGAGAATGTGTATAAGCTGGATCAAAGGACTGTTGATATTGTAGATATAATACATGCTGATGCCAATTGTAATGCAAGCGCACTATTATTGCCGGAGGAATTATTATATGGAGTAAGAGAACTTTGTGGTGATATAAAGGTACCGATAAATAGATATTCAAAGAGTACATTTTTTAGTAATGAACAAGAACAAAAGTACAATATTCTTGAAAACAATCTTATCATACCATTGTATATTGAACAAAATTGGGATATTAGAACTGTAGATAACAGTCTTAGAGAGTTTGATATTGATTATTTGGTGTTATATACAGCTTCGTTAACGGCTAATGATATTTCGGATAACATGGAATGTATATATCAAAATGATGAGTATACAATTATGAAATATAAAAAATCTTAAGAAAATATAAAAAGGTAACTCTTTAAACGTCTTTTCTTATGTGATAAACTATATTATAGATTTATTACAAAAGGAAAGGCATTTTAAAATGAAAAAAGTAGTAGCACTGTTGTTGACGCTTTCTATGCTGATTTCGGCAAACAATTTTGTTTTTGCTGATTCTGCAGAGACAAGTAATAGTACGGAGAGCTATCAACAACAAGATAATAGTGAAAATCAGATAGTTAAATATTTATCTGTTGCAGACCCATCTGTTAAAAAGGGAGATGCTGTAAGGATAATTGTTGGATTAGCTGATGGCATTGATCAATCAAATGCTAGATTAACAGTTGAAAATACCGATTTAAATCAGTCATTTGAAATAAGTGGAGAGATGACGGAGGAGGGAAACCTGATATTTGAATCGAGTGATCTGGTTTCAGGCTGTTATACAGTTAAGTCTCTTGAAACTGACGGGTATTCAGTAGACTTTGAAGCTATTGGAATTAATGCACAGTTTGGAATTGATACTGTTGTAATGGATTTGAATGCTGATGCATATGCGGAGGATTCAGATAATGAAAATACGGGCAGTGAGGTGTATGATGCAGTAGTAATAAATCCGGATGGAACATCAACACAAGCTGTGGGAAATACAATTAGCAAGGCTATTGCAGCAGCATCGGCTGATGTACAGCAGACCAATCTCTTTAGAGCAAGTTCGGCAGTGAATGTTGTTCTTGATCCGGGGCATGGCGGCAATGATGGTGGAGCACAGGCAAGTTATGGTGGAAAGACCTATTTAGAAAAAACACTTAATTTGAAGATTGCACAGTATTGCAAGGAAGAGCTTAGTAAATACAAACGTGTAAACGTATATATGACAAGAAATGATGATCATTATGTAGCTCTTGAAGATAGAGTAAACTATGCTAAGTCAGTAGGAGCAAGTGTATTTGTTTCAATTCATAATAATTCGACAACCAGCTCGAGGGTTCATGGCGCAACAGTTTATTATCCTAATTCCAGCCTAAATGCAAATATTGGTGCACAGGGCGGAACATTAGCAAACGAGATTCTTAAACAGTTAGTCGCATTAGGGCTGGCAAATGATGGAATACGTATCAGAAATTCTGAGAGTGGAGATACCTATACAGATGGATCTATTTGTGATTACTATAGTGTAATAAGAAATAGTAAAAAAGCCGGTTTCCCGGGAATTATTATTGAACATGCGTATATAAGTAATCAAAATGACGCGACTAATTACCTTGGATCAGATGCAGCTTTGAAAAAGCTTGGCATTGCAGATGCTCAGGGAATAGTTAATTATTTTGGATTAAAACAAGAAGATTATCATCTTATATTTGATGCAACATATTATTTAAATAATAACCCGGATGTAAAGAATTGCTGGGGAAATTCGGCAGAAGCCGCATTGAAGCATTTTTTACAGAATGGTATGGCAGAGGGGCGTCGTGGTAATGCGATATTTGATGTTCATTTTTATAAAGATAACTATGCTGATCTGCAGAAAGCCTTTGGAAATAACTGGTCTGCATATTATCAGCATTATATGAACATTGGTATACATGAAGGTCGTCAGGCAAGTGAGAATTTTGATGTTATAAGTTACAAAACAAGATATAGGGACTTACAAAGTGCGTATGGTGATGATTATGAGAGTTATGTAGACCATTACATATCATATGGTGCGAAGGAAAATCGTAATGTATCGCCGTTGAGATATAAAGTGGATTTTGTTGATAATGGTCAGATTGTTGAGTCACAGAATGTTTTGTGTATGAGAGGGGCGAAAGCTCCGGAAATAACAAAGACCGGGTATGTATTATCGTGGGATAAGGAATATAATAAGATAGCTTCAGATACAACAGTTAATGCAGTTTGGGCTCCGGTTACAGTAAGATTAAATTACGACGCAGCAGGAGGTAATCTTGCAAATACAAGCAAGAATATTACATATGGCGGCACATATGGCGATTTGGAATTACCTAAGAGAGATGGGTATACATTTATTGGCTGGTATACAGCAGCTACCGGTGGAACACAGATCACTAAAGATACAAAGGTAGAGGTTACAGCTGATCAGACTGTTTATGCACATTGGGCATCAAACAGTTACACAGTTACATTTGATGCTGATGGTGGAACAGTTAATACCAATTCAAAAACTGTTATTTTTGGAAATGCATATGGTGAATTACCTACACCGACAAGAAGCGGATATACATTTGCAGGCTGGTGGACGGCTGTAGACAGTGGCGAACAGGTAAATGCTGGAAGTGCAGTAAAAACAGCTTCTGACCATGTATTGTATGCACATTGGGTACTAAACAGTGTATCTGTATCCTATCAGACACATGTAGCAAATATCGGCTGGCAGAATGGCGTGTCAAACGGAGTTATGGCAGGAACCGTAGGAAGAGGACTGCAGCTTGAGGCAATAAAAATAAATGTAAAATCAGATGCAGACATTGGTGTGATCTATACAACACATGTGAAAAATGACGGATGGCATGGAAACTCGTTCAATGGAGAACAGAGTGGAACAACCGGCCAGAATAAGCATGTGGAAGCATTGATGATAAAACTTACCGGTAAAGATGCTGATAAGTATGATATCTACTACAGAGTACATGCACAGAATTACGGCTGGTTAGCCTGGGCAAAAAACGGAGAGGCAGCAGGAACCTCAGGATATGCATATAGACTTGAGGCAATCCAGATAGTTGTAACGGCAAAAGGAGATGCAGCACCGACAACGGCATATGGCGGTTATATATCTAATAACACAAACGCATATATATCAAAAAGCAGTGCTGTTCCGGCAATCAATACAACTGCGTCAGTAAAATATCAGAGCCATGTGAGAAATGTCGGCTGGCAAAGTGCAGTGGAAAACGGAAGTCTCAGTGGAACAACAGGCAGAAATCTTGGACTTGAAGCAATAAAGATAGATCTTGACGGACAGCCGTGTTCAGGAGGAATAAAATACCAGACACATGTACAGAATATCGGCTGGCAGAATACGGTGATGGATGGTGCACTTGCAGGAACGACAGGCAGAGCTCTGAATGTAGAGGCAATAAATATGTCTCTGACAGGAGAAATGGCAAATCAATACGATATCTATTACAGAGTACATGCACAAAATTACGGATGGCTCGAATGGGCAAAGAATGGACAGAATGCAGGAACAACCGGACAAAACCTTCATTTAGAAGCATTGCAGATAGTATTAGTGAAGAAAGGACAGTCAGCACCTGATACTAATTATGGAGGTATTATCTCTAATAATAAACAGGCATTTTATTCAAAATAAACAGATAATACAAAAAAGACCAGAATTCTGGTCTTTTTTTGTGACTTTTTATATTTTTGAAATTATGATATGTATGGTACAATAGAACCATAAAATTATAGGAAGGATATAATAAAATGCAAAAAAGCATGAAAAGGTTATTGAGCATAATTTTATCATTTACAATGCTATTTTCATCTAATTGTATTGCATATGGTGCAGATGAGGAGAATGTCAATAATAGAGCAGAAAAGGCACGGGTAGAGTCATTAAATGAAAGCGATGAGGTGCAGGAATCAGATTTACAGGATCCTGAATATTATAAACGCTATTATAATACGGATAATAGTGTTGAAACGTATGGAGTGAATACAACAGAGTTACAGCAATATGATGGTAATAGTCTTGCGAGAGCGGGAAGCGGAGTGTTAGGATGTGATGTTTCTAAATGGCAGGGAAATATTAATTGGACACAGGCAAAAAATGCCGGTATTCAATATGCATTTATTCGTGTTGCCTATAGAGGAAGGACTGATGGGGTAATCCGGCTAGATCCAAATTTCAGGGCTAATGTTCAAAATGCCATTAATGCGGGAGTAAAAGTAGGTGTGTATTTTTATTCTGAGGCTATAAATGAACGAGAAGCTGTAGAAGAAGCTAATACACTGATTTCAAATATTTATATGTATAATATCTCAATGCCATTGGTTATTGATTATGAGGGCTTTAATCAGAATGAGAGAATTGGACAGGCAAATCTCTCTAAGAGTGCATATACGGGTATAGTATCTGCGTTTTGTGAAAAGGTGAAGAGTGCAGGATATACGCCTATGGTTTATGCAAGTACTTCATATTTTACAAATTATTTAGAGGGAGAATATCTTTCAAATGCGTATTGTATATGGAGTGCGGCATATTCAAATCCACCGGAACATTATAATTCTTTCAAATATGATTTTTGGCAGTTTACGAGCTCAGCAAATGCAGTACAATATGGGATGGAGCCTGGAAGTGTAGACTTGGATTATTGGTATGCGGGAAGAACAATAATTGGAAATGATTATTCTTCGGTGTTTGATGCAAATTACTATTACAATATGTATCCAGATCTGCAAAAGGCGATAGGCAATAATCAGGCAGAACTGTTATATCATTTTTTAAATTACGGAATGGCAGAAGGGCGTGTAGCCTGTGCGTCATTTGATGTATTATCCTATAAGGCAAGATACGAGGATCTTAGGAAGGCTTTTGGAGATAATATGAAAGCATACTTTCAGCATTATTTGACAAGAAAAAAGTATGAACCATATAGAGATGGATCTCCAATAAAGTATAAGGTTACTTTTATTAGTAATGGAGAAATAGTAAAGACTGACGAAGCATCCTATTGCAGAGCGGCAACACCGCCAAATGTGTCATTGCCAGGCTATACATTGACAGGATGGGATAAGCTGTTTAACAGTGTAGTATCGGATATGACCGTTACTGCACAATGGACACCGGCAACATTGACTGTGAAGTATGATGCAACAGGTGGAAAAGTATCAAATGGTAGCAAAAAGGTAACATATCTGGGAAACTACGGTGATTTGGAATCACCTAAAAGAGATGGTTATACATTTACCGGCTGGTATACAGCAGCTAACGGTGGAACACAGATTACTAAAGATACAAAAGTAGAGGTTACATCTGATCAGACTATCTATGCACACTGGACAGCAAACAGCTACGCAGTTACATTTAATGCTGATGGTGGAACAGTTACTACTAATACAAAAACTGTTACTTTTGGAAATGCATATGGTGAATTACCTACACCGACAAGAAGTGGATATACATTTGCAGGCTGGTGGACGGCTGTAGACAGTGGAGAACAGATAAATGCTGAGAGTGTAGTAAAAACAGCTTCTGATCATGTACTGTATGCACATTGGGTATTAAACAGTGTATCAGTATCATACCAGACACATGTAGCAAATATCGGATGGCAGAATGGTGTGTCAAACGGAGTTA
>ERZ773190.3481-NODE-3481-length-10330-cov-3.454501_pt1 | contig 10330 bp, 16 predicted proteins | sample MGYA00511111_ERZ773190 | MGnify/ENA primary metagenome ERZ773190 (study PRJEB29015, sample SAMEA2737777) | human gut metagenome | biome: human gut; feature: human-associated habitat; material: faeces | place: China | collected 2012 ... | reverse complement strand
TACAAAGTGCCTAAGCAGTATATTGAAATGGAAATTACAGAAAGTATATTCAGTCAAGAGGACAGCTCTGCAATCGCACTTATATACAATTTGAAAGAACACGGTTTTACAATATCAATGGACGACTTCGGAAGCGGTTACTCATCGCTTAACCTGCTTAGAAAAGTGCCGATTGATACGCTTAAAATCGACAAGGTATTTATCGACAGTACTGAAGATGTTCAGCGAAGTCAAGTTATTGTTGAGGAAATTATTAATATGGCATCGAAAATTCACGTTAAAACAATCTGCGAGGGTGTCGAAACACAAAGTCAACGTGATTTCTTAAAAATTGCAGGCTGTAATATGGTTCAGGGTTATTTCTACTCTAAACCTTTGCCGTATGAGGATTTTTCAGATTTACTTAATTCGTCAAAATGAACATTGACATAATTAAATATATATGCTAAGATAATAAACAGCAAGGGGGCTTTTTACAGTCCCTTTTTATCTATAATAAAAAGGAGTATAAGAAAATGGCAAAAATTCAGATGAAAACACCGCTTGTCGAAATGGACGGCGACGAAATGACAAGAATCATATGGAAGATGATTAAGGATATTCTTCTTACACCTTACATAGACTTAAAGACTGAATACTATGATTTGGGTCTTGAACACAGAAACGAAACTAACGACCAAGTTACAGTTGACAGTGCGAATGCAACAAAGAAATACGGTGTTGCGGTTAAGTGTGCGACAATCACACCTAACGCTGCAAGAATGACAGAATATGACCTAAAGGAAATGTGGAAATCTCCTAACGGTACTATCCGTGCCATGCTTGACGGTACAGTTTTCAGAACACCTATTCTTGTTAAGGGTATCACTCCTTACATTCCGACTTGGACAAAGCCTATAACAATCGCACGTCACGCATACGGCGATATTTATAAGAACGTCGAAATGCAGGTTAAAGCCGGCAGTAAGGCTGAGCTTGTTTGCACAGACAAGGACGGAAAAGAAACTCGTGAATTAATTTACGATTTCAGCAACGAGGACGGTATTATTCAAGGTGTTCATAACAGAGATGAATCTATTGCCAGCTTTGCAAAAGCATGTTTCAACTATGCTCTTGATATGAAGAAAGATATTTGGTTTGCAACAAAGGACACAATTTCAAAGAAATATGACCATCGTTTCAAGGATATATTCCAAGAAATCTATGATAACGAATATAAAGAAAAGTTTGAGGCAGCCGGTATCGAATACTTCTATACATTGATTGATGACGCGGTTGCAAGAGTTATCCGTTCAAACGGCGGATATATTTGGGCTTGTAAGAACTATGACGGTGACGTTATGTCGGATATGGTTGCGACCGCTTACGGCTCACTTGCTATGATGACATCAGTACTTGTATCACCTGACGGTGTTTATGAGTATGAAGCTGCTCACGGTACTGTTCAAAGACATTACTACAAGCACTTAAAGGGCGAAAAAACTTCAACAAACTCTGTTGCAACATTGTTTGCTTGGACAGGTGCACTTCGTAAGAGAGGCGAAATGGACTGTCTTGACGATCTAATCAAGTTCGCTGATAATCTTGAAAAAGCTACAATCCAAACAATCGAAGAAGGCGTTATGACAGGCGACCTTGCCGCTCTTTCAACTCTTGAAAATAAGCAAAAGGTTGATACAGAAGAATTCTTGCTTGCAGTAAACGAAAGATTGCAAAAGTTAATGTAATTTAAGACAAACAAAAACGACTGTTTTGAAACAGTCGTTTTTTTATATCTTTATGTAACCTAACTTTACTAACATATTCATACAATCAACTACAGCGGCAAAATATACGGTACGTAATCTTACATTATCAATACCCTGTATGTTTCCAAAAAAATACTGTATACGCTCCTCATATCCCTCAGGTATACCTTCTCCACCGTTACAATAATGGTGAAACATATCCGAAAGAGTTGCACTGAGTTTGTTGAATACCTTGTTATATTTACTGTCGTTGCCCTCAAGATGTAACATTGCCACTTCAATACGCTCATCAAAAAATTGGTCATTAAATCCAAAAATCTCTTCCATAATACAAACCTCCATAAAAAAAGTGCGTGGCAAAACCACGCACTAAAAACGCAGCTTTGCTTGTATTCTTGCGACAGAAATTACACCAAATCAGTATATATCAAAGAAAGCTTACGTTTTTTACTAAACTGATTTGGTATTAAATATTCATTTCTATCGCAAAATTATTATATCACACTTTTCTATTTTTGTAAACATAAAAAAGACGGTTCATACGAACCGTCTTAATATACAATTAATTAGTCTACAAGCTCAAGAATTGCCATAGGTGCACTGTCACCGCGACGAGGACCTGTTTGGTAAATTCTTGTGTAACCGCCGTTTCTGTCAGCGTACTTAGGAGCTATTTCAGAGAAAACCTTTGTTACAACGTCTTCTTTTGTGATAAACTCCAATGCCTGACGACGAGAATGTAGTGTATTTGTCTTACCAAGAGTAATCATTTTCTCTGCCATGCTCTGAGTTTCTTTCGCTCTTGTTAAAGTAGTTTCAATTCTGCCATTTTCCAAGAAGCTTGTTACAAGGTTACGCAACATAGCTTTTCTTTGGTCTGTTGGGCGATTTAACTTTCTTGTTCCCGGCATTACTGTTACCTCCTATTAATCTTCTTCTTTTTTAAGGTAAAGACCTAAACCATTCAATTTGTTTATGACTTCTTCAAGCGACTTTCTACCAAGGTTTCTAACCTTCATCATATCTTCTTCAGATTTGTTTGTAAGGTCTTCAACCGTGTTAATACCAGCACGCTTTAAGCAGTTATATGAACGAACTGATAAATCAAGTTCCTCGATAGTCATTTCAAGAACCTTTTCCTTCTTGTTCTCTTCCTTTTCAACGATGATTTCAGTATTCTTAGCGTCATCTGAAAGGTCTACGAACAATGAAAGTAGGTCGTTCATTATCTTAGCAGCCAAAGACACAGCCTCATCAGGCTTAATTGTTCCGTTTGTCCATAGCTCAACTGCCAACTGTTCTCTATCTGTATATTGACCTACACGAGTGTTTTCTACTGTATAATTAACCTTTGTTACAGGAGTATAGATGGAATCCACGGCGATCACGCCGGTGGGAAGGTCGTCGCTCTTGTTCTTATCAGCACTTACATAGCCTCTGCCCTTTGATAGAGTAATCTCAATATAAAGATTTGCATCATCATTAAGTGTTGCGATATGAAGATCCGGATTAAAAATCTCAACATCATCGTCACGCTTTATGTCACCTGCTGTAATTTCCTGTGCGCCCTTTGCCTCGATGTAAACAGTCTTTGGAAGATCACCGTGAATCTTCAAAGCAAGCTTTTTAATGTTAAGTATAAGCTCTGTAACATCTTCTGTAACACCGGGTACAGTTGAAAATTCGTGCTGCACACCTTCAATTTTAATTGAAGTAGCAGCCGCACCAGGCAATGATGAAAGTAAAATTCTGCGTAGTGAGTTACCAAGAGTTGTGCCGTAACCGCGCTCAAGAGGAGATACAACGAATTTGCCGTATCTGCCGTCGTCACTCATTTCAACGCATTCTATATTAGGCTTTTCCATTTCTATCATTTCAGAACCCTCCTTCATAATTAGAGATGACTTCGGAGCAGTCTAAGCTCCGAAATCTCTCGAAAAAACATATATATATATCCACGTACCGAGGGTAACATATAATTATTTAGAATAAAGTTCGACGATAAGGTGTTCCTCAACTTCGTAGTCGATGTCATCTCTTGCAGCCAATGTGATAACCTTACCTGTAAGTGTATTCTTATCCATTGAAAGCCACTTTGGAACAACCCTGTTTGCGTTTGTTTCAACGATTTCCTTAATTCTAACAGAGTTCTTACTCTTTTCTCTAACTGCTATTACATCACCCGGCTTAACAAGGTATGACGGAATATCAACCTTTTGACCGTTTACTGTGATATGACCGTGATTAACAATTTGTCTTGCTTCACGTCTTGTATTAGCCAAACCTAATCTGAAAACAACATTGTCAAGTCTTGACTCAAGGATGATCATAAGGTTTTCACCTGTCATTCCTTCCTGCTGTTTTGCCTTTGCATAGTAGTTTCTGAAAGGTTTTTCAAGAACACCGTAGATGAATTTTGCTTTCTGTTTCTCGCGAAGCTGAAGACCATACTCGCTCATCTTTCTGTTTGCTCTTTTTAACTGTCTGTTAGATTTCTTATTGATTCCGAGGTAAATCGGATCCATTCCTAATGAACGGCATCTTTTAAGAACAGGAACTCTATTTACTGCCATTTCTATCCTCCTAATTTATATACACGTCAGCGGTACGCTCCGCTGCATCAACATTTGCTATATTGCTTTTCTTACGTAGCAGAATTCTAATTAGACTCTTCTACGCTTCGGTGGACGGCATCCGTTGTGCGGTACCGGAGTTACGTCTTTGATACTTACTACATCGATTCCGCATGCCTGAAGTGCACGGATTGCTGCTTCTCTTCCTGATCCTGGTCCTTTTACAAATACATCTACTGATTTAAGACCATGTACTAATGCTGCCTTTGCTGCTGTCTCAGCCGCCATCTGTGCTGCATATGGAGTAGATTTTCTTGAACCTCTAAATCCCAGACCGCCTGCACTTGCCCATGAAAGAGCATTTCCCTGAGTATCCGTCAGTGTAACAATTGTATTGTTAAAGGATGACTGGATATGTGCCTGTCCGCGTTCAACGTTTTTCTTGACACGCTTTTTTGTTACTTTTTTCGCAACTTTCTTAGCCATTTAAACTAACCTACTTTCTTCTATTTTATACGTTTAATTATTTCTTCTTATTTGCTACAGTTCTCTTAGGACCTTTGCAAGTTCTTGCATTAGTCTTTGTCTTCTGACCACGTACCGGAAGTCCTTTTCTGTGACGGATTCCACGGTAGCATCCGATTTCTTTCAGTCTCTTGATGTTCAGCTGGATCTCTCTTCTGAGGTCTCCTTCTACTACCTGAGTCTCATCAATTACTGCACTGATCTTCTTTACTTCTTCACTTGTAAGATCTCTTACACGGGTATCAGGATTTACTCCTGCATCCTTTAAGATACGATCTGCACTTGTTCTACCAATTCCGTAGATATAAGTAAGACCGATTTCTACACGTTTGTCTCTTGGTAAGTCTACACCTGCAATACGAGCCATGTGTCTTTCCTCCATTTTCTTTTCTGGTTTTCTTGTTAATTGTCCCTAATTGAGGCTGCGAATGCGAAATGAGTCTCTTCTTTTTATAAATGAAGTCTGGTGTAACTCATTTACTGCTGCATCCTACCGGAATGTATCGTTCCAATATCCCAGCCCAGGCATGTACGGAAACTACATACCCTTTCCCGGCACGGATCATACTCTCATCCGCCAATGCAAATGCCGGGTATTATAAGCAATATACAATAGCATCTTCCCTCTTTAATATAAAGATGACAAACGTCTGTCAGATGCCCAGACTACACGCTCTGTCGGTACCTGCGGACAGATGCGATGTATCCTTACTGTATATTAAACAGCTCCACACACCTCCTGGCGTGTCATGCTGTCAGCCGCTTGATAATTGCACAAAACATCAGTAGCATCACTCGACTAGGTTCGATAATACCTCACCAAGTCTCCTGATAGGCTTTCTCACTAAATTCGTGCTACGCTTACGCTTGCACTCATCAAGTGTTCAATGCCTTAGCCCTGGCGCTGTTTGTGCTTCGGGTTCTCACAGATTACTCTGATACTACCTTTTCTTTTAATGATTTTGCATTTTTCACAAATTGGTTTTACTGATGATCTAACCTTCATGTTAAATCCTCCTTCCCTATTTTGCTCTGCCTATATATATTCTGGTATTTTTGGGCACACCTATCCAAAAATGACCATTCCATATTGTATCACCAACACTTATGTAAAGTCAAGCATCTTTTTTCAACTTTCTCAAAACTTTTTCAGCTTTCTCAAAATCTTTTTTGATCTTCTAAAAAAGACCTCTGAAAAATTCCAGGTTTTACCCTTTCTATCTTTCAGAGGTCTTCTGCTTATTGAACTGATCTTCTTATTAAGAAGCAGTGTTGTTTATTTATCTCTCCAGACAATTCTTCCCTTGCTCAGATCATATGGCGACATCTCTAAGGTCACCTTATCTCCCGGCAGAATCTTGATGAAATTCATACGCAGCTTTCCGCTAATATGTGCCAGCACAATGTGGCCGTTCTCCAGTTCTACTTTGAACATTGCGTTAGGAAGTTTCTCAACTACAACTCCTTCAATTTCAATCACGTCAGTTTTTGACATTTTTAATCCTCCTGCATAAACTCCTGATGGCCTCATCTGCCGATATATCTTCTGCATATTCAGATAATATCGGTTGAAGATGTCTTACATTCTTTTTTTTCATCTGATTTAAAGGTTTTAAATCACCATCAGACAGATATAAATAATTCTTTTCGACACGGATAATGACATATACATGGTCTTTATCGTGTCCGGCTTTTGATCTTACGATCATTCCGGGTTTGTAATTCATGATTATTCTCCCAGAATCTTAACGATCTCAGCAAATACATCATTGATATCGATTGTTCCGTCAACCTCTTTTAATATTCCGGCTTCTGTATAATAATCGATCAATGGCTGAGTCTGCTCATGATATACACCCAGTCTTTTCAGAACTGTCTCCGGCTTATCATCATCTCTGAGGATGAGTCCGCCACCACATTTGTCACAAATTCCTTCTTTGGAAGTTGGTGCATACGCAATATGGTATGTTGCTCCACAGTCAACGCATGCTCTTCTTCCGGACATACGGTTGACAATATTTTCATCCGGTACTTCTACATTGATTGCATAATCAATCTTCTGTCCCAGTTCCTTAAGTGCTTTATCAAGTGCCTCTGCCTGCGGGATCGTACGCGGAAATCCATCCAGCACGTATCCATTCACACAGTCATCCTGATTTACTCTGTCCACAACCAGGTCAACAACCAGTTCATCCGGTACAAGGAGTCCCTGATCCATATAAGTCTTTGCCTTCTGACCAAGTTCTGTTCCGTTCTTGATGTTGGCTCTGAAAATATCTCCTGTAGAAATATGAGGAATACTGTATTTTTCTGCAATTTTCTTTGCCTGAGTTCCTTTTCCGGCTCCCGGAGCTCCCAACATGATGATCTTCATAGTCTCATCCTCCTTTATATAACTTTAACTCGCTTCGTTCTGTCCTCTTTCAAGGACAGAATCGGGGCGAGCTAAATGTCTTCTAATATCCAAGGTAGCTGTTCTTCATATTGCTTCCCTTATTATTTAAAAATCCTGTGTAATTTCTTACAAGCATCTGTGATTCAATCTTCTTGATTGTCTCAAGGACAACTCCTACGATGATGATCAGGGATGTTCCTCCAAAGGAAACATTCGCACCGAATACACCGTTAAAGAAGTATGGGATCACCTGAACGATGATCAGACCGCATGCTCCGATAAAGATGATATAGTTCAGAATCTTTGTCAGATAATCTACAGTCGGTTTTCCAGGACGGATTCCTGGGATAAATCCACCGCTCTTTTTCATATTATTTGCAATCTCCATCGGATTAAATGTAATCGATGTGTAGAAATATGCAAAGAATATTGTAAGTAAAATGTAAACCACGAGTCCGATCGAATAAATCGGATTCTCAGGATCACACCAGTTATTTGAGTTCAGACCTGCAAGGATCTTGCTTCCGATACCTGTTCCATTTCCCTTTCCAAGGAACTGAGCGATAACGATCGGAGTCTGCATCAATGAAGATGAAAAGATAACCGGGATAACGCCGGCTGTATTCACTTTAAGAGGGATATGACTTGACTGACCGCCATATGTCTTTCTTCCCTGAACTTTCTTGGAATACTGTACCGCAATTCTTCTCTCACCATCCTGAAGAATGATAACAAATACGATTACTACCAGTAAGATAGCAAGAATAATAATTCCGGCAAGTCCTGCCTTGGCAAGCTTCTTTCCACTCATGAACTGTGTATACAATGTTACAAGGTCATCCGGTACACGGGAAATGATATTGATAAGAAGAACGATTGAGATACCGTTTCCAACACCCTTCTCCGTAATACGCTCACCGATCCACATCAGGAATGCACTTCCTGCAGTCAGTGTACACACAACGATTGCACAGTTTACGAAATTATAATCAACGAGAAGTCCCTGACGTCCGAATCCGATCGACATAGCGATAGACTCGATCAAAGCAAGTCCGACTGTCACATATCTTGTGATTGCAGCAATCTTCTTTCTTCCGTCTTCTCCATCTTTCTGCATTTCCTCAAGCTTCGGAATTGCAATCGTCAGCAGCTGCATAATGATGGATGATGTGATATACGGTGTAATACTCAGAGCAAACACCGACATTCTTGTGAAGGATCCCCCCGTAAATGCCTCAAAGAAATTGAACGCATCACCGGTCTGCTGTGCAAAGAAATTCTGGATAAAGGTTGGATCAACTCCCGGTGTCGGGAGCTGAGATCCAAATCTTACAACTACGAGCATAAGCAGTGTATACAGTAATCTTTTCCTTATATCCTCAACCTTAAACGCATTACGCACGGTTTTAAGCATTAGATCACCTCTGCTTTTCCACCAAGAGCTTCAATCTTCTCAGCAGCTTTTGCACTGAATGCATTAGCCTGAACTGTAAGCTTCTTAGTTAACTCTCCATTTCCAAGAATTTTTACTCCGTCTTTTGGATTCTTAACAATACCGCTTTCGATCAATGTCTCAACGGATACTGTAGCGCCATCCTCGAATACTTCAAGTGCGCTAAGGTTGATTCCTACGATTGTCTTAGAGTTTCTGCATGTGAAACCTCTCTTAGGAATTCTTCTGTATAAAGGCATCTGACCGCCTTCGAAACCAGGTCTTGTAGCTCCTGAACGAGCCTTCTGTCCTTTGTGGCCCTTTCCGGCTGTCTTACCGTTTCCTGAACCATGACCACGGCCTCTTCTGAAATTATCACTCTGTTTTGAACCGTCTGCCGGTCTTAAGTTTGATAAGTCCATGACATTACCTCCTTATCTTAATTAAGCCTCTTCTTCAACTTTAACTAAATGTCTAACCTGCTGTACCATACCTCTGGTAGCTGCATTATCCGGCAATACAACTGTCTTGTTGAGTTTCTTGAGTCCAAGAGCCTCAACAGTCTTTTTGTGCTTTGGTACGGCGCCGATTGTAGACTTTACTAATGTAACTTTTAAATTTGCCATTTCAATCTAACCTCCTGTGCGCTTGATCGGGCTATTCTTTTGATTAGCCTAAGATCTCTTCAACTGATTTGCCGCGAAGTCTTGCAACATCTTCCGGTGTCTTAACACCTCTAAGTCCTTCGATAGTAGCAAGTACAACGTTCTGTTTGTTGTTGGATCCTAAAGATTTTGTACGGATGTTCTTAATTCCTGCCATCTCGATAACGGCACGAGCCGGACCACCGGCGATAACTCCAGTACCTTCCGGAGCCTTCTTAAGAAGTACGGAAGCACTTCCGAACTTACCGATTACATCATGTGTAACACTTGCATTCTCGTCAAGTGAAACGCTGATCATTTTCTTCATAGCATCTTCTTTTGCTTTGCGGATTGCTTCTGGAATTTCAGTAGCCTTTCCCAAACCTGCACCAACGTGACCGTTTCCATCACCAACTACAACCAAAGCTGTGAATCTCATGTTACGACCACCTTTTACGACCTTAGTAACACGTTTGATTGATACCAACTTATCTAATAATTCCAGCTGACTAGCATCAATACGTTCCTGTCTCATGTGTGTTCTCCCTTCTTAGAAATTCAGCCCAGCTTCTCTTGCTGCGTCTGCCAGTGCTTTGATCTTACCCTGGTAAATAAAGCCTCCTCTGTCGAAGACAACTTCTGTAATGCCTTTTTCGATTGCTCTCTCAGCAATTACTTTTCCAAGATATGCAGCTGCATTTACATCGTTTGTTTTCTCAAGCTCTGCTTTCACTTCTTTCTGAAGAGTGGAAGCTGAAACAAGAGTATTTCCAACAGTGTCATCGATGATCTGTGCATACATATGATTGTTACTTCTGAACACAGCTAAACGCGGTCTCTGCGTAGTTCCGCTGAAACGGTTGCGTAATTTCAGGTGTTTTTTTCTACGAATTTCGCTTCTTGATTTCTTACTAACCATTTTCACACTCTCCTTATTTATTTCTTACCAGTCTTACCAACTTTACGTCTGATTACTTCATCAGCATACTTGATTCCCTTGCCCTTATATGGCT
>ERZ773190.3475-NODE-3475-length-10345-cov-5.221477_pt1 | contig 10345 bp, 8 predicted proteins | sample MGYA00511111_ERZ773190 | MGnify/ENA primary metagenome ERZ773190 (study PRJEB29015, sample SAMEA2737777) | human gut metagenome | biome: human gut; feature: human-associated habitat; material: faeces | place: China | collected 2012 ... | reverse complement strand
TATAAAAATAGAGAAGAAAAGAGGAAATTATCATGCCAAACATTACAGGACATACCGAATTAGTAGGATTAATGGCTTACCCGATCCGTCATACACAGTCTCCGACCACCCACAACCTTGCCTATGACAAGAATGGCGACGATGTTATCCAGCTTGCGTTCGAGGTAGACAACGATACCCTGGAAGCAGCGGTTGAGAGTATCCGTGCGCTGAAGATGCTGGGTTCCAACATCTCCATGCCGAACAAGACCGTCGTTCACAAATATCTGGATGAGGTAGACGAGGCTGCAAAGCTGTGCGGCGCGATCAACACTGTAGTCAACACCCGTGACAAAGACGGTAATGTAACCGGATACCTGAAGGGTTACAACACCGACGGTATGGGCTACTGGCAGGGAATCAAGGAAGAAGGTATTGATTTCAAGGGAATGAAGATGGTTCTCATCGGTACCGGCGGCGCAGCAACAGCCATTGCAGTACGCGGCGCACTGGACGGCATTGCAGAGCTGCATATCTTCAATATCAAAGATAAGTTCTATGCACGCGGAGAGGAGATCGTTGACATCATCAACAAGAACTCTAACTGCAAGGCCGAGATGCATGACCTGGGCGATCTGGCACTCTTAAAAGAGAAAATGCACGAAGCAGACATTTTCTGTGATGCAACCGGCGTGGGTATGCACCCGCTGGAGGATCTGTCCAATATCCCGGATCCGTCCTATTTCCGCAAGGATCTGATCGTAACTGATACGGTATATGCACCACGTGAGACCGTGATGATGAAGCAGGCCAAAGAAGCTGGCTGCACCCGTGTATACAACGGTATGAGCATGATGCTGTTCCAGGCGCTGATCGCGATTGAACTGTATACAGGAAAATCAACACCGGTGGATTACATGAAGGAGAAGCTGGGAATCTAATTAAACGATAGCCCCCACAGTTATACCTGCTATTCCGCATTAGCACTTGCGTTCATATCCTGATTCGGGTATAATAATAAAACACACTTTCAATGTAAAGTGCAAAAGTGATTTGAATGAATACAAGTGAAGAAGGATGAGACAGATGGATGAATTAAAGAAGCTGCGAAATGATTTGGACATGTGCGACGAGATTCTGATCGATGCCCTGCGGATGCGCTGCCAGATTATCCAGGAGATTACAAATTATAAACAGAAAAACGGACTTCCGATTTATCAGGCAGAGGAGGAAGAGCGCAAGAAGAGCAAGATGCTTGCGAAGCTGGATGATTATGAATACAAAAAGTCAATCATGGCAGTTTACGACAGCGTCCTCTACCGGAGCAAACGGATCCAGTCCCATGAGTTGTTTGGATTCAATATTTTCCTGATCGGATTTATGGGAGTCGGAAAGAGCACCGTTTCGAATGCACTGCAGAATACCTTTGCGATGGATGTGGTGGAAATGGATGAAATGATCGCGAAAAAGAACAACATGAGCATTTCCGAGATCTTCGATCTGCACGGCGAGGAATATTTCCGCAACGAGGAGACAAACCTGCTTAAAGAGGTAGGAAACGAGAAGAACAAGATTGTATCCTGCGGCGGCGGCGTAGCGATGCGCGAGGTCAATGTACAGGAGATGCGAAAGAGCGGCAAGGTTATACTTCTGACCGCGAAGCCGGAGACGATTCTGGAGCGTGTCAAAGAGAACCATGACCGTCCGCTTCTGGAAAATAATAAGACAGTGGAATATGTTTCCGAACTGATGGAGAAGCGCAGACCGGCGTATGAAGCGGCAGCGGATATTGTGATCGCGACCGATGGAAAATCAGCGAATGAGATCTGCGAGGAGATCATTGCACAGGTGAAGAAGTTTAAATAATGTGACTGCTCAGAAAGTTCTGACAGAGAAAACGAAAGGGGAAAAAAGATGTCGAATCATATCACAGGACACACAGGTTTACTTTGTTTACTGGGAAGCCCGGTCGCACACAGTGTTTCGCCGGAGATGCACAACGAGGCGTGCAGCCAGTTGGGTCTGGATTATACATATCTGGCGTTTGATGTGCCGGAAGAGAAGATGCCGCAGGCGGTTGAGGGACTGCGGACGATGGGCGCGCGCGGCTGGAATATCACGATGCCGGGCAAAAATATCATGTGCAAGCTGGCAGACAAGGTTTCACCGGCTTCCGAGATTTCCGGCGCCTGCAATACGATTGTCAACGACGACGGTGTTCTGACTGCTTATACGACCGATGGCGTCGGATTTATGCGTGCAGTTGCAGAAAATGGTGTAGACATCATTGGCAAGAAAATGACGCTTTTAGGCGCTGGCGGCGCCGCAACCGCGATTCTTGTACAGGCAGCTTTAGACGGCGTGGCAGAAATTAACGTATTTAACGTCAAGGACGCGTTCTATCCGAGAGCCGAGGAGATTGTAAAGAAACTGAACGAGCGCACAGGATGCAAGGTAACCCTGCATGATTACTCCGATCCGGAGATCCTGCGCCAGTCCATCGCAGACAGCGCGATTCTGGTAAATGGTACTTCCGTCGGCATGGCTCCGAAGACAGACAACACGATCATTACTGATACAACGATGTTCCACAAAGACCTGTTCGTATTCGATGTCATCTACAATCCTCAGGAGACCCGTTTACTGCGCGAAGCAAGAGCGGCAGGCTGCAAGACCAGCAACGGTATGTACATGCTTCTCTATCAGGGAGCTGCATCCTTTGAACTCTGGACAGGACAGCAGATGCCGGTGGAGATCATTAAAGAGAAATATTTTACAAAATAGGATTTGAAGAACGGCACACCGCATTCTCGTTACTTAGTGATGAGAATGCGGTGTGCCGTTTTTCATCATTTATAAACCTTTATGCCCACAAATCTGCTCCTCCAGCACACTCATCAGCACCTTCATATCAATCGGCTTCGCCACATGATCATTCATTCCGGATTCCAGCGCCCGCTCTTTATCCTCTGTAAATGCATTCGCTGTCATCGCAACGATCGGAATGCCAGCCTTCTTCTTATCCGAAAACCGCCGGATCGCCCGCGTTGCCTTGTAGCCGTCCATGATCGGCATCTGGATATCCATCAGAATCAAATCATAATAATCTTCCGGCGCTTTTTGCAGCATTTCCAGGCAGGCAACCCCGTCATTTGCCCGTTCGACCAAAAGCCCCTCGCGGGTCAAAAGTTCGATGGAAATTTCGGCGTTCAGATCATTATCCTCCGCAAGAAGAATCCGGCAGCCGGATAGAGTCTGGGCAGCTGTTTCATCGAATGCGGTAGGCTCTGTTTCCTCCCGCGAGGAAATCCGGCATGGGATCCGGACAGTAAACGTTGAACCTTTTCCGAGCTTGCTCTTTACCTCGATCGTTCCATGCATCAGATCCACCAGATTTTTCACGATTCCCATGCCAAGCCCGGTGCCTTCAATGCCGCTGACGGTGGAAGAACGCTCCCGTGAAAATGATTCAAAAATATGCGACTGGAATTCCTCGGAAATGCCGATGCCGGTATCGGTGATTGCGATTTCTGTGATACACCAGCCGTCCGTTTCACCAGGCTCCTGGCGGAGGGCACAGGAGATCGTCCCGCCCTTGGCGGTATATTTGATTGCATTGCTCAAAATATTCAATATAATTTCGGACATATACGTCATGTCAATGTAGATATATGGGTACGAAATGTCCTTGGTCACATGAAAATGCTGCTGTTTTTCTTCCAGGGCAGTCTGAACCATGACGATACAGGAATCAAAATTTTTCTCAGTCTGGACGGAGGTTTCTTCAATGTGTATCTGGTTATTCTCAATTTGTGAAAACTGAAGAATATTGTTGATGATAGAGAGCATCTTTTCACCGGAAATATGGATCTTGTCCATATATTCACCGATTTTTTCCGGTTCCTGCAGATGGTTTCTGGCAAGTTCTGCGTAACCGAGGATCGCATTCATCGGTGTCCGGATATCATGCGACATATTGAACAGGAAGGTCGATTTCGCCTTGTTGGCTGCCTCTGCTGCTTTTGCGGTCTGTTCCAGAAGCTGCTGCTGGGTGAGTTCTCTGGACTTCTGTTTCTTTGTATAAAAATAGGAAATAACAATTAGCAGAAGTGCTATCATGCTCGCGGCAGCGGCGATTCCAAAGGAGGAACGGTTGATCGCCTCAATCGATCGGTAAGTGTCTTCCATATCAATCTCGATACAGAGGGCACCGAGAATGTCATTGGTTCCGTTGGAGGCAATGACCGGATAGCAGGCGGTAAAAATATGCCCCCATGTGGTATCAATGATCTTTTGTGAGTGGATCGTTTTGCCGGAGAGGGCAGCTTCCAGATATGGAACCATTTCCTCTTCCAGGTAGGTGCCCGGATAAGCAAAATCAGGTGCTTCCAGATCCAGGCCATCGATCAGGTAGATGGGTTTTTCGCCCGGTCCACGCTTGGCAGTGTATAAGTAGCGCGTCGAATTGAGGCTGCGAAGCTCATTTAAATAAGACTGCAGGCTTCGATACTGCGCGGAACTCATATCGGATTTTGTGTTGATCTGTTCAAAATCTGCCCGCGTCAGCCGGCTCGATATCGCCCGGTGAACCGCGTCCGAACAGGAAATATTCCGTTCTACGGCGGCGCTCAGGGTGATGCGGCTGTTGCTTTTCAGCAGTGCAACGGTGTATAAGGAAATGAAAAATACTGCCAGAAGAAGCAAAAAGGTAAAGTTAAAGGCATGATAAGAAAAGCTTCTTGATGGGATATTTTCGTTGGATGGATGATTCATAAGTTAGATTCAACTTTCATGTAAATGCAGGGTTTATAGTTAAAAAACAGATCGAGTTGTTGATAATAAATGTAACATAAAACAGGTAAATCAGCAAGAAAGATATGCTTACATGAAAATTTTAAAAAAAAAGTTTTCACAAATTCTTCACAGAAAATTAGCACTCTACTCTTGACAGTGCTAACAACAAGTGTTATATTACTGCTAGAACAAAAGGAGACCAAAAGGTTTTCACAGATTGTTCGAAAGGAGGCAGGTTTATGAATATCAGTAAATTTACCCAGAAGTCTCTGGAAGCCGTTCAAAATACGGAAAAGCTGGCGTATGAATATGGAAACCAGCAGATTGATCAGGAACATTTGCTGTACAGTCTTTTGACTGTGGAAGACAGCTTGATTTTTAAATTAATAACAAAGATGGGAATCTCGGGCGACCAGTTCCGTGATGAGGTGCAGCAGGCGATTGGAAAGCTGCCGAAGGTATCCGGTGGTCAGGTGTATTTCTCCAACGATGCCAACAAGGTGCTGGTGAACGCGGAGGACGAAGCCAAGGCGATGGGGGACGAGTATGTTTCCGTCGAGCACTTATTTCTGGCGATGTTAAAACAGCCGAATAAGGCGGTCAAGGAACTGTTCCGTCTCTACGGCATTACGAAAGAGAGCTTTTTGCAGGCGCTTTCGACAGTGCGCGGCAACCAGCGTGTTGTCAGCGATAATCCGGAGGCAACGTATGACACTTTAAATAAATACGGTTACGATCTGGTGGAACGTGCGAGAGATCAGAAGCTCGATCCGGTCATCGGCCGTGACGGTGAGATCCGTAACGTGGTTATGATTCTCTCCAGAAAGACGAAAAACAACCCGGTTCTGATTGGTGAACCTGGCGTCGGTAAGACAGCCGTTGTCGAAGGACTGGCACAGCGTATCGTGCGCGGCGATGTCCCGGAGGGCTTGAAGGACAAGAAATTGTTTGCCCTGGATATGGGCGCTCTGATGGCGGGCGCGAAGTACCGCGGCGAGTTCGAAGAGAGACTGAAAGCGGTGCTTGACGAGGTCAAGAAGAGCGAGGGACAGATTATTCTGTTTATCGATGAGCTGCATACGATCGTCGGCGCGGGCAAATCCGAGGGCGCGATGGACGCCGGGAATATGCTGAAGCCGATGCTGGCGAGAGGTGAACTGCACTGTATCGGTGCGACGACCCTGGATGAGTACCGTAAATACATCGAAAAAGACGCAGCTCTGGAACGTCGTTTCCAGCCGGTTCATGTTGATGAGCCGACCGTGGAAGATACGATTTCCATTCTGCGTGGTCTGAAAGAGAGATATGAGGTTTACCACGGGGTCAAGATTACCGACTCTGCGCTTGTATCGGCGGCAATCCTCTCGGATCGTTATATCACGGATCGTTTCCTTCCGGATAAGGCGATCGACCTGGTTGATGAAGCGTGCGCGATGATCAAGACAGAGATGGATTCAATGCCGGCGGAGCTGGATGAACTGTCGAGACGTATCATGCAGCTGCAGATTGAAGAGGCTGCGCTTAAGAAAGAGACTGATCGCTTAAGTCAGGATCGCCTGGCAGAACTGCAGAAAGAACTGGCAGAGCTCAAGAGCAGCTTTTCGACCCAGAAAGCCCAGTGGGAGAATGAAAAATCTTCCGTTGATAAGCTGTCCAAACTGCGTGAAGAGATTGAGCATGTAAATGGCGAGATTCAGGCAGCGCAGCAGGCATATGACCTAAACAAAGCGGCTGAACTCCAGTACGGCAAGCTGCCGGAACTGCAGAAACAGTTGGCGGAAGAGGAAGAGAAAGTGAAAAATCAGGATCTCAGTCTGGTACATGAGAGTGTCACCGAGGATGAGATTGCCCGGATTATTTCGAAGTGGACCGGTATTCCGGTTGCCAAACTGACCGAGAGCGAGCGCAGCAAGACCCTGCATATGGACGAACTGCTGCATAAACGTGTCATCGGACAGGATGAGGGCGTTACCAAGGTAACGGAGGCGATTATCCGTTCCAAAGCGGGCATCAAGGATCCGACGAAACCAATCGGTTCGTTCCTGTTCCTAGGTCCGACCGGTGTCGGCAAGACAGAGCTTGCAAAAGCGCTGGCGGAGGCATTGTTTGATGATGAGAACAACATGGTTCGTATCGATATGAGTGAATACATGGAGAAACATTCCGTTTCCCGTCTGATCGGAGCGCCGCCAGGATATGTCGGATATGACGAGGGCGGTCAGCTGACCGAGGCAGTACGGCGCAAACCGTATTCTGTTGTCCTCTTCGATGAGGTTGAGAAAGCGCACCCGGATGTATTTAACGTCCTGCTGCAGGTTCTGGATGATGGACGTATCACGGATTCGACCGGCAAAACTGTCGATTTCAAGAATACGATCCTGATTATGACCTCCAACATCGGTTCCCAGTATCTGCTGGACGGCATCGATGAAAAGGGACAGATCAAGCCGGAGGCGGAAAGCTCCGTTATGCATGACTTGAGAGCTCACTTCCGTCCAGAGTTCCTGAACCGTCTGGATGAGATTATTCTCTTTAAGCCGCTGACGAAAGGCAACATCGGAGGCATCATTGAGCTTCTGATTGCAGATGTCAACAAACGTCTGGCGGATAAAGAGTTAAAGATTGCCCTGACGGACGAGGCAAAGGATTTCATCGTTGAAAATGGCTACGATCCGGTTTACGGTGCAAGACCGCTGAAACGGTACCTGCAGAAGAACGTTGAGACACTGGCAGCGAAGCTGATTCTGGCGGACGGCGTCCGTGCGGGCGATACGATAGAGATCGGGCTTTCGGATGGCAAGCTGACGGCTTCGGCTGTCCATAGCGCGTAAGCGGAAAACGTCTTACGGCGGATTTATAACTATTATATAGAAGAAACAATAGGGCGCGGAGAAGTGCGAAAGAGCTTCCTCTGCGCTCTTTTTATGTATTTCTGAGATTTTCACAGTCTTGACATTGCCCGGCAACTTTACTAAAATGATTTCATAATGACCGGACTATATCATTTGTTCCGGAAGTCAGTCAGATGAGGAGAAGATGAGATGAAAATTGCGATTGGAAATGACCATTCGGCGGTAGAACTGAAGAACATTATTGTGGATTTCCTGAAAGAAAAAGGAATCGAAGTGTTAAATCTGGGTACAGACAGCAGCGAGAGCTGTGATTATCCAGTTTATGGAGAGAAGGTAGGTCGTGCAGTTGTTTCCGGCGAAGCCGATCTGGGTATCGCAATCTGCGGTACCGGTCTTGGTATTTCACTGGCAGCTAACAAGGTAAAAGGCGTGCGCGCCTGCGTATGCAGCGAGCCGTACACAGCGGTGATGTCCCGCCGCCACAACGATGCCAATGTACTCTGCTTCGGCGCCCGCGTGGTAGGAAGTGAGCTTGCGAAGATGATCGTTGACGAGTGGATCAACGCAGAATTTGAGGGCGGACGCCATCAGAGACGCGTGGATATGATTATGGCGATTGAGGAGAAAGACTGATTCAGAGTCAGTCAGAGGTAACGGATGAAATCATAAGGCAGGCTGACAGCAGGATGCGAGATGCCTGTGAGAACAAAAAGAGGCAGCTGTAAAGAGATGGAGCAGCTGCGAAAAGAACAGGAGGAAGCAGGAGATGATCACAGAAGATATTCGCTACATCGGTGTAAACGACCATGACATTGACTTATTTGAGGGGCAGTATCAGGTGCCAAATGGTATTTCATATAACTCATACGTGATTATGGATGAAAAGATCGCGATCATGGATACGGTAGACAAGCGCAAACAGACGGAATTTCTGGAAAATCTGGAAACCGCACTGGCTGGAAGAACCCCGGATTATCTGGTAATCAGCCACATGGAGCCGGATCATGCATCAAGTATCCAGGCAGTCGTAGAACGGTATCCGGAGATAGGAGAGAAGATACAGACCAGTACCTGGGCGACAGATTTCAAGGGATTGTTCGGGGAGCGTAATTTCTGCATGACAGATGAGAATGGAAACGATGTCGCATATGCCAATTCCCTGTGGGTATACATGGATATAGAGAGAGGACGTCCGGCAAGACCGGATGAATCAGAGATTGCCCCATATGGAACCGGAGAGCCATATGAGATGACATACGAATCCAGAAAGATTCCTCTTCCAACAGAATCGGAAGAACTGGAAAGCTTTCCGGTGCGCAGATATCATATCGACACGAATGAGCATGTTAATAACTGCCAGTATGTACAGATGGCACTGGAGTCGCTTCCGAAAGACAAAGAAGTACACCAGATGCGAGTGGAATATAAGAAATCTGCAGTATATGGTGATATGATCTATCCGCGGATTGCAGCAGAAGATGACAGAACAGTCGTTGAATTATGTGATGAAAATGCAAAGCCGTATGCAGTGATCGAATTCAGATTTGCGTAAGCAGGTAACAGATACATTAAAAAGAGAAGGAAACAGAGAGGAAATATATGGGATTAACAGATTATTTGGGAAAGAAAAGAAGATTGATGATCGTCAAAGAAGTGGAGTTCGGAGTATATCTGGGAAACAAAGATGACAAAGTTCTGCTTCCGAAAAAACAGGTGCCGAAAGATGTAGAAGTCGGAGATCCGGTAGAAGTATTCTTATACAAAGATTCCTCCGACCGTCTGATCGCAACCACACAGGAACCGAAGATCACGCTGGATGAACTGGCTGTACTGAAGGTTGCAGACACAGGAAGAATCGGTGCATTCCTTGACTGGGGACTGGAGAAAGATCTTCTTCTTCCATTCAAAGAGCAGACTGCGAAAGTGAAAAAAGGTGATGAAGTTCTGGTTGCACTTTACGTGGACAAGTCCGGAAGACTTTGTGCAACGATGAAAGTATATGAGAAGCTTCGTACAGATTCTCCATATAAAAAGGATGATCATGTAGAAGGAATCATTTACGAGACGAGTGATAACTTTGGCGTGTTTGTGGCAGTGGATAACTGTTACAGTGCATTAATTCCAAAGAGAGAAGCTTTTGGCAGGTTAAAAGTAGGCGATCGTGTATCTGCCAGAGTCCTGAAAGTAAGAGAGGACGGAAAATTAGACTTAAGTGTCAGAGAAAAAGCATTTCTTCAGATGGATGAGGATGCAGCGCTGATCATGAAACGCATGGAAGAATATGGCGGGAAGCTTCCGTTTAATGACAAGGCGGATCCGGAACTGATCAAACAGGAATTCGGATTGAGTAAAAATGCGTTCAAACGTGCTGTCGGAAGACTTCTTAAAGAAGGTCGTATAAAAATTTCAGAAAAGAATATTGAAATGAAAAAGAAATAAGGTATAATAAAAGCATTAAGATTGTTAATAATAAAATGAATAAAAAGGAGAATGAGAAATGAAAGTACAGAATATTACAGATATCGAAGGATTTTTCAAAGTAGTTGATTCTTGTGAAGGAAAAGTTGAACTTGTAACAGGTGAAGGTGACAGACTGAACCTCAAATCTAAACTGTCCCAGTATGTATCTCTTGCAAACATCTTCTCCGGCGGAGAAATTCCGGAACTTGAGATCGTTGCATATGAGAAAGAAGACATCGATAAATTAATGAGCTTCATGA
>ERZ773190.3472-NODE-3472-length-10348-cov-5.610512_pt1 | contig 10348 bp, 9 predicted proteins | sample MGYA00511111_ERZ773190 | MGnify/ENA primary metagenome ERZ773190 (study PRJEB29015, sample SAMEA2737777) | human gut metagenome | biome: human gut; feature: human-associated habitat; material: faeces | place: China | collected 2012 ... | reverse complement strand
ACTTGCGTTCCTATGCCAGACAGGGGCTTGATATTGTCCCCACTGTCCATGAGGGGGCTGCTGTCCGGCAGATGGAAAAGCGTGGTATCCAGACGAATATCGGCAACCTGAACCGGGAAATCAGAGCCGCCAACAGTCTGATGAAGTCCATCCGGCAGCTTATCCAAAACCTCAAAGGCTGGATTACCGAGCTGGGCGAAAAACGGAAAGAACTGCTTGCACAAAAAGCAGCGGAGGAAGCTGTCTTTCTTCCCAATCTACTGATGAAATATATGGAGATACGAAAAGAAGAACGGAACCGTTATAAAAAGCAAAAGAAGAAAGTGGCACGGATCCATACCCATATCGCACATCAGCGAAAGGATTTTTTGCATAAGGAGTCGAGGAAGATAGCCAATTCCTATGATATCGTGTGCATGGAAGATCTGAATATGAAAGAAATGAGCCAGGATATGTGTTTTGGAAAGCGTGTTCATGACAATGGCTGGGGAATGTTCACGGATTTTCTGGCATATAAAATGGAACGCGCCGGGAAGAAACTGGTCCGTATTGACCGCTGGTATCCCAGCTCCAAGACCTGCAGCTGTTGTGGAAACATAAAAGAGGATTTGCAATTGAGTGATCGCATTTATGAGTGTGCGTGCGGAAATCGAATGGACCGGGATCAAAACGCAGCAATCAATATATGCAGGGAAGGTATTTGAATATCTGGAATGATACTTGATACAGAAAAGAAAATCTCCTGATCCTTGCGGAAGAAATTCCATACCATCATAATGTCTAATAAAACCGTGGGACACACGGGGATAGCTCGCTTATGCTTTGCCCTATCGGGCAATCGAACGAGAAGCCCCCACTTCAGGCGCTAGCTAAGTGGTGGGAGTATGTCACGCCTGAAAAGATCTTGGATTAGATCTTACACTGGAACAGCAGAATAGCATCATTTATGGAATTTTTCGTTCTATATGTTATAATCGCTGCTTATCGTCATAAAAGTTTACGTTTACTGCGTAAACGTAAACTTTTTATTTCAATATACCTAAACAGACACAAATCAAAAATATTTGCCGTACTTGTCTGCAGGATTATCACATGTGAGAATCTGTGACCACATGCGATTTAAATTCAACATATATCGTGAAATTCATTGTGTATTCGCTTAATTACAAAGTAAAATTGGTGCTGCATGATATAGCCTTGGGCATAAATGTCCAGGGCTATTTTTATTTACATTTCTCGCAATAAAAAGTTTACGTTTTTCACTAAAAAGTAAACTTTTAATTGTTATGTGGCCTGTATGATGCTATAATACAATTAGAGTAAACATAAACAATGTAAACGTAAATATTTATATCAATCAGGAGCATCCTATGGAAGAAATCAAAGAAAAATCTGCAAAAAAACCGGTTAGCATGCGCTTGACCGCAACAGCATCGGAACGGCTGATGCACATCATTGAACTGTATAAAAATCTAGAAGACCCAAAAGGCGAGCAGCAGGAGAATGCTATTCTGCGCATTCTTGATATTGCAGAGTCCGACAATGTCAGAGGGACACATCCTGAGTTAGAAGGCCCCTTACTGGCAGTTGAAGCCACGATCTCTACATTAATTAAACAACTTAATGGTATAGCAGTCGGTCAGGATGCCAAAATTTCTAGGCTTCAGGAAGCATTAAATACTGCGATTACAGAGAAAGAACAGGCTATTGAAAAGGCCAAAATTGATATGGATAAGGCCCAGCAAAATACTGATTTGGCTAACAGGCTCCAAAAAGAGGCCATGGATACGATGAATAAAGCAGAGGAGGATGCCGCTGCCCAGATTGAAGCCATAAAAAAAGAAACCACTGCTCAAATTGAAAAAGTAATGAGTGAAAAAGAGCATGCATACCGTGAGCGTGATGATGCCCGCACGATTGCCAATGAAAAAACTGCTAGCAATGATCTTCTTCTCAAAAAAATGACTGGTATGGAAGCCGATCTGGAAAAATACAAGGATTTACAGGAACAGTACAAAGAACTCCAAGAAAAATGTTCAGCCCTGCAGTCTCAGCTGAATGAAAGCCAACTGCGTGCGGAAATTGATAAGGAGCGTGCCGTCATGGATAAAGAGCGTGAAATGCAGGATCGTCTCAGAGAAGCAGATAAAGAAAATGCGAAGCTGCAGGCGAAAATTGAACAACTGTCGGCTGCAGAAACCTCGCCAAAGTAAATATTTTGATTTTTAAGGAGTCATTCATGGAGAAATCATTAGATCGTTTCCTGATAGCGCAGCAGAATTATTATTATGACGCTTATACGGAACTAAAAGCCGGTAAAAAGAGAAGCCATTGGATGTGGTTCATATTTCCCCAGATTCGTGGCCTCGGATACAGTGATATGGCGAAATATTATGCCATTGAAAGCCGTGAGGAAGCTGAAAACTATATTACGGATCCGACCCTCGGTCATAATCTGATTGAAATATCTACTGTCCTGCTGGAAATTAAAGACAACGATGCAAAGAAAGTAATGGGTGAACCAGATGATAGAAAGCTCCAATCCTGTATGACCTTATTTTCCACTGTTGCACCGGAAATAGATGTATTTGAAAAGGTACTCCAAAAATTTTATGGCGGAGTCAAAGACAGCAAAACCTTAGAAATTCTTCAGGAAGTAGAAAGTTAAAAGCTTTTCATTGGAATATTGACTTTTCAGTGAAAATAGAATACGATGTTGTTAGCTAACTACTCTTGCTAAGACAGAGACAAAAAATATGGTGAGCAATCCTACCATAAAGCTGCCGAACTTCATTTTCTGCTGAAGGTTCGGCAGCCTTTTTTGCATAGCACATTTCTTCCCATTGATCTACATAAATGGTCATGCCATCATCTGATAATCCTTGATTTGCCCCAAATCCAATGATAAAATACTCATAGATTCTTTCATTTCAACAACTTTTGTCTCTGACAAAGCGCACGCCATTTTATGGCCGAATGAGTGGGGGAATTCTGGAAAATAAACAGAATAACTATGTACGTTGGAGGAACTTCCTTTTGGAGGTTCCTTTTTTCGTGCCCAAAAAGGAGGACTCACCTATGAAACTTACAATCAAGGATCTTATTCGGCTCCGCCACTGCGAAAGCCACTACCGTCTCGGAAAACTGGGATTATATCCTGCATCAAAGCGTACCCAGTTTTTTTATCAAAAGAAGGACTCTTTAATTTTAGCATTATCCAAAGGGTATACCGCATTCTCAGAAGCGCTTGAAAAAGCATTTCTGGAATACAGCAGGGATTGGTTTCTTAACAACCGCCAGTATGAAACCTGCCGGGACCAGGACTTTACCAGGTGGCATCGCTTTGCCGACTGGTTTTTTGACCAGGGTTATCAGATTTTAAAAACCAGGCTCTGCTCAACAATCTCGGTCAATGCAAGCTGCAACCGCGTAGCAATATCAGAATTATCTGCGCAAGCTGATCTGATCCTTAAAAAAGGGGAACAGATCTACGCCTTAAGTATTTTCCCGAATGAACCACAGTATTCTGTGAGAGCCAGGAAGCAAGAGACCCAGGCATATTACAGCCCGGAGCTGCTATCACAATACCTAATCAGCGCTCCCTCCTATGGCCATGGAACAATTTCCATGATCTGCTACTTGAAATCCAAAGAGGATAAGGCCGATTTCCTGTCCTCACAGTATACAGAAGGAAAATGCTATCTTCAAATGAGCTATGGCGGAATAGAAGATGCCACCCAGGCTCTCCTGAGCGCAATCCATCTTTCCATACCTCAAAAATGTGCGGACTGCCTCTATACGGACTTGTGCCATCAGCAGAATACTTCCACATTGGCACCAGAAAATCAGCCAGAAGAAACTTCCATTTCTGTTCCGGCGGAAACAGTCGATTTAGAGAAAGGATTAACCCCAGAGCAGCGAAAGGTTGTTGAACACATGGAGGGCCCTATGGCAGTCATCGCGGTACCTGGTGCCGGCAAGACTCACTGTCTGATTGCACGTATGGTACGAATGATCAAAAACGGGATTTTGCCGGAACAAATTCTTTTTGTCACCTTCACCAAAAAGGCCGCTGGCGAAATTCTGGAACGTGCCAGACGGGTGCTCGGTGAAGAAAGTGCATTGCCGGCCATCTTTACCTTCCACAGCCTTGGCTACACGATTCTTCGCAAACATGAGGACTTCATAGGAAAATCCTTAAAAATTGCAGAGAAGGTAGACTACTATCGTCTGATTTTGCAGATCATTGATGAAATCTCTCCATTGTCCGGCATTGACTATGACGGACTCACCGGTGATTTCGGCCTGCTGAGCAGGATTTACAACGCTGTACTTTCCATTGAGAAAGACGGACTGGAAGAGTGGAAAAAACATGCGGATTTTCCTGATCCGGATGGTTTAGGGTGCCTTTATCAGAAACTGAAGGAACGAATGAAAGAAGAGGGGTATATCTGCTTTGATGAACAGATCCAGCTTACCAACCAACTGTTTAGCGAATATCCAGATGTATTAAAAAGCTATCAGCAGCGTTTTCGCTATGTAATGATTGATGAATTCCAGGATATCTCGTCAGATCAGGTCGATCTGGTATACGCCATCGCATCCCATGGAAATATTGTGGTTGTGGGAGACGATGATCAGAGTATTTATTCCTGGCGCGGAGGAAGCAACTATTACCTGCTTCATTTTCAGGAGATGTGGAGCAACAGTAAAATCGTGATTCTTCCAGATAATTTCCGGTCGGTAGACCATATTTTGGAAGCTGCAAATGCGCTGATTGCCAATAATACGAATCGGTATCGCAAATCTCTGCGTTCCCATCACCGCGCTACGGTTCGGCCGATTTATCGGAAAAATGTTCTGGTAGATACCATCCGGGATCTGGTTGCATCCGCAGAACGCTCTGGTTATAAACCTGGAGATATTGCCATCATTGCGCGCAAAAATAAAGCGCTGGAAAAGATCAAAAAAAGTTTAGATGGTTTTTACCTTGCAACTTCACCCAAAACATTACTCATAAAGGATGAGGTATTTATTGCCATTCGTGACACATTTTCTCTCTACGTGACCAATTTTCATGATCCACTGGCGCTTTACAGACAGCTGAAACGTAATGGATATGAACTGGACATTCCTGTCGAGCGAGACCACATGTTGGAAAGCTTCTTAAAATATTTCAATCTTCCAGAACCAGATTTATATGATCCGGATCTGCTTGAAATATATGAAGCATCCGGCAGTCCCGGTATCGCACTTGCCAGGACACTTTCTTCCTGTAAAAAACTTCTGTATGCCCAGGATCTGTCCGATGCCGTTCGGTCCATTTACCAGTTTCTCAGGCAGAAGAAGGAACATCCGGCAGTAGAAGAGTTGTGCTCCCGCATCGAAATGCGGGCTATCAATACGGCTTCCGAATTTCTTAACCATATGAATGCCATGATCGAATTTTCTGATACAGCAGAGGTTGAATATCCCGCAAGCCCCGATACGATTACCCTTCTTACTGCTCATAAATCAAAAGGGAAAGAATTTCCCACCGTAGTAATTTATGGAGTAGAAGAGTTTGAAGAATCAGAAGAGGGCCGGAACCTACTGTATGTTTCCATGACCCGGGCCAAACGAAACCTCTTTCTTTTGCAGGGTAGTTTTTCCGATGCCCCACTGTATCCGGAGTTTAAAAACTATGTCGATTGACCGCTGCCGCGGCATCTTGTTCACGCACAGATATTGTGTTAAGATGGGGTATGGAAATAGTGGGGGGGAGAATTACATAGCTCCCGGTCACCATAGAACCCTTGATCAAAAAAAATACTATATGGCATATACGGAAAGTAAAAATAACCAGGAGGAAAAGGATTATGAAATTTGAGTGGATTGAAGAAGGGGACGGCTGTTACCGTGTCCAGTTTTTTGACATGGATGAAAAGAAGGTATTCGACATTAAGATTACCGACTATAGTGATCCGTACTGGCAGCAATCAGATCGGGAACGGAAAATTCGTCGCGAATGCTGCTATGACGTTATCTTCTATGCCGGACACCGCAAGAGCTACTCTGACAACCCGAATTACGAAACGGAATACGGTTTTCAGGGTAAATCAGAACATGACATAATATATATCCGGGAACTGTGCAAAAATTTTATAGCAGATTCCTATGTTTTTGATTACGAAAAAGCATTGCGCGGCCTTCAAAAGAGGAAGGCAATGTCAGATTGGTTTCTGGCCAGTGGTTATACCGGAGATTATGAAGGAAAGCAGGAATATAAAAGATCTATTGTAGTTGACGAGCTTGACTAAAAAGCTTACTAAATTGGTTGCCACATCGTCATCTTGTTCACGCGCAGATATTATATTAATATGGAGTATAGAAATAGCTCGGAAAGGAGGATTTCGCGATGAGCGAAAAAGAAGAGATCATATTCATGCAGACCCGATTGGTACGTTTAGCATCAAAGGAATGGCATCTTCCTGTGGATGAGATTTTTAACATCTTCGGAAAAGCAGATGTACTTGGCTATATCGAAAAAGTTATGGGATTTTTCACTGCGAAGGAGATGATGCTGTATTAGAAGACATCACGGAATTTCTTCAAAGAAAGGGGATCCAAATTAGTGCTTGATTTTACAGATGGGCTTATCCTTTACCATGGCAGCTATTGTGAGGTAAAGAAGCCTTTATTGGAAAGATGCGCCAGACGAAAAGACTTTGGACCACCTCCAAGGACCAGGCTATTCGTTTTCTCAAGACTTCCATTGCTAAAGCATTCGCAAATGGAAGCATTAAAGAGAATCAGGATTATGGCTATCTTTCCATCTTTCAGTTAAGACCTTCACCAGAATTATCCACATATGCATTTGATGATGCAAATGTGGAATGGCTGCACTGTGTTGCGGCTCATCGAAAAAGACTTTTGTTTCTGGATGTTGAAGATACTATGGCAAAATATGATATTATTGCTGGGAAAATTGCGGATGACGCGACAAATGCAACGCTGGCTGCATACCTAGTCGGCGCCTTTGGAATAGCCGGAAGCAAAGAAGCTGATGATTTTTGTATTAAACAGCTACTTCCGAATAAGTTAAAGGATCAGTATTGTTTTAAAACAACTGCAGCGCTTGATTGCCTGCATTTTGTGGAAAGCGAGAAAATATGGCTGAAGAAATGATTTCAAAAGAGCGAATAGACTATACGATTGACCTTCTTATTACCATGGCCGTCGAAGAAATTGCAGAAGATACAGGAAAAAGTCCAAAGGAAATATTGCCGGAATTTTATTCTTCCAAAACCGGCAAGGCACTTTACGATGAGCAGACCCGATTATGGTGCAATGGCCCATCCTATATTGCCGAATTATACATGGACGAACTCTCCAAAAGAAAGATTTGAGAAAAAGCTGTTTCTAACGTATTATGCGTTTGAAACAGCTTTTCTGATTAACAGACCTCCCGGCACTAAGGCTCCTTCTTTTCTGTCCATTCTTAGCTCCTTCTTTTCTGTCCATTCTTGGCGTTGCGCTCACCTTTGATCTATGTTAAACTATCCTTGATAAAATTTATTTCAAACACAATAGACTCTGTCTTCGTTTCAAGCACATTGCTTATTAAAAGGGGATGAGTCTGCACAGATGCGGACCAAATTAGAGGAATTCTAATTTGGTCTTTTTTTGTGCATTCACAACAAAGAGAGGAGGAACCTATGGCTATTTTACAACTGCCGTACAATTTGTCTGCGCTATTCAATTTCAATGAACCAGACACAAATGAGGGGGCGATGGAATCTTCGGATGAAGATTTTTTCGACCTTTTTGATTTTCTGCCAGAAAATACGGTGACTACCAATTATCTGGCCAAAGGAGAGGACCGGATCCAGTCACTGCTCCGGATCAAAACCCGCCGGACTTATTCCATGAATGACTTTTTCAAATTATTTTCCAGAGACCAATTCTGGAAAAAGAGCAACAGCCGAAAAGATTTCACGGAATATCTGATCAAGACCTACTGGAAAAAGGTGATCGATCCTTTTGTAAATACCCTTTACAAAGATTTTCTGGCCGGTCAGATCACGGAACAGGAGATTTCTGAAAAACTGCAGGAGATTCTGGGATTTAGCATTTCTCTATCGCAATGCCATGATGAGCAGGTAACGAGGCTGGTTGGAGCAACCGGTATGCCAACGGACTGTATTTTTCAAATGACTGTATTTGAAAATGAATACTTTCTGGTCTTCGGAAAACTAAAGCCCAGAAACCGGAACCGCAAAATCTATTTGAAAGACGATAAGAGAAAATGTATCTTATGGGATTCCTATTATCTTGCAACACTGGCAGTCATAGAACGTATCCGGATTGAATACAAGCGCTACATCCATTCCATTGAGTCTAAAGACCATGACCTGGTCTATATGTCCATTCTGGATGAAATTGCCCGTAGATACCAGGCTTTTGGGAAAATGTGTACCGTATATGCTTATGAAAAAGAGCAGGTTTTGTATCCAGAAGTCATGCAATTTTTTGACAAGCTGGAAATTCCTGTAAAGGAGCGAATAGCCGGCCAACAAGCGCACGGAATTATATTTCAATTTTCACTCCTGCAGCAGATCCTGCCGATCTTAAATCAGTATTCTATCAGCACAGTGGATTTTCTATGTAATGATAATATTCCAGAGGGATATCTCATCATTATAAAAGCCCTGATGGAACAGCACAAAATGCAGGAAGCGGATGAGCGCTATCATCGAAATAACACAGAGGTAGCCAATGCATTTATGACCAAAAAGAATATTCCGCCAAAGCATCAGGATTACATGAAAGAGAGCCGTTTCTTAACAGTTTACCGCTATATAGAGGTAGACGAAGACTGTGATCTTGACAAAATGCAGGAACTGGAAAAAGAATTTCTTGCTCTTGGGGATATTTTGGGAAAGCATCCCTATGATGCTTCCATTCGTTTCCGCAAGCTTGGCCGACACCATGCTTCCGGCCTTTATTCCCCGGCCTACCAGTGCGTATGCATTGATGTCCGCTCCCCTAGCAGCTACGTCCACGAATTTCTGCACATGTACGATCACTTTCATGGAATGCTGAGTGAAGGCTATGATTTCAAAGAAATCCGGCTTCAGTATGAGGCCTGCCTGCAGGAATATCTTTCGGATTGTGAAGATCCGGATTTAAAAGCACGGCTGAATGGAAACAGCAAATACAACCTGGATTACTATTTGGTCCCAACGGAAGTGTTTGCCCGCTGCGGGGAACTGTATTTTACGCGTTTTCGTGGTGTAGATAATTCTCTTCTGAAATTTGAAAGAGGATTTGACTATCCGGAAAACGAAAAATTATTGGAGCTGATCAAAAAATATTATGATCAGCATTTTTTAACGGAGGAGATATCATTATGAAGAAATTTTTTATCAAGGACCTGGCCAACATGGTCGAAAAGGAAATTGCAACGGAGTTTTTACTTCGGAATGTCAAATTGTCGATCGCGGATGGCCGGCGCTGGCAGGACCTTACGCTCAGTGATAAGAGTGGTATTGTATACGGAAAATGCTGGTCCGAACACATCTCGGATGAAACGGATAACTATGTTGGAAAAATTGTCCGTGTTGTCGGAAAAGTTGAGCTTTTCCGGGAGCAGTGTACGCTGCGGATTGTCCGGATCAGTCCGGCTGAAACATACGATCCGGCAGATTTCCGGGTTACTTTGTCCAGCTACGATGTAGAACAAAGTATCACCCTCTTAAAAAAACTCCTCGATGAAATTGAGGATCCCAAATTGTATAGTTTATGCTGCGCTGTATTCGGTATGGGGACTGCCAGATACGAACGGTTTTTGGAATTCCCACTGACCGAGGAAGCCACACATCCATACTTTGGCGGTTTTTTAAAGCATACCATCAATGTTGCAAACCTGGCTGATATGGCGCTTACTATCTGCGAAGGCAGCCCAAATGAAGTGATCCGGCCGGATCCATCGCTGGTCATTGCCGGTGCGCTTCTTCACGCAAGCGGCGTGCTTTCCCAGCTCACACTCAGCGCTGCGGAAGGCATCTTCACGGACCGGGCCCGCCTTTTGAGTTCCTCCACAGATGCGGTTTTAATGGCAGTCTGCACAAACAGCCGATTAGAACAGGAGAAACGAGTTACGGATATGTCCGCACTTTTACATATTCTGGAAGCTGCCAATGGAACGACACCGCCTAAAACCAAGGAGGCAGTTATTGTCACCAACGCAGTACGAATGAGCAAAGAGCTGAATTCTATCGATCAGATCTTTTTCGAGTCTGACCGTATGCATCCGACCGATAAGACCCGGAAAGCTTTCTGCGACTATCTGGGTTATGAGGTCTTT
>ERZ773190.3471-NODE-3471-length-10353-cov-13.355117_pt1 | contig 10353 bp, 4 predicted proteins | sample MGYA00511111_ERZ773190 | MGnify/ENA primary metagenome ERZ773190 (study PRJEB29015, sample SAMEA2737777) | human gut metagenome | biome: human gut; feature: human-associated habitat; material: faeces | place: China | collected 2012 ... | reverse complement strand
GCAGTGTGCAACTGCGCGGTATGACTGCTGCCCAAGCCAATGTTGTGCAGCGGTAAGAAGGTTGTAAAGCTGCTGGATTATGCTTAGCAAAACAGAACTGTTCATTTAGAATATAAGCCGCTTGTTCTTTGCGGCATAATAAAAGGTACAAATTATATACCAGTAAGGAGGATCTGCATGAAAACTTCATCTATTCTTGACACCTATCAGACCTGGCTGACCCACCGGGAGTACAGCCCCGCCACCATCCAGAAGTACACCAAAGCCCTGGCCCGCTTTTTTGCCGATACCGGGGCAGGGGACATCCCGACCCGCGAGACCGTTGCAGCCTGGCGGGATAGCCTGACCGAAAAGGGCTATACCCCTGCCACCGTGAACGCGATGCTGGCTGCCGTCAATGATTGCCAAGAGAGCATCGACAACGTGGCTGGCAAAGCTAAGCCGCTCAAGCACCAGCGCAGGATCTTCGCCGACCCTGGCCGGGAACTGACCCGCGCCGAGTATTTCCGCCTGCTGAACGCCGCACGCGCCGCCGGCAACAAGCGCACCCAACTGCTGCTGGAAGCGCTTTGCTCCACCGGCATCCGCGTCTCGGGACTGCAGTTTATCACGGCAGAAGCCGTCCGCCGGCATAAGGCATCCATTCGCTGCAAGGGCAAGTGCCGGGAAATTTTGCTGCAGGCCGAACTCTGCCACCGGTTGACCCGCTGGTGCCAGAAACACCGCATTCATGCCGGTCCGGTGTTTCTTTCCCGTGTTGGCAAGCCTCTGAGCCGCGTAACGGTCTGGAAACTGCTCAAAGCCCTGTGCGAGCGCGCCAATGTGGCCTGGAAGAAAGTTTTCCTCCACAACCTGCGGCACCTGTTTGCGCGGACATTTTACAACCTCGAAAAAAATATCTCGAAACTGGCGGACCTGCTCGGTCATTCCAGCATCGAGACGACAAGAATTTATATCATGGAATCCGGCGCAGAACATGAGCGTCTACTCAATAAAATGCACCTTCTATTGTGAATTTGACGATAGCATAGTTCCGTTCCTGTCGTTAACAAAAGTTAACATTTAATAAACGTCCGTTCGCGTTTTAAATACCAAAAATGAAAAAGTAAGTAAGAAAAAGTTGTTGGGCAAGCGCTGAAATTCCGCGCCTAACAGTATTTCTATGTGCACTTTTTACAATTTCAACAAAATTGTGTACTTTCCCTTGCCTTTTTCACCTTTATGTGCTAAAATTAGCACTGGTTAATCTATTGTAACTTCTTTTTGCAATTTGTTTTGTTATATGTGGTTAACATGCAATTAACAGAATATGCTTCTGTTTTTCTTTGCTCGCTGCACGCTGAAATGACCGGAACACAAATATTGCAAGGACGATGCAACTTGACATCTGAAATTGTGGGTAATCGCTTGCACAAGTGTGGGCTATGTCTGCCTGGTGGCAGCCAACAGCGATTGTGGTTCGCACAACATTTTGGTTGGAAAGCTAATTGGGCAAGATGGCCGCTCCATTGTCGGCAATAAAAACTTCAAACCACTTTGTATGTGGTGCGTAGCCTAGAGGGTATCTGAAAAATCCCCAGCACTGTCTAATTTGAAGTGACCCCAAAAAGTTAGACAATATTCTGAAGTAAAAATTGTTCAAGCAGCCGAAAGGGCTTGCTGTCTGTGAATTGCAGGCGGCAATCCACCAAGGATTGCCTGTGCTTCTCTCTTAGCCGGTCACGCGTCTCGCTCGCCGCATTGGCATTTTGAATTGCTCGGTATTGCCCAAAAGCAGCGTCTGCTACGTTACTCAACCTTGCAATACACGTGGAACAATAGAACGATGTGTTGCTGATGGTAGCGATATCTACCCACTCTATTGTCTGTCCGTCTGCCTGCTAATTTGTTTGGGAATGAACGGGACGATACGTAAAAATGGCGTTGATTCTGTGCCAGGGCTTTATGTAGCCGTTATTGGGCCGGAAACAGGAGTGTTTGCCAGAAGCGGGTTTGGCCATACGCGCACATGCATAGCAGAAATGTATATCTGCTTGACAAATGAGCGCGGCAGACCACGTTTCCTGGTGGATATAAATCAATTTGAGCGGAGGTGGTGCTTAAGGGAAAGCCCAACCGGATCCCTGTGAAAGTATTTTGCTGTGCATTGAATGGAAACGCTTTGATGTGTAATCCCGGACTGTTCTGTTTGAATCAAGAGCGGCGTCATCATTGTAAGTTCCAAACCTCAAAGGGAACAACAGGGTGCTTTCGGCAAAATTACCCGGTTCGGCGCGATTGATTAGATGCATCTGAGAAAAGAGAAATGAAAGGATGTGCTTTACCAATGGAAAACAAGAAGTGGAAACGCTTCGGTTCATGTCTGATGGCACTGGCTATGGTACTGTCCGGTACCGCATTGCCCGCAAGTGCTGCGACCCCCGGCAAAGACGGGTCAGCGGAGATGAACGAAGCGTATGCCGCACACGAGTCCCTGATGCCGATCGGCCCCTCTTTCAGCGTGGCCACTCTTTTGGAGTGGACGCCGGAATCTGACCCGGACGCACGATACAGCAGGGCGAGCATTCCCATGGCAAACCGAGAGGGCGGTTTTGTCGTGAACCCAAAGGCAAATCCGGAAGCAAAGCTCATGCTCTGCTCCCTGGCTAACTCTTCCCACGACACCACCAGTTCACAAGGCACCGAGAACTTCATGAGCTGGTCCTTCAACTACTGGCAGTACACCGATTCTTTTGTGTACTGGTCCGGTTCTGAGGAGGGCCTGATCTGCTGCCCCACCGGCGAATTTACTGACGCTGCCCACACCAACGGTGTGCCGGTCGTTGCTACACTGGGCTTCCCTTGGGGATCTGGCTCGGGCTATGCGGAGGAAGTTGACGCTTTCTGCCAAAAGGCGGAAGATGGCAGTTTCCCCGTGGCAGATAAGCTACTGGCAGTGATGGATTACTATGGTTTTGATGGATACTTCTTCAACCAGGAATCCTTTGGCTGCAGTGCAGAGATTGCATCCAGGTTGGATGAGATGATCCGCTACATGCGCGCCAAGTGCCCCGACATCTTGATTAGCTGGTACGACTCGATGCTGCCTTCCGGCGGCGTATCTTACCAGAACGCGGTTAATAGCTCGAACCAGCGTTGGATGGAGCGTAGCGATGATGGCTCTGTGGGAATCAATGAGTTCTTTATGAACTACAACTGGTATATATCGCAGATTTCTACTACAGTCAGCACGATGAACTCTATTAACCGCAGCCCCTTCGATGCTTATGCGGGCTTGGATGTACAGCAAAACGGCATGAACACGTCTTTCCGTGATGAACTGCTCGTGGACGAGGATGGCAAGCTAAAGCTATCCATCGCGCTGTATTGCCCCAACTCCACGTTAGGTAACTCTGCAAACGGAGCGCAGTTCCACGAGGTTGAACAAGACTTCTATGTCAATTCTGCTTCAGATCCGCGGGTAGAAGTGGCTAATGTTTCCTCACGCACTTGGCTGGGTATGTCCCGATTCTTCGCCGACAAGACGCCGATCCTCAGCACACCGTTCGTAACCAGTTTTAATTCCGGCCACGGTGTTGGTTATTATGTGAATGGTGAACTCTCCCGTGACAACGAGTGGAGTTACCAGTCCGTGCAGGACGTTATGCCCACCTGGACCTGGATCATCGATTCTGACGGCTCGAAGCTTGATGGCGGCTATGACTTCACTGACGCCTATAACGGCGGCACTTCCATTCAGTTCTATGGTGATCTGGATGCCAACAAGGCAAACGACATCATGCTGTACAGCACCGATGTCGCTGTGACCGATGGCATGACACTGAGCCTGACGGCCAAGAACGATGATGACAAGGCCAAGTTGGTTGCCTATTATGGCGATGACAGCACTGCCAGCTATGAGGAATGCGAAACAGTCGCTTACGATTTGACTGCCAGTGAGGCTGATATCTGGACCACCACGGTGGTAAATATTTCTGATCATGCCGGCAAGACTTTGTATGCCATTGGTTTAAAGGTGGAAAGCGATACTGCTGTGTCCGACTACCACATCAACCTGGGCCAGCTTGCCATTTTGGATCAGGATCGCGCGGCGCTGTCCGGTCCTACTTCTGTGGCGCTGGACGAGATCCTGTATCACAACGCCTATGATGCGGAAGCACGTATTTACTGGGATGCTGTGGACGGCGCTGCTTCCTATGAGATCTACAAGGTCAACGCGAACGGGACTTCTAATCTGATCATGGAGACCCCCAACACGGCCTTCTACCTGCCTACCCTGGTTCGTGATTTTGACGAAGACGACGTGACGCTGAAAGTCGTCCCCGTTAATGCCAACGGTGTACGCGGTGAAGGCACCGAACTGATAATCGACTGGCTGTATAGCAATGAGGACTCTGAAGTCTACGAACCAAAAGAATTCGAAAACGTCTGCCTGGGGGCGACGGTAACCGGATATTCTGGCCAGAATGAGAGCGAGCCTGCCTCCAAGGCCATTGACGGGACCTCCCTGAATGGTTCCAAATGGTGTGTTACCAATGCAGAGTTCGGATATATGGACATTGACATTGGTCGTGAGGTGACGGTCCGCCGCTGGCGCGTAGAACATGCCCAGTACGGTGGCGAGGATGTGTTGATGAACACCGTCGACTTTGCTCTGGAGTATAAGAATGCGTCTGGCAGGTGGGTAGAGGCAAAGCGCATCCAGCACAACACCGCCGCTGTAACGGATGTCTTGCTGGACGAACCGGTGACTGCACAGGAATGGAAACTGCGCATTTATGATGATGGAACTTCCCCCTGGGGCGGTATCCGCATTTATGAATGGCAGATGTTCGAGACCGCCGAGTTCCCCCAGACGGAGCCGGTGTCCATCCAGTTTGCCGCCGCAGAGAATGGCACGGGCGCCAATGATACCTTCACACTGAAGAACGTGCCTGCGGGCCAGACTGTCACGGTCTACACCAAATCCGGCAGCGAGTATAACAAGATCGGAGAGGCGGTTGCAGAAAGCGGCACTGTCACTATCACCGGCCTTAACTTTGGCACGCAAGAAGCCGGACGTATTTACTACACCACCACCGCCACAGGTTCCGCAGAAAGCATCAAGCTGAGCGCGAGCTTTGAGGCGGAAAATGCCGCAAAATCTGAGGCGGCAAGGGATGTTACAGCGAAAGCTTATTCACAGCCTGGCTCGCTTAGCTCTTCCAACGGTGGCGACATCTATATTTCTCTTACGGTGAATGGCCTGAGTGCAGGCGATGTGGTCTACGTTTACGAGAACAACTCTGGTGAATACACCAAAGCCTCTCTCCCGGTGGCTGCTGGCGAAACCTCGGTAATTATCCGTGGCATTCGGGTCCCGCGTGCGGGCAGTGAACTCACCCTGCAAGTAAAACGCGTCAGTAAGCTGATCTCTGATAAGTATACTGTCGAAATCCCCGCATTCCCGGAACCGACCGCTTACTTGAACTTGGTGGCGACCAATGCCAAGGGCGAGAAACTGACCGGCGTTACTTATGGCGTTTACAACAGCAACAACGAAAAGGTCTATACTGTGACTACCGGCGAACCTGCTGAGGTTGTATTGGGGACGTACACCATTAAGTGCGAAAAAGTTCCTGAAGGCTACCTGATCAACGACACGGTTGTGAAGCGCCTGGTCGTGACCGAAGGCCAGACCTACGATGTGAATGTTACCCTGCAGAGCGGTTCTGTTGAGCCAATCGTTACATCTGTTACGGTATCGCCCGCTACTGCATCTGTGGAGAAGGGCGCAACCAAGCAGTTTGCAGCTATGGTCAACGGCGAGAATATCACCGACCATTCTGTGACCTGGAGCGTGGACGGCGCGGTCTCTGAGGCGACTGAGATCGACGAGACCGGCCTGCTGACCGTTGCGGAGGACGAGACCGCAGAGCAGCTGACCGTTGTTGCGACCTCGGTTCAGGATCCGAAGGTTTCCGGCAGCGCTGCCGTGACCGTCACCGAGCCTGTGGGCGAGCTGGAACTGGTGTCCCAGAATGCGACCATCGTTGGCTACAACGGCAATAAACTGGGCACTGCCCAGGGCCCCGAAAAGCTGTTTGACGGCGACAAGGAAAACCCCGATACCGGCAAATGGTGCGAGGATGGCAGCAACCTGTGGGTCGCCTTTGACATTGGCGAAGAACGCAACGTCCGGCAGCTGGTCGTCTCCCACGTCGGCGTGGCGGAAACGCCGACGGCCGGCAACGGCAGCATGAACACTGCCAATTACGAGTTCTATGTGCTGAACGAAGAAAAGGTCAACGTGGACGAACTGCTGGCCATGGAGGCCGAGGAACGGAACGCTGTGCTGGCAGACGCTGCGTACTGGACAGAGTGTGCCAAGACCACCGATAACGCGGCCAATGTTACCACCAATGATCTGGGCGATGCGACCGGACGGATCTTCAAGCTGAATGTCAGCCGTACCGATACCACCGGTTGGGCTGCCTGCGTCCGCATCTACGAGGCCGAACTGTACGCTACGGCCAAGCCCACCGAGCCTGTTGTGGACAAGACCATTCTGAATCAGCTGATCGAGCAGGCTTCCGCCCGGGTGGAAGACGATTACACGACCACCAGCTGGGCAGCGTTTGCAACTGCGCTGGCCGAAGCGCAGAGCATCTCTGCCGCTGAGGATGCAAACCAGGTGACTGTCAACCATGCAGCTGACGCTCTGCAGGACGCCATGGAAAGCCTTGTGAAGCGTGCTGACAACTCGAACCTGGTCGCGGCCATCGACAGCATCAAGGAACTGGATGAAAGCAGGTATCAGCCTGATTCTTGGGCTGCCCTTGCCCAGGCTTTGGCAGAAGCTGAGAAGGTCGCCGCCAACCGTGATGCAACCGCCGATGAGATCGAAGCTGCTTATACAAATCTGGAAGCTGCTTACAAGGCACTGGCGCTCCGAGCAGATATGTCTGCAATTGATGATATGATCTCCAAGGTGGAGGCCATGGATGCGAACGCTCATACTGCAAAATCCTGGAAATTGGTTGCCGATGCATTGGAGGCCGCAAAGACGGTCGCCGCCAATGAAAACGCTACCCAGGAGGCTGTAGATGCAGCAGCACGGACGTTGCAGGCCGCAGCGGCGGCATTGGTAAAGGCTGGCGATGCCACCGAGTTGAATGCTTTGGTTGAAGAAACCAAGCAACTTGACCTGAGCAAGTATACTGTGGAGAGCGCGGACGCTATCCGCCAGGCAATTTCTGATGCGGAAGCTGCTATCGCAGGCCGCGCAAGTGCTGAAGACTTGAAAGCCGCCCTTGATGCAGTGCGGAATGCTGTAAATACTGCCCAGACCAAACCTGCGGCACCGGTACAGAAACCTGCTGATACTGTGAAGCCGGTACAGAAACCTGCTGATACTGTGAAGGATGAACATCCCGATATTGCGGGAGGAATTGCAAACGGCACTAGGGGTGCTGCGCCTACTGCAAAGCCGAATGACGGCAGTGCAGCGGCATCTGGCAGCGGAGCAACAAGCGCGATTCCTCAGACGAGCGATAACTTCCCTTATGAAGTGCTGTCGATTCTGGCTTGCATGGCCGTGGGTGGCTTTATCGTTGCACTCTACCTGAAAAAACGCAGAGGCAATCACTGATGTCTACGAGATGAACGTAAACTCCTAATTCTAAAACACATTATGCGCTTGATCGCAATCGACAGATTGACCAAAACTATAAGATTTAATCATATTACTGGCATATCTATCACTGTGTTTGGCAGTCAATCGGAAGGGGAATGAGACAAGTCCTCGGTGTTGGTTGATGATTAAGGTATAACTGCAAAAGTGCCTCTTGCGGGCTTCGAACCGCAAGGGGCACTTTTGTGTCTACAGGCATGGAGGAAGACCAACAACTCGGAATTCTTGTCAAACAAAATATTGTTGTAGACAGAGGAACGAATGGTGCGCTCAACGCGTTGGTGGACTATAATCCACAGTGCGAAATAATTTTAATCAACATATAGGACCAGAAAAAGCCAATGAAGCGGGGATTTTTTGCTTTTCCCGGCAGTTTTCATTTTGTTTTCAAGTTTCCCATTTTATACCTATTTACAATAAGGAGGATTTTCACTATGAGCATCATTATCGGCATCGACCACGGCTACTACGCCATCAAAACAGCCCACTGCTCGTTCCCGGCAGGGCTGACAAGCTACGGAGAACACGAACCCTACACCCGCCAAGGACTCTTAGAGTTTGGCGGGTGCTTTTTTGTTTGTGGCTCCGGGCGGCAGCCTATCCAGCGGGACAAAACTGTAAACGACAACTACTACCTGCTGACACTGGCAGCTATCGCAAAGGAGATTCAGCAGCGCGGTTTGCCGCCCGAATGTTCTGTGCGCATTGCGGCGGGTCTGCCGCTGACCAGTTTCGGACGCGACAAACCTAAGTTCAGAGATTATCTGCTGCGGAGCAACCAGCCCGTGAATTTCAAATTCGAGGGCGTGGAGTACAGCATCACCATCGAAGAAGTTGCTGTCTTCCCTCAAGGCTACGCCGCCCTTATGACCGAAACCGGGCTGTTGCAGGACGAGCCATCAATGCTCCTCATGGATCTGGGCGGCTGGACAGTGGACCTCATGCGCATCGACAACGCCATCCCTGCGGCTGACACAGCTCACAGTCTGGAGCTCGGCATGATTCGCTGCGTGGATGACATTCGGGAACAGGTGCGGCGCGAAACCGGGCTGTCCCTGACAGATGCCCAAATCGAAAATATGCTGGCAGGTCAGCCCTGCACGGTCAGCGATACGGTGCGCGACATTGTGAACCGGCAGGGGCGCAAGTACACCGAACATCTGCTGTCTGCCACTATGGAAGCTGGCTTTGACCTGCACGCTATCCCCGCCGTGCTGCTGGGCGGCGGCGCATCGGTGGTGAGCCGCCACCTCAGCCCCAAAGACGCGCTTTGTAAGACGATTTTTCTGCTGGACGACAAGGTGAACGCTGTCGGGTTCGAGCGTGCATTGGCCGCCGTGTCGCGCCGTAAAGGCGAGGCATGAAACGCCCACAGTACGTTTTCCGTCCGAACCTCAACGACCCGCAGCACCGCCGCGCATGGGAACTGCTGCAGCAGATGCCGTCAGCCCGTCGCAAGGAGTTTCTGGTGCAGAGTATGCTGTATTTTTTATTTGGGCTTTCCTGCTTTTTAAGGCAACAAACATTACACTTCTGGCATTATTGGTGCTGATATATTGTGTGGTTTATTATTTCATCTCTTTTTCAGTGACAGGTGCCTCAGCTTACCTACTTGGAATCAGCGTTCAAAACTTACGGCAGACATATTTTCCATTTATTGCAAGTAGTATCATAAACTACTTGCTGTTATTGTTAATCTGCTCTATTGTCAAAAAGATTCATCCATTAAAACGGGCAAGTTCGATACGATGGCCAATTCTATTTCTTACATTTTTGTTCCCACTGGCCAGTTTCGTTGTTCTTCTTACATTGATTTTTACGAGCCTGAATTTTCCTAATAACAGTAGTGCTTTTCTTCTTTGCGGCACTTTTCTTGTAGTTGCAAATATCGCTGTATTCTTACTGCTTGATTGGGTAGATAGCAGCGATGAGGCAATTAAGCAGAAACTCGCTTTGGAGCAGACCGTTCAATTGCAGGCACAGAATATGGAAGCCTTGGGAAAAGCGTATTCTGCACAGCGAAAAATCACACACGATTTTAATTCTCAGCTTGAAACGATTGGATGCCTATTGAAAAACGGCGACAACAAAGATGCCATAGAATTTGTTACTGCACTTCAAGCAAAGCAAACTACTCGTTCTCTGCTTGTAAACACGCACCATCCTATCGTGGACGCTTTGCTGAATCAGAAAGCATACATTGCCAAAGACAAAAATATTCAAATCCATTTTGAGGTAAATGATTTATCCAATCTGCAACTGGATTCGGTTGATATTACTACGATATTGGGAAATCTTCTTGACAATGCGATTGAGGCCTGCGTAATTTATGGAGAAAACAGTCAGATTCAGGTAAAAGTACTACTTGGAAATACATTGTTCTTTGCGATACGTAATACTTGCAAGCCGGTCAAGATTATCGGAGAGTATATCCCGACAACAAAGCCAAACGCACAATTACATGGATTTGGTTTGGAAAATGTAAAAACTCTTTTACGCAAGTATAACGGAGAATATGCAATGGAATATGATGAGGGGTGGTTTACTTTTACGGGAGAAATTGATAATTACCCGATTTTATTACCGTGAAGGCGCAGTCATGCGGGAATGTAATCCCAACGCAGCCTCTGCCGAGCGTATCCGCAAACTGGTGGAACTGCGCGATACCACCCGCGCTCTGA
>ERZ773190.3465-NODE-3465-length-10375-cov-2.488663_pt1 | contig 10375 bp, 9 predicted proteins | sample MGYA00511111_ERZ773190 | MGnify/ENA primary metagenome ERZ773190 (study PRJEB29015, sample SAMEA2737777) | human gut metagenome | biome: human gut; feature: human-associated habitat; material: faeces | place: China | collected 2012 ... | reverse complement strand
AGACAAATACCTGTGGATTTTAAGCCGTACTCCTCATCTCGACCAAAATACCCTAAACCAAATTCTGGAAAAGGCCCGGCAACGAGGATACGACACTTCCCGTCTGATTTTTCCCCAACAGCCCGAATCATAACTGCCGAACTCTTCTCATTATTCAGGGATCACTTTCGTGATCTCTTCTTTTTGAGTATAATAGAAGATACACCTCACTTCCTGTAAATCGGGATATAAGTTTATGCGCAAATATTCATATTGCGGGAGCTGCTTTAATGAAGCTTTGCGTTGGGCAGCATCCTTTGTAGTGTCGAGAATACGCAAGACGGCAGCTTTATCAGGCAATTTCGACTGTTCGACCAATTGCCGCAATCCGGCCCAATTTTCACCGATATATTCGAGCTCGATCTCTTGGGCCTCCATCTGTTTCCGTTCGACTAAACGCTGTTTCATTTGTTCGGCCCGTTGTTCGGCTAACGAGGCATTGAAAGTCGCCGTACCTATAGGAGACGAACTTCCGGCAATGACTAGTTTTTCCAGGCGCATCGTTGAATCCGATCGAAATGAATCGACCAACTTCATCATTCGTTTCATGCTCGAAGCGTTGCCGTCATATTCCCGGTTGAAGATATATTGTCCTGAAGGAAAGAAAAATTCGAATTCCGATACTTTTTGTACCATCACTCTTTCTTTTGCGTACTTCACCCGAACCGGTCCCGGCCCCATAGGCAACCAGATCACTCCATCGGCCAGGGTTAAAACTTCAATATGTTTCTCCCGGTCACAAGCCTCTAACGTCACATCAGCCCTCAATTTAGCTTGTGCCATCCATAATTCGAAAGGCACTGTTTCCGACAAACGGACCTGCATTCCTTCTCCTTCCGATATAAGCCGAAGAGCTTCGGGATAATCCGGTTGTTTATCCGTCAAGGCAGTTAACCGCTTTTCTTGCCGAAGATTGTTTTTTCCGCTAACGACCAAAGGAGTCAAATCATAGCGATGCCCGGCAGACAGAAAATAAGGTTGATAAACCATACGGGCACAGGAAGGGATAAACCCATGAGGTATATTCAATGTATAAACTATTTTTATCGTATATGGATCTGTATGTTGATCGACAAATAGTTGCAAGCGGGAAGGAGTAATAGTCAAAGCCGGTTTCTTCTCAATCCGTTTCACACCGCTCTCCAGCAACAATATGCATAAGCATCCCAATAATATTCCGATCGTTTTTTTCATTTCTGCCTGCTTTTAAAAAGATACATGAAACTAATACTTAATTTTGTCGGTCCCCAATAGTTGCGATGTCCGGTGTCTATAAATCGTCCGCATCGGTTACGTAAATATTTATCGTACTTCAAGTAAGCATACCCGATTCCAAGTTCTGTTTCCAAGTTCCAGTGTTTACCGATGATCCATTGGTAACCATAAGAAAAACCACCACCGACACCCCATCCGTCATAACGGTATTTTTTTAAACCACCGTTATATTTTCCTCCATGTGCATGTACTCCGATAAAATGCCCCATAAACCGGCGACAAGTCCAATAACGCCATTCCGGCTGAACCGCCCAATGCATAATCTTCTTATTCCCACGGAAATGAAAGGGATTATAATTTGCCGTCATATCTAATGTCATTCGCGGAGCTAAAGCGATTTCTCCACCGATATTCAAAGTCGTAGTCGCCCAATAGGCCAGATTTGTTTTCACGGCATATTTCTGTGCAAAACCGACACTCGATGTAAACAAAAGTAAAATAAATCCTATTCGTTTCATTCGCTCTATAACTTTTACCTATTTCTGACGTTTTTGATATTAACGAATACCGCTATCCTAAAGTTTTACTTATTTTTGTAAAAACAAAAGCTATGAATAAAAAGATCATCCGGAACGCCCGTATTATCACGATGAATGAAAGGTTAGATATTCTCCCTAACGGAAATATCCTGATCGAAAATGGAAAAATCAGTGCCATCACGACTCAATCTTTAGAAGATACCGATGCGGAAATCACAGACGCAGAAGGGATGTTCTTATTACCTGGGCTGATCAATACACATACTCATCTTCCTATGACTATGCTAAGGGGCTTTGCAGATGATCTTCCGCTGCATGAATGGCTTACCGGACACATCTTTCCGGCAGAAGCCCGGTTGGTGACTCCTGAAAATGTCAGAATCGCTACCCGGCTGGCTTTTATCGAAATGATCAAATCGGGTACGACCTGTTTCAACGACATGTATTTTTTCGAAGATATCATAGCCGAGGAGGCTAAAAATGCCGGTATCCGGGGAGTTATGGGAGAATCGATGATCGACTTTGCAACAGCGAGCTTTCAAACGGTAGACGAAGGTCTTGCCCGATGTGAAGCTTTGATCCGAAAATGGCAAGGAGACTCTATCATTCACCCTTCCGTTTGTGTACATGCCCCATATACCTGTTCCCAAGCCACTCTCCAACAATCCAAACAACTGGCAGACCGGTACGGTACTCTTCTTCAGATTCATGTCGCAGAAACCCGGCAAGAAGTCGAAGACATCACAGCCCGAACAGGCATGCCACCTGCCGAGTACCTCCATTCGATCGGGCTTCTCGACCGGAACGTGATTGCAGCCCATTGCGTATGGCTCAATCCGAAAGAGATCGAACTCCTGGCCCGAACCGGGACTTCGATCGGCCATTGTCCCAAAAGCAATCTAAAATTAGCCAGTGGCGTTGCAGATATAGACACTTACCTGAAAGCAGGAATTACTGTCGCTTTAGGAACAGACGGAACGGCGAGCAACAACACCCTCGATTTAGTAGAGGAAATGCGTTTTGCCGCATTGCTCGCTAAAGTCGTCCATTACAACCCGGAGGCTGTAAAAGCCCAGACAGCCCTCCGGATGGCTACCATCAACGGAGCAAAAGCCTTGGGACTCGACACAATAACCGGTTCGATCGAAATAGGAAAAAGAGCGGACCTGATATTGATACATGCAGATGCTTCCAATATGCTTCCTGTTTATGATGAATACTCAGCCATTGTCTATGCCATGAACAGTAAAAATGTACGCTCTTCTATGGTAAATGGGGACTGGATCATGCGCAACCGGATCGTATGCCATGTAGACAAAGAAAATACGTTGGAGGCAATCAAACAACTCTCCGGTCAAATCCGAAAAATGTAAGCGATTTTCAAAAATAATTTGTAAATTATTGTTGATAAAGTATAATTTTGTAGTTTAAAAATCAAAAACCAGAACTATGAAAAATTTAATATTTATCAGCGCATTTACCTTTTTATTCAATTGGACAGCAACAGCTGCCGGTCACATTAGCCGGGATTCAAGCTGGACATACGGAGGTAACGGAGGATTAAATTTATCTCAGGTTAGCTTAAACAATTGGGCCTCAGGAGGCGAGAATGCGGTCGGCTTCGATGTATTACTCAATTATAGTGCCGATTATAAAAAGAATAAACATTTGTGGCAAAACCGGATCGAAATGGCTTATGGCTTGAATCAAACGGAAACAAGCGGAACGAAAAAAACGAATGACAAACTTTATTTTTCGTCGACCTATGGCTACGGAATGACCAAAAGCCTTTATTTGAGTGCTCTGTTGAACTTCAACACGCAATTTGCGAAAGGGTATGATTATAAAACAGAACCCCGGACTTATATTTCACGTTTTATGTCTCCGGGATACCTGACTACCGGTCTAGGTTTGACCTGGAATCCAAAGAATTGGATAACAGCTACCTTTTCGGCCATTTCCTGGCGGGGAACTTTTGTCAGTAGTAAAATTCTTTCCGACGAAGGTTCATTCGGTGTTGATCCCGGCGAGCATCTTTTTTCAGAAATGGGTGGTAACTTAAAGGTAGAAGTAAAATACGAATTTCTGAAAAATATGACGATCTATTCACGAGTCGATCTTTTCTCGAATTATCTGGAAGATCCGCAAAACGTGGATGTCCGTTGGGATGTACAATTAAATATGACCGTGAATAAATGGTTTTCGGCCAATATTTCCACAAACCTGATCTATGACAACGATACTAAAATCGTTCAAAAAGATGGAAGTAAAGGGCCACGCTTACAATTTAAAGAAAGTCTGGGTGTAGGATTTCAGGTAACGTTCTGACTATTTTAAATATATTTCACATGTATAGCGCTTATTTCCCACAAAATAAATCTAGATTTGTAGTATAAACTATTTAGGTATGGATAAATTACTTTACGGAGACTTTGAAGAACAATACACCGATTACGAAACGGCGGAAATAGCTATTCTTCCTGTGCCTTACGATGGTACAAGTACTTGGCTGAAAGGAGCAGACAAGGGACCACGTGCCATACTCGAAGCTTCGCCCAACATGGAATTTTACGATATCGAAACCGATTCGGAAGTATATAAACACGGTATCGCCACTTTAGAACCCGTTACGGCCGATTCTTCTCCCCAAGCTATGGCTCAGGAAGTCGAACAGCGCGTGGAAGCTATCTTGAAAGATAAAAAGTTCCCGGTGTTATTGGGTGGGGAACACTCGGTCAGTATCGGTGCTTTCAAGGCTATAGCCAAATACTACGATACATTTTCTATCCTGCAACTGGATGCTCATTCGGATATGCGGGACGAATACGAAGGTTCGCCTTACAATCATGCCTGTGTTATGGCCCGGGGCAAAGAAATTACCCCAAGTGTCGTTCAGGTAGGTATTCGTAGCAGCGCCATCGAAGAAAAGCACAATATCGATCCGGACCGTATTTTTTATGCCCATGAAATTAAAGAATCGGACGATTCTACCTGGATGTACGAGGTGTCTCAAAAACTCCACGATAATGTGTATGTCACAATCGACCTGGACGTATTCGACCCCGCTTATATGCCGTCGACAGGTACCCCCGAACCCGACGGACTGACCTACCGGACAGTGTTGACTTTGCTCAAACTAATCAACGAACGCCATAATATCGTCGGTCTCGATGTTGTCGAACTTTGTCCGAACGATATCAACAAAGCCCCGGATTTCCTGGCCTCAAAACTGATTTATCAAATCCTGAGTATACGTTTCAAGCAATAACCCCGATCAATGATCACCTATCTCATTACCGGAATAACCGTTGTGGTCTCTTTTATTTGTTTCAACAGACTATTGTTCGATAAACTTTCACTCAAACCCTATCGGATTGTACATGCAAAGGAATGGTACCGTATCATTTCGCATGGTTTTGTTCATGCAGACTGGGTGCATTTATTCGTGAATATGTTTACTTTCTGGTCATTCGGCAAGTATATCGAAGAGACATTCCGTTATCTGGGATTCGGAGAAGGGGCTTTTTTACTACTCTATTTCGGAGGGATGGTTGTAGCTTCTGCCTCTGATGTGATCCGTTACCGTAATGCGGCATGGTACACTTCTATCGGAGCTTCCGGTGCGGTTTCTGCCGTTTTATTCACAGCCATATTCCTGAATCCGTGGGACAAAATTCTGCTTTTTGCCGTAATTCCCATTCCAGGTATTCTGTTCGGCCTTCTTTATTTAGCTTACTGCCAATATATGGCCCGCCAGGGAAGTGACAACATCAATCATAATGCCCATTTTTACGGGGCGATCTATGGTTTCCTATTCCCTATAGTTCTGGAACCAAGGCTTTTTCAAGCTTTCCTGAACCATTTTTAAGTAAGAAATACCAAGGTACTTTATAGAAGAAAAAAATAATATTTTGTACATCTGAAATTAAAATATAATTTTACATCATTATACAAACAAAATCAAGCTGTTCTATTAAAAATAAACGGACGTTTAAATTCATTATATTATACCACCTCTTTTCAGGGGTGTTTTTTTTGTTTTATACTTTATAATCATCTGACTATCAACTCTTATTAAGAGATTCATAAAAGTTCCAAAATTTTTCCCAAACGACCACCAAAAAAGCGTCCGTTTTAATTGGAAATAAAAATTAAGAAATATGAGATTTCAGTTTAAGGGAAAAAGAAAACATAAAGATTTATGGATTGTGATTATTATCATAACCATCCTGCTATTATATACCTATTATGAAGCGAACTTCGGAAAAAAAAGAAGATTACAACAAAGCGAATCCTTATCTTCATGTTTAGTAAATGCTCCCCTTCCAAACCAGACTTCCCCTTTATCAGGCCAATTTCCGAATGATTCGGGCAGGACTTCCTCCTACCATTGAATCGTCGGGCACATCTTTAGTTACTACAGCCCCTGCTGCAACGATACAACGGTCCCCGATCGTCACCCCGGGACAAATCACAGCTCCTCCTCCTATCCAACAATCATCGCCGATTGTAATGGGCTCGCCATGTTCGGCTCCTGTTGCGCGTTCCCGATAATCGATCGGGTGCATCGGAGCATATAATTGTACATTCGGGCCGATCAGTATATTTTTCCCCAAATAAATCCGGGCCGTATCGAGAATCGTACAGTTATAATTAATAAAACCATTCTCACCTCCGTAAATATTGAATCCGAAATCACACCAAAAAGGAGCCTGTATCACTAAAGAAGGATGGGCATTCGGTAAAAATTTACGAAGTAATTCACCTCCTTGAGTATAATCCCGGAAATAAGTCCGGTTATATTCTTCCACCCATTTCAAACAGTCACGGTGCAACTTCATTAACTCCGGATCGAAAGCATAATAAGTCTCCCCTGCCTGCATTTTCTCTTTTTCTGTCTTCATATTACGATTTAATTAAAAAGCCGCTGGAAAGCGGCTTATTATTATTCTAAATAAGTATATCCATACAAACCGGAGCGGTAATTGGATAAGAATTCCCTTCCCTCCTCAGGAGAAATGATCCCTTTTTTGACAGAAGTCGTCGCCCATACTTCAACGGTACGAGCCATCCGTTTAGGAGTAAATTGCACATACTCGAGAACGTCAGCAACTGTTTCTCCTTCACATATTCACCGTTTTTCACTTTGATATGCACAGCATTGGTATCACCGAACAAATTATGCAAATCCCCTAAAATTTCCTGATAAGCTCCAACCAGGAATACTCCGAAATAATAGGGTTCTTTATTGCTCAATTCATGTACCGGCAGGTGATAGGAAAAATTACGGGTAGAAATAAAATTATTGATTTTCCCATCTGAATCACAGGTAATATCCTGAATTGTAGCCGACTTTGTAGGCTGTTCGTTCAACCGGGAAATCGGCATAATGGGAAAAATCTGGTCGATCGCCCAGGAATCGGGTAAGGATTGGAAAAGTGAGAAATTACAAAAATATTTATCCGGTAACATCTTCGCAATCTTTTTTAACTCGTCGGGAGCATGTTTTGTCGCTTCGGCCATCTCGTATACTTCACGGGCAACGGACCAGAAAAGCCGTTCTACCTGTGCACGGGTACGCAAATCGATCAGGCCCAGATTAAATAAGTTCAAAGCATCTTCACGGCATTGCAAAGCATCGTGCCAAGTTTCCAACAAACGGGGCTGATTGAGATTTTCCCACAAATCATATAGTTCCTTCACCAGCTCGTGAGCATCTTCTGCCAAATCTTCATTTTCATCGAAAGCCGGAAGACTGGTACTGGCCAAGGCTTCAAAAACCAATACCGAATGATGGGCCGTCAAGGAACGTCCCGACTCGGTAATGATATTCGGCTGCGGCAATTCATTCTTTTCGCAAGCATCGACAATAGAAGAAACGGCATCATTGACATATTCCTGAATAGAATAATTCATACTATTCGATGTCGCTGAACGGGTACCGTCATAATCTACTCCCAATCCGCCTCCTATGTCTACAAAATTAATGTTATATCCCATCCGTTTCAACTCCACATAAAACTGAGAAGCTTCTTTCAGAGCTGTCTTTATACGACGGATATTGGTCACCTGACTGCCTATATGAAAATGAATCAGCTGAAGAGAATCGGCCATCTTATTTTTTTCAAGAATATCGAGAGCGTCCAAAAGTTCACTGGAATTTACCCCGAACTTACTTACATCTCCTCCTGATTCTTCCCATTTACCACTCCCTGAACTAGCCAGCTTGATCCGGATTCCGATATTCGGTTTCACATTCATTTTCTTAGCCAAACGAGCGATGGTTTTCAGCTCCATCAATTTCTCCACCACCAAAAAAATCCGTTTCCCCATTTTTTGAGCCAGCAAAGCCAGTTCGATATAACTTTCATCTTTATATCCATTACAAATGATCATGGCCTCATCATCGATATCGATCGAAAGTACCGCATGCAACTCTGGCTTCGAGCCTGCTTCCAAACCGATATTGAATTTATTCCCATGACTGACAATCTCTTCAACGACAGGACGCATTTGATTGACCTTGATCGGATAGATAATGAAATTCTTAGCCGAATAGCCATATTCCCGAGCAGCAGCCTGAAAACAATTAGAAATTTTCTCGATCCGATTATCCAGGATATCCGGGAATCGCAAAAGTACCGGGGCTTCCACATCACGAACCTGTAACTCCTCCATCAATTCTTTCAGATCGATCGAAGGTCCATCCGTTTTAGGTGTTACAGCAACATGCCCTTTTTCGTTAATCGAAAAATAGTTCAGCCCCCAACCGTTGATATTGTACAGTTCTGCTGAATCGTCAATACTCCATTTTCTCATTTCTATGCGTTGAAATCGATAATATTAGGTTTTTAAAATTCGTGCAAATCTAAGTGAATTAATCGACAATTAAAAGGTGTGACTTAAAAATTATTACGATTTCACACACAGTAAGTTAACTCAATATCCGACAATCCGGCACAATAGCTTTAATTTTATCGTCTCATCGCATCACTTTTCATCCCGGACCATTGCCCGGTTTCATTCTATTTCTATAAATTTCGAACGACTTAAAAGCAGAATAATTATAGTTTCCCGTTGTTCAGCATTCCTCTTGCCTTGCTGAAAGAATCGGAAATTCTGTCGAGATAAGATCCTCCGGACCTTCTGGTTAGAATCCTAGTGCGAAAACGACCTCGGAAAAGAGTAAATATACCTCAAGCTTTGTTCAATCCGTAAATATAGAGCAATACCCCACCTTTGATAGTATCGATGACCTGCTTACTGATATCCGGTGGTAAGGCGGGACAACCCAGACTGCGACCGAGACGCTGCTGGCCTTTCAAGACAGCAGGATCTGCATAATTAGCCCCGTGCACAACAATAGCACGTTCCCTCGCTTTATCGTTAATTCCTTTTTCCAAACCATCTAAAAATAAAGAGTAACCATTTTTTCCCATATAAGTATCACCGGTACGAAAAAATCCCAGGGAACTTTGATACGAACCGGGCCTATTGGAAAAAGCCACGGCATAATTATCCCCACTTCCTCTGCCATGAGCCACATAAGTACTCAGTAAAAGTTTTTTTTGCAAAAGATCTAAAATATAAAACCGCTTCTCCGTGGAAGGTTTGGTATAATCGATCAGTACCAACAAGCGGTCTTGTCCGGAAGCATATCGGGAAAATCCTTTGAGTGCCTGTTCGAATGCAGGAAAATTCACTTCTCCCCTCAACCCCAATTCCTGATACAACTGAAAACTAGAGGCCACCGTAGTTTCCGGTAAAGCTTCTACAGCTTTTCCGACTCTTACCCCACACACCAGACTCAAAATTAGAATAACTACTTTATACATTTTTCCTATTTTAATCAAATACAATCACCAATGCTTCACTTATAGGGGCCCAATCGTAAATGAATTTAGCATGAGAAGTGGCATTTCTCACACACATGTGCGAACGCGGAGTTGTCCCCAGCGTACCGCTATACTCCAAAACAACGGAGTCCGGATAATTTACCGGTACTCCATGCAGGTAGGCTCCTCCGGAAAAACGGCTGGCCCATGGAGCAAATCCTCCGGGCTCAATGGAACCGTCCCTTAAAAAAGGCATCGCTTCCAGCTTACGGCGAATGACATAGACTCCCGGAGGCGTTTCTCTCTTATAGGGCGGTCTATGCAATCCTGTCGTTATCGGGTTCATACTCCTGACCAACCAGGTAGAATCCCCCTGCTCCAAAGTAGCCAGGTTTTGATTCGTCCGGTCGATAAATATCAACTTCCGAAAGTCGGCCCCACCCAAACGATCTACATATTTTTCAGGTACCCACCACTCACCACCGAAAGAAGAAGGTGTCACCAACAAAAAACCCGCACTATCACGGATGACCGATACTAACGCTCCATCACGCCCATATCGTTCGGGAACTTCCCAGTTCCCTGTTTTATAAAATGGAACGGATTGATCTCTTTTCACCCCGTATTTATCTTCGATAGCCCGATAAGCGTCTTTCCGACTCGAATCCGACAATGGAGCACGGCCGTTCCGGTTTTTATAATTACTCAAAGCTCCGAACTCTTTAGCCTGATTTTCAAAATTCAACA
>ERZ773190.3464-NODE-3464-length-10377-cov-2.645224_pt1 | contig 10377 bp, 8 predicted proteins | sample MGYA00511111_ERZ773190 | MGnify/ENA primary metagenome ERZ773190 (study PRJEB29015, sample SAMEA2737777) | human gut metagenome | biome: human gut; feature: human-associated habitat; material: faeces | place: China | collected 2012 ... | reverse complement strand
AGCCGCTGTGCGTGGCGCCGGCCAGGCAGCGCGCGAGCGTGCCGTCGTCGACGGAGACCGGACTCATGAGCAGGCCGACTGTGCTGAGCGGCCCCGCGTGATTATGCGAGGTGATGGCGATGACCGGCCCCAGCGCCAGCACCACGGCGATGGCCGCAAACATGCGCCGCGCCTCGAAGGAGGTGCTGCGCAGCCAGTGCCAGCCGGTCTCGGCATGCGCGGGCGGCCCGGCCATCACGCGGCCGGCCGCGTGTCCGATCAGCGCGGCGGCGAGAATGCAGTAATCGCCAGGATTGCCGCTGTAAAGCAGCGCGACCAGAATCGCCACGTAGCCGATCAGCCGAATACGCCGCCGCAACAGATGGCTGCAGAACGCGCTGGCCGCCATAAGCGCGCCGACCGGCAACACCAGCGGGCTCAGGGCGAACTGCATGCGGGAGACGAATTGGGAGTCCTGGAACAGCCATCCGGCCGCCGCACACAAGATCAGGCCCACGATCACGCCGCCGAGCGCGCAGGCGAGCGCGGTGCCGACGGTACGTGCGCGGCCAAGCCACGGCTCGGCGATTGACAGCATGACGAGCCACAGCACGGCATCAAGAATGAGCTGGATGACGCCGCGCGCCAAGAACAGCGTGCAGAAGAGTTTGCCGAAATCGAATTCGGCCATGCTGGTGTCGAGCCGCAGCGGGAACGCGAATCCGGCCATCGCGACCACCAGCCACACCACCAAGTTCAGCACCACCAGCGCCACCGTGGCAGTGATGGCCAGTCGATGACCGTCCGCCCACTGTCGCACGTCGCCGGCCAGTTCGCGCCAGCTTTCCGCCGCATGACTGTTGTGCTTACGCGATTCTTCGCTCATTGCAACACCTCCACTTGTGGGTACTCCTTCAACGATTTCGCCATCTCGCCCAAGCCGGTCCGTTCGCCAAACCAGTCGAGACCGGGCCGCCAGACCGCCTGCACCGCGTGCCAGTCGTGGCCGGCGCCGGGCACGATCAGCTCGGTGACCTCCATGCCGGCTTTGCGCGCGGCGGCGGCAATCGTGCGCATGTTGCTAATCGATTCCTTGTCCCGTTCGCCAGCACCGGTGAACAGCGCCTGCTCAGATGTGCCGCTGGAGGCGATGGCGTTGACCGGCACCTGTTCGTCGTACGCCTTGCGGTCGCCGGCGAAATACTCCTGGACCATCTTGCCGACGCTGCCATTGGTCGGCTTGAGTTCGCCGTCCACCGGCAACATCGCGCCGTAGATGTCGGGATGACGCGGGACGAGCTGCGTGGTGCAGGTGCCGCCTTGCGAGAACCCACCCATCGCCCACATGCGGGCCGACTTGGCCACGGGCAGCATCTTCTTGGCCCAGTTCACTACGTCTGTGGTGAGGTAGGTTTCGGCGTTGCCTTGCGTGGTGTCGGCGCACAGGCTGTTGTGCGTGGCCTCGCCGTTCTGGTCGGGCACGAGCACGATCGGCGCGAGCCCGTCATGTTTGGCGGCGTACGCATTCATCGTGGCGGCGATGTTGCCGGCGTCGATGAGGCGACTGGGGCTACCGGGCTGCCCGGCCAACAGCTCCATCACCGGCAAGGCCGGCGGACGGTCGGACAGCGCGGCGGGCGGCAGGTAGATCATCGCCTTGCGGGCCGTGAAGTTGGATTTGGCGTTCGGAATGTCGACGGTGAGCACCTTGCCTTGGCTGGGCATGGACGGCAGGCTGCCCTTCCGCGCCTTGCTACGCCAGTCGCTGACACTCATCGCGGCCTTGTGTACCTCGATTGAGCCGAGCGAGGCGTACGGCGTGTAGCCGACGAGGGTGCCGATGGTCTGGTATTCGCCGTAAATCGAGTCCACGCCGAGCGCGGTGGACAGCAGCACCAGCGGCACCAGCACGACGGCCAGCACACGGCGGGCTCCGCGCATGGTCACGGCTGCGGCGATCACGAAGCCGACGCCGGCGATGCCGCCCGCGATGGTGAAGATCACCGGCCAGCCCAGCGATACGCCGAACACCATAAACACGTCGGACACCAGCCATGCAACCAGCAGTCCAGCCGCGCCGGCGAGCACGGCGGCAATCAGCGAGACAATCAGCGGGTGCAGGCGGCCGCGCTTCTTGCTCTTGCTCAGCGCCAGCCCAATAACCAGTATGATTGCCGCGATCGCGGTCAGTCCGAACACGGTCCGCGGCACGATTCCGCGGACCAGAGACAATTCCATGAACGTTTTCCAAACGGAGTTCTTCATCCTTCACCCCCGCGCTCCAGGCTCCTCGCCTTGTAAGCTCACGCAACACTAGCGCGCGATTCATAGAGCGTCACCCAATTTCACAAAAATTGTCGCGAGTTCTCATGGTTTCCCCAGACTCCGTTCAGCACCTGTTCACATCCGGTCTGGCGCCCGCAGCTCAAGGCCAGTGTCAGCGCTGGATTAGCGGCGCGCAGGCTTGTCCCAGCTTCAGCCGGAAGCAGGGAATATGCTGGTGGATATGACTCACGCAAACGAACAACGTCCAGCAGCGACCGGCAATGCCGCCGATAACGTGTCTGACGCCCCTACTGGCCCCGCGACGAGCGCGGCGGCAAGGCCCACGACCGTCACGGCTGATGGCACAACAGCCACAAACGCCGCGGCCAGTTCAACAGCAAAACCCGCAGCCAGCACCTCTTGGGCCAGGGAAACCAACCCACGTCGAGCACTGTTGACGATTATCGTCACGGTGGTGGTTGTGGTGGCCATCGTACTGGGGCTCGGATTCTTCGTGAACTGGGGATTGGCGGCCCTTTTGGTTATCATTATGATTCCGGGGGCGATTTCGCTGGCCGTTCTCGCCAAGCACCCTGAATCCACCGGCGGGCGCAGCATGTTCGGCATCTCCGATCCGAATACGCTGCTTGACCCGATTCGCCGCCCGTCCGAGCGCCGCGGCGAGTAAGTTGCTGCTGCCCATCGGGCGGTAATTTATCCATGGGGCGGTAAAAGGCCCATGGGGCGGTTTGAAGAAATTGTGAAACGGCAGAATAAAGCCATTTTGGGATACCGCCCCATGAGGGTTTTACCGCCCCATGGGATTATTACCGCCCCATGAGCAAAGCCACCCCGCTATTTGCGCGCACTGACCAAGTAATTAAGCACCGATCCGACGGCCACCAGCAGCGCGCCACACCAAAACGGCAGCGACAGCGCTAAACCCAGCAACACCGCACTGGCCCCGGTGGACAGCACCGGCGTGGCATAGGACGCAATAGCAAGCCGCTCCATAGACCCATGCAGAATGCCATAGCCCCAGCAGGCATAACCACCGCCAATCGCCGCCGCGGCAATCAACACAAACAGCCATGCGACCAGACTCGGCGGCTCGGCCGGCCACCCCTGCCCGGACGCGAAGTGGATAATCCACAACGCCACGGCCACGCAGGGGAAGAACAATGAAGTGCCGTCCACCCCATGACTCATGGCTGGCGTGAACACCGCGTACACCGACCAAGCGAGCGCGCCCACGAACGCCAGCGCATAGGGCAAAGGGTTGGCGGCGATATGCTGCACGGCCGCATGCCAGTCGAGCCCGGAATTACCGCCGACCGCCAACACCACGCCGGCAGTGGCCACGATCGCGCCCGGCAGCACCTTGGCGACCGCGTGCTTGCGATGGGATACGCCCGCCGACAGCAGCACCATCATCGTGGGCCACAGATAGTTGACCAGGCTCACTTCCACCGAGGATGCGTCGGTAGAGGCCAGACCCAGCGAGAGGGATATCGACGATTCGTAAAATACGAACAACAGGCCGCCGATAATCAGGTATTTCTTGGGGAACTCGCGAATCGGGGCCGGGCGCCGGAACATCAGCAGCAGGATGCCGCCGACCGTGTAGATCAGGGCCGAGCCAAGCGTGGCGCCGAAGTTTTCGGAGACGATGCGCACGGTGCCGGCCATGAAGCTCCACAGCAGGATTGCCATCAGGCCGATGGTCGTGGCGCGCGCGGATACGACGTGGCCGCCGGAATGGCTTGCCGCCGGTGCCGGTGTGCCGCTTGCGTTCTGTGCGCCGTTCGCCATATGTCCGCCTCTCTCGCATCGTTTCGAAGTCACTCTACCCATCGGATGTGTACAGCGGCAGAACGGCACGCGACCGGCGCGCGAACAGGGTGGGGTTCGGTGATTGAAACAGCAAAATGCCGGGTAGGGTAAATCCCTACCCGGCATTTGCATTGGCTATGTTTCCCGCCGTCTGTCAGGTTAGTCGGCGTTGAAAGCGTAGGGCAGACGGCGTGGGAAGCATGGTTTGGTTACGATTTATCTCTCCCCCACCCGCTTCGCGGGAGCCCCCTCGTCAGAGGGGGCAAAGCTACTCGAAGCGGGACTTCGGGACGAATCAAGTATCGTCAGCCCTCAATCGCGATTTGGTGCTTGGACTCGACTTGCGGCTGGGCCTGCATCTTCGGAACCTGGATGCACAGCGTGCCGTTCCGGTAGCTGGCGTGGATGTCGGACTCCTTCACGTCCTCGCCAACGTAGAAGCTACGCGAGCAGGAGCCCATGTAGCGTTCGCGACGCAGCCACTTGCCCGAATCGGACGCGCAAGCACACTTGCTGTCGGAAGCCTCGTCCTCAGCGGCCGGAGCCTTGTCCTCATGCTCGCTGCAACGCGAGGCGGACACGGTCAGATAGCCGTTGTTGAGCTCAAGGTTGATATCTTCCTTCTTAAAGCCAGGCATATCGATGTCGACGTCGTAACCCTTGTCGGTCTCGCGCACATCGGTAGTCATCATGTTGGCGGGCATTACGGCACTCATCGTGTTGTCCGTGTTGCGCCAACCCTCAAAGAACGGATCATCGAACAGATCCGAGAACATCGTGTCATTCATCAAAGCCGGAAACATTGCCATAATCGGTACTCCTTGATTAGGAGAGAATCGGCTTGGCTGCCGGCCGCCAACCCGTATCGCGGGGCTAGCAGCGGTTATCGTGGCCGGTTCCGGAACCCTCCCGGGCTCTCAACCTTTAACCTTCACTTCATCCAATTCCCGAGCGCGGCAATCATTCCGGGATTATGCCCACAGAGAAATTGCGGCGGGAATGGCTGCCGGTAAAGCCGGCCGAGCCGAGCGCCGTGACCACCCTCAGCCAGTCTTACGGCTGCCAGCTCCCACCAGCGGGAGCATATATACGCACACCAGTAGGCGTACTCATATACCTCTGCCAACGGGAGCATGGTTGCACGTTCCCGCAAACTCCGCCAACGGGAGCATGCTGGCGCGCGAACGGCTCACATCTGCTGGGCGTTTTCGAGCAAGGCGTTTTTGAGGTCGGACTCGATTTGGCGCATCTTGACCTGGGCGGCCTCGCGGTTGGCCTCGCCTTCCTTCTGGATCTGCACGGTCTCCTTCAGGGTGGCGATGAGTTCGGCGTTGATCTTCTCCAGCGTGTCGATTTCCACCACGGAACGCTGGTTGGCCTTTTCCGCGTCCACTGCACCCTTGTGCAGGGCGGCCGCGTTACGCGCCAGCAGCTTGTTGGTCACATCGTCGGCCTTGTTCTGCAGGTCGAGAACCTTGCGCTGGTTGGACAGGCCCAGCGCGATCACCATCTGACTCTTCCACACCGGAATCGTGGTGGAGATGGTGGTGTCGATCTTGTCCACGATGGTCTGGTCCGCGTTCTGGATGATTTTGATCTGCGGCGCGGTCTGCAAGGTAACCACGCTGATGCGGTCGAGGTCGTCGAGTCGCTTGGCAAAACGGTCGAGCTTGGACTTGAAGTTCTTCAGCACTTGCGCCTGCATGGCGTCGCCACTGGCGGCGGCCTCGGCCTCCAGCGCTGGCAGCTGGTTGGCGTTGAAGTCGGCGAGCGCCTTCTTGCCGGCCAGTACGGTCATTTTCAGCTCGCGGTATTGCTGGGCGTTCTGCGTGTACATCGTGTCGTACATGGAGATGTCGGCCACGAGTTTGGCTTACGCGGATTGGAGGGTGGTGATGAGGTGTTGCATGGCATCGTTGTTGGGCAGTTCGGATACGGCCGGGATCTGGTCGAGCGTGCCGGCCACGCCGAATCGGCTGATCGAATCGGTGCCGGCGAAGTTGGCCGCGCGGAAGCCATGGCGCTCCCACGCCAGCTTCTGCACCGCCGGTGTTTTCAACAGGTTCAGCAGTGTGCCGCCTTTTCTCGTCCAAGGCCATCAGCGTGTGGGTGCTCCACACGGTCGGCGTCGGGTAGACGATGGCCACGTCGTCCTTGATCTGCTTGAACGCATCCGGCTGGTTCACGGCCAAATCAAGCAGCTGCGATTCGTAGCCCACCATCATCGGCTTGGAGCCCACGCCCAAGGTCAGGAACTGGTTGAACGAATCCTCGGAAGAGGTCTCCATCCAGCCGGATTTGGCGAAGATGGAGGCGATGGTCTTGCCGTCGCGCGCCACCGAATCGACCATGGCCGGCTGCCCGCCGTTGAGCACCGTGGCAAGAAGCGCCGCGTATTCGTTGCCTGAGTTCGACTTCACCGGATCGGTCGAGTCGATGCGGAACTGCCCGTAGCCTGCCGTGTATCCGACGTCGGCCCAGGTTGTGTTGGCGACCATCGCGTCCACGGCTTTGGCCATATCCATGTGGTACGCGCCAGAATCGTCCTTGGTCACAAGTCCGCCGTTCACGAGCCCGTCCGCCACGGCCTTGTGCGTGTATAGCACAATCGGTGAGTTGAAGACGATGTCGCTTTGGGGGGGCCTTGACGCCTTTCGCATTGCCGTATTCGACGGCCGCGCGCGAGGAGGGGAACAGGTAACCCATGCCTTTCCGGTCCGTATCCATCATGGCCGGCGATCCGGCCTTGCGATAGTCGATGGCAATGCCTTGCTTGGCGGCGAGCGCCTTGAACTTGGCGTCATCGAACAGGCCGATTTTCTCGCCGCCCAGGTAGCCGGTGATGCTCACCTGTTCGGTCGGTTCGGCCGGTGCTGGTTGCGATTGCCGCCACACCAGCGTGCCGCAGACCACGCCCACTACCGCAAGCAGGGCGATCAGTCCGATGATTTTTGATTTGGAGAGTTTCATTGTGCGTCCGTTTTCTGGTCCGACTGGTGAGCCGGGCCGCCAGATGGAGTCTGACTGGGTGCATGCCGTCCTTCATCAGCAGCCGAGGAAGGCACAGGCGAAGGTGCGACGTCGTCGTATCCATCCATGCGGGCCAACCGTTGGATGGCGTCGGAGTCGGCCGTAATGCCCAACGTCTTGGCGCTTACCGCCCGGCTGAGTTCGCCGGCGGCGGTCTGTTCGAGCACTTGCAGCGCCTCGATGGTTTCGATTCGTGCCGTGGCTATCTGATCGCGTGCGCCGGAACTTTCCACGTCCACGTAGGAGCGCAACAGTTTCTCGGTCTGCTCGCCGTACACGGTGATGTAGTGGCGCAACGTCGGGTAGGCGGAGGTGTCTCGGGTCACGTATTGCACTAAATCTTTGGTAGCGGCGATGAAGTCGTTGGCTTCGGCTTTGACGGCTGGGTCACGTACTTGCTTGGTGAGCATGGCGATCGAGTTGAGTCGAGCGTTCGCCGCGTCGATCGTATCGGCGGTCTTCTGACCGTTGGGCAAGGCGGAAACCAGCATTTTGCCGATGCGTCGCTCCGGCTCGGTGAGCGTGGAGGCGGCGATATACCCAAGTGCGGCCAGTACCACGGCCACGATCAGGCCGGGCACTCCGCCGCCGACCAGTCCGAAACCGAGCCCGGCGAGCAGCAGTCCGACAACGAATCCACAGATTACCTGGAGCATCAGTTGAAGCCCTTGGCTTGGCGGAAGACGGCGGCGAGGTCGCCGGAGCGGCCGTCGAATACCTTGGCGTTGCTCAGGGTGGCGAGAGACTTCAGCTGGCTGGGATCGGCATCGCCGAACATGATGGAGAAGATCGGCAGATCACGGCCGCGCGACTTATAGGCGCTTTCGAATTCGTCCTGATGATCGGAGTTGGAGCGGCCGTCGGTCATGAGCACGATGGCGGTGGTGTATTGCGAGGCTTCCGACTCGCTGGGCAGCTCGTCGAGCGCGCTCAGCAGGCCTTCATAGATATCGGTGCCGCCGCTGGCATCGGTGGCATCGGCCTCATGCAGCAGGTCGCTGGTGCTTGTGCCAGTGGCCTTGACCGGGCGGTGGGCCTCGGTTTCAAACGGGATGAGAATGTTCACGTCGCCGCTGGCGGGCTCGATGTACGACTTCTTGGCCTGGTCCGGGTCGAGCGCCGCGTTCAGGCCTTTGACCACGCCGTTCTTGCCCTCTTCAGACATCGAACCGGAGTAATCGACCACCCAAATGGTCCAGCTGGGTTTCCTGAGCGCGGTCTGGTAGACGTTGAGCGCGCTGTCGATCACCGTGGCGGAGGTCATGGAGAACGTGAGTTTGCCGTCGCTGACCGCGGCGAGGATGTCCGCGGTGGAGACGGGCTTGGTGGCGCCGGTGTCGTCAGCCCAGCCGAGTTTGACGGCCTTGGATTTGGCGATGCCGAACACGATCGGCGTGGTGGAGGTGCTGGCCGCGTCTTTGACGATGTGCTTGGTGTCTCCCATCGAAATCCACATCGAGGAGGCAGGCCAGACGGCGTCGTGATCCTGGCCGCCGGCCTTGAGCGCGTTCATAATCTCCAGCGAACCCATGTAGTGCATCGTCACGGCTACGTTGGATTGGTCGGCCGCTTTCTGGATGGCGACGGCGACTTCCTTGTTTTCGGAGCCGGAGGCAATGCTCAGGGTGGCAGTCGGTTTGCCGCCGGACGGCTGGAAGGTCTGCGTGGTGGCGGACGTGCCGTTGCCGTCCGCTGTGCCGTCATCGGAATTATTGAACGCCGTGCAACCGGTCAACGCGAGCACGCCGGCACATACCGCGGCCGCAACCGCGGCGGCGGAGAGAAGACATTATGCCCATAATTCCATGGCTCTCCCGCCATCTAAAGCGGGTCGGGCCACAAGGTGACCGCACGGTGAACAATGGGTGAAGAGCTACATCAGTACGCGGCGCAGGCAATCATGGGGTCGTCGTAGAAGCCGAGGATCTTTTCGAGGTAGGGCTTGTAAGTGCTGTTGGGCATGGAGAAGATTTCGTGGCGCGATTCGGGGAAGCGCACGATGTTCGCCTCGCCGCCGCCGTCCTTGACCAGTTGGACGAAGTGATTCTGCGGCTTATTGAGTACCCAGATGTCGCGTCCGGACTGGAAGAGCAGCACCGGCGTCTCCACTTCGGCGCAGGCGGACGGATTCAGTATGGCCCGGTTGAGCTTCAACGCTTGGCGCACCCATTCGAACGCCGCGCAGTAGGTCTGGTATTCGCTATTCTCGCAACGCAGCTTGAAGTACCAGCGTTCACGCGCTTCGGAAGCGCCCTCGTTGCCTTCCATCGAGAATTCCGGCGTGAAGCCCGACTGCCCGAACACGCGCTTCTTGCCGAAGCCGAGTCCGCACAGCGCGCCGACCAGCACACGGGCCACGCCCAGCGGCATGCCGGTGGCGGGGGCGATCATCGGGGCAGAGAGCACCGCTTTGTCGAACAGGGTGGGGTATCGCTCCAACACGGCCGCGCCGATGCCGCCGCCCATCGAATGGCAGAACAGGTTCAGCGGCATGCCGGCCGCGTACTGCTGGCCGATGGTTTCGGCGAAGCCGGCCAGATCGGCCACGTAGCGCTGCCAGTCATCAATCCACACCATGCAGCGGTTGTCCACGTCGCGCGCGGACTTGCCGTGGCCGCGATGCTCGAGTACACACACCGAGTAGCCGGCAAGCAGGAAGTACCAGACGAGCTCGTCGTACTTTTCGGCGAACTCGGTGAAGCCGTGGCTGATGACGATGGCCCCGCGGAAGGTGGCGGTGGCGCCTTGCTCGCGAATCGCGTCGAATTTGGCGGAGTCGTAGCACAGGTAGTGCAGCTGGCCCGAGCGGCCGCCGGTGTCCATAATGCCGGACAGCGGCTCGATCCCGGCCGAACGTTCGGCGGCGGACGGATCGAACCAGCCCTCCTCGCGGCATTGTTCGAGCGCGGGCAGCACCACGTCGGTCATCGTTTCGGCGTACTTGTTTTCGTCGATCATCGTCACCTGCATGGCTCCCATCTTAGGACAAGCCTCACGCCCACACCTCGCACCCACACCACGACACATTCCCGGGAATGCGTCGCAAGCCTGCGCGCCACTGACCGCACAGGCGCGTAGGTTGTGAGGTATGAGCGAAACCAATGATGTCAATGACGCAATCAAGCATTTCCCACGCCTCCGGGCGCGCACGCTGCGCTTCGGCTACATGAGCCTGCGCTACATGAACAACGCCGGCATTGACGCCATCAGCTTCTCCAACAAGAACGCCGCGGTCATCCTGCGCCTGTCGGACTTCCTCTCCGAGGACAT
>ERZ773190.3461-NODE-3461-length-10379-cov-2.962515_pt1 | contig 10379 bp, 7 predicted proteins | sample MGYA00511111_ERZ773190 | MGnify/ENA primary metagenome ERZ773190 (study PRJEB29015, sample SAMEA2737777) | human gut metagenome | biome: human gut; feature: human-associated habitat; material: faeces | place: China | collected 2012 ... | reverse complement strand
AGTATGCAGGTCAGTTCATACGGAAAAAGATCCAGGTGGTCTATCAGGGAACAGATGAGGTTGTTCTGACGGATGAGAAATGGCTGTCTTTTATAGTGGAGCAGATTTTGTCTAATGCAGTGAAGTATACGCAGCAGGGATCGGTAACGATCCGGGTAGAGGGAGACCGACAGCTTGTAATCGAGGATACGGGGATCGGGATCGCAGCGGAGGATATCCCAAGAATATTTGAAAAAGGTTATACCGGAGAAAATGGAAGGCTTGGAAAAAAATCTACCGGGATCGGTCTGTATTTGAGTCAGATGGCTGCGAAAAAGTTAGGGCATACGATCTCGGTAGAATCCATTCCGGGAGAGGGAAGTTCCTTCAAAATCGACCTGAGTTCTTATGCTCTCCAGGTGGAGTAAAAAAGCAGAGAGGTCCGTCTTACAAAAATGTCACATAGGACAGCGGAAATGTCACCCGATTCGATGGTAGCATTTCCGCTGAATTGTTATACTGACTTCAGTACCTGGGAAGGGGACATGAAGAGTATAAGAAGTTTAGAGAAGGGAGTTATAGAAATATGACTGTATTGGAAGTAGAAGACATCAAAAAAATATACAGGCCGAGGTTTGGCGGCAATCAGGTGCAGGCACTTTCCAAAGTGACATTTTCTGTTGAAGAGGGAGAGTATGTATCGATCATGGGGGAGAGCGGTTCAGGAAAGACAACACTTTTAAATATCATGGCGGCACTGGACCGTCCGACACAGGGAGAGGTTTATCTGGATGGAAGACCGTTATCTGCCATTAAAGAAAAGGATATTTCAAAATTCCGAAGAGAAAATCTTGGATTTGTATTTCAGGACTTTAGTCTGCTGGATACATTTAACCTCAAAGATAATATCCTGCTTCCGTTGGTGCTGAAAGGCGTACCGCACCGGGAAATGAGTCAGAAACTGATGCCGATTGCAGAAGAACTGGGAATTGCCGGTCTTCTGGAAAAATATCCCTATGAAGTATCCGGCGGACAGAAGCAGCGTGCAGCCGCAGCAAGGGCATTGATTACAGAGCCTCGTCTGCTCCTTGCAGATGAACCGACCGGAGCATTGGATTCCAAGTCCACGGACGAAATGCTTGGTATTTTTTCAAGGATCAATCAAAAAGGGCAGACCATCGTTATGGTAACACATTCTGTAAAAGCAGCGAGTCGTGCAGGAAGGGTACTATTCATCAAAGACGGGGAAGTGTTCCATCAGGTATATCGTGGTGAGCTGAGTGATGAGCAGTTTTATCAGAAAATCTCAGCTACATTGACCATGCTTGCGACAGGTGGTGAAAGACGATGAAAAGAGGACTTTATTTCAGACTTGCCGCAACCGGGATGTCGAAGAATAAAAAATTTTATTTTCCGTACATTTTTACCTGCTTCTGCATGGTGATGATGTATTATATCATTCAGTTTTTGCGGATCAGTGACGATTTCAGGACGATGAGGGGCGGAGAATCCATGCAGATGATCCTGGGAATGGGAACACCTGTGATCGCAGTCTTTTCCTGGATTTTACTGTATTATACAAATTCATTTCTGATCCGCAGACGGCAGAAAGAATTTGGTCTGTATCATATTCTGGGTATGGGAAAAAGAGAACTGGTAAAGATTCTGATCTGGGAAAATCTGATGACTGCTGTGATTTCGATTGCGGGAGGTCTGCTGGGCGGAATTTTATTTTCCAAACTTGCAGAACTGGCTGCAGTCAAGATCGTGGGAAACCATCTCGGTTATAAGATGACCATAGAACCGAAGGCAATCTATTATACCGTCTCCCTTTTCCTGGCGATTTTTGCGGTAATCCTTCTCAGGATGCTGATCTTTATTTTCAGGACAAAGCCGGTCGATATGCTGAAAAGTGAGACAGCAGGTGAAAAACCGCCGAAGGCGAACTGGATTCTTGCCATTGCAGGTCTTATAATCCTTGCCGGGGCATATTGGATCGCAGTGAGCATTGAAGAACCGATGGAGGCAATGCTGTGGTTCATGGTAGCGGTGCTGATGGTGATCGTTGCAACCTATCTGCTTTTTATTGCCGGTTCGGTGGCATTTTGCAGACTGATGCAGAAAAAGAAAAATTATTATTATAAGACAAGACATTTTGTATCCATTTCTTCTATGGTATACCGTATGAAGAGAAACGGAGCAGGTCTTGCGTCAATCTGTATTCTTTCAACAATGGTGCTTGTGATGGTTTCTTCCACGGTCTGCCTTTATGCCAGCATCGAAGGAAATTTAGCGAGACACTATCCACAGCAATTTTCGGTTGAAATGGCATCGGGAAGTTCTCTGGAAGATAAAGACAGGGAAGAAAAATTAAAAGAAACAGTCGGACAGACGATCAATGAAAATAAAATTAAATTAAAAGAAACAAAAGAATATCATATACTGAGTGCCGCATGTGTAAAGACAGATGAGGGAATCAAGTTTGAGCATGAAAATATAAAAAGTCTGGACAGTCTGAAGATGCTGTATATTCTGACCGTTGCAGATTATAACCGGCTGACAGGAGAAAATCTGTCATTGGAAAAAAATGAGTTATATGTCTACTTACCGGATGAAGCATATGAAAAGGATACGTTTCAGGTGGAAGGATGTGGCAACTGGAAAAATAAAGGAACGCCGGACAATCAGTTTATCTGTGGAGATGATGTTGCAAATATAAATTCCAGTGTGTATCTGATCGTGCCGGATGAGGCTGTGATGGATCAGTTTGAGGCCGCACAAAGAGCGGTGTATGGTGAAAATGCTTCCAGTGAAAAATTATGTTATGCATTTGATACGGATCTGTCAGAAGAAGGGCAGGTCAGTCTGGTCAGCGAGCTGCAAAATAATATTTCAACACTCCAGCTTCAGGATGAGCAGTTCCCGATGGTAAATGTGAATGCGAGAGCGGTGTCAAAGAGTGATGATTATGCACTGTATGGAGGATTGTTCTTCCTTGGTATCCTGCTTGGATCTGTCTTTATCTTTGGTATGATTCTGATCATTTACTACAAGCAGATTACGGAAGGATATGAAGATCAGGGAAGATTTTCAATTATGATGAAAGTTGGAATGACCAGGAAAGAAGTACGGCAGAGCATTAATTCACAGGTCATGACAGTTTTCTTTTTACCGTTGGCAATGGCCGGAATGCATACTGCATTTTCATTTCCGATCATAAGGAAGATTTTGAAAATGTTTGCCATGAATGATGAAAAGCTGCTGATACTTGTTATGATCTGCTGCTATCTGGCATTTACAGTTTTTTATGCGGCTGTGTATCTGCTTACATCAAGAGAATATTATAAGATTGTCAGCAGGGATGAAAAAAAATAGAAAGAGCAAAATTAAGTTTACTGAAAATTAAGAAAAAACCAGTTTCTTGTCGTTCTTATTCGTGATAAAATAAAATTATCAGAAAATAAGAACGGGAGGAGCTGGTTTTTATGATGGAACATACACTGATAACGATTGGAAGACAGTTTGGCAGCGGTGGACATGAGGTAGGCAACCGACTTGCAGAACGACTGGATATTCCTCTTTATGACCATAATCTTTTGCGGATGGCAGCGAGAGAACTGGGAGTTTCAGATGAAGATGTAGCAAAAGTAGATGAGACGATGCTGGGACGTTTTCTTTCCGGTTATGTGGCAGGCAGCGGTGAATATACAGCATTTATGAGCGGTGAAGAAGCGGGCAGGCCGTTAAGCGACCGGTTGTTTGAAGCCCAGTCAGAGCTGATCCGGAGACTGGCACAGAGAGGTCCTGGTATTTTTGTAGGAAGATGTGCAGATTATGTTCTGGGAGATTATTCAAATGTGATCAATACATTTATTTATGCATATAAGGATGACCGACTGAACCGGATCATGGATATCTATAAGCTGACAGAGAAGCAGGCAGCAGATAAGATCAAAAAGACAGACCGGGAGAGAAAACTCTATTATGAAGCCCGGACCGGAAGAGAGTGGGGCGGGATCGAGTCCAACAGTATGCTTTTTAATACCAGTCTTCTGGGGATCGATGGTGTGACAGATGCACTGGAAGCCATCTACCGGAAATGGGAATCCAGAGGATAGGCAGCAGGGGATGACGGAGTTATATCAGAAAAGATACGAAGAGGCATAGAAAATGAAAAAAGAACCATTAACGGTTCCGTTTCAGCAGACGGATCTGTAATGGTTCTTTTTCGTATCGGACTGCGTGCCGGAGGATGACGACGATAGAGATCAGAATGGTCCCATAGCGGATCGGAGCTAGCGGAACCGTCCGCAATACATTCAGACAAAAGCAGAGATAGGTGATCATGCTTCGGAAAAGATGAGGATCAATGACCAGAAGCAATGAAAAGATCAGATAAAATGCAGCCAGTGTCAGTACAGGACGCAGATCAGGATAAAGTCCCAGCAGGCACCCAAAGGAGACGGCAATCGCTTTTCCACCCATTCGCGGATGAAAAAGCGGAAAGGCATGTCCGATCACCGGTGCGGCAAGAACCAGTGCGAAGAGTGGATCTGTCGGTGAAAGGACATGCAGTGCAATATGCACCGGAAAGAATCCTTTGGCAAGTTCCAGGAGCAGGATCAGTGTTCCGGTTTTGATCCCGGTGTGTGCGAAAGCATTGAATGCCCCGGGATTTTGATCATCGCTCAGACGGCAGATGTCAATATGGTAAAAATATTTTGGAATCAGGTAGGCAAAAAGAATACTTCCTGACAGATATCCTGCAAAGATGAAAAAAATCCCGTATATCATAAATGATTCCTCTGTGCATATAATTTTTCAGCGAGACGGCAGATTTCAACAGCAGAATCATGGGGAATGCAATGATTCTGTTGCTTTTGCATCTCAATTCTTGCATCTTCATTCTTCATCAGTCGGCGGCCCAGTGTAACCTGCCCATGGACAGTCCGTGCAGTGACAGACATTCCATGGGATGTGAAAAAGGCAAGGTTCTTTGTCTCACAGCCAGGGATGGGACTGGTATGCACAAGAGCGATCTGTCGGACAGCCGCTTCAGTGCTTGTAAGTCCGCCGGGTTTGGAAAAGATGACATCACTTGCATCCATATAGGCAGGAACATGATCTGTAAATCCAAGAATCCTGACCTGGGGATTCTTCCCGAAAGTGGTCTGAAGGATCTGCCGTAACCGTCGGTTATTTCCGCAGATTACGACTACATATTCATCTGCTTCAAGCTTACGGATCAGTTCAGCGACAAGAAGGTTGACCTTCCCAAATCCCATGCTGCCGCTCATGACCAGATAGACATGAGCATCCGAAGGCAGTCGGCAGAGCTTTCGGGCAAGAGAACGTTTCTTCTGGGTGGAAAAAGCCTGCTTTACCGGAATACCAAGTGGAAAAAGCTGCTTTTTTGGAAGCCCTTTGTGGATAAGTTCTCCCAACAGATCCTTCTGAGGGACGATATAGCAGTCACAGTCTGTCTCTTCCCAGAAAGGAATACAGGTATAATCTGTACCGATGGCAATCACCGGAACAGAAAGAAGCCCGCGATGCTTTAAACAGGTGAGGACTTCGGCCGCATAGAGATGCGGTGTCAGAATAAGATCAAAAGAATGTTCTTTAATATAACGATCCAGTCTGCCTGCAAGCAGCGAGTTCGCATAATAGACCGGTGACTTCCGTGTGCTGGAACTGATCAGTCCTCCCACTTTGTAAAGCAGGGAGAAGAAAGCAGGGATATGTCTGACAATGGAAATATAAGCCCCACCGACCATATGGGAGACCGTTTTCCCGCCAAGCAGCATCAGATCCATAAATTCTACTTCATGGCCACGCAAAAGTGCAGCCTCCATAACTGCTTTACCGGCGGAGTTATGCCCTTCGCCGGTATTACAGGATAAGATTAATATTTTCATAAACTTTTATAACCTTTTAAAATCGGATTATTTCATCATGGATGCAAGGATCTGGTTTACTTCTTTGCCGTCCGCTTTTCCCTTGACTCTCGGCATCAGTTCCTTCATGATTTTTCCTTTCTCTTTTGCAGTTGGTGTCTCAATCCCCAGTTCAGAAAGAACAGTCTGGATGACTGCTTTGATCTCATCAGCATCCATCATCTTTGGTGCATATTCTTCCAGAACGCTGAGACGCTTCTGAGTTTCTTCGATGAGATCGGTGCGGTCTGCAGGGGTCATTTCAAGAGTCTCTTTTAACTGCTTGATCTCTTTTAAGATAACTTGTCCTTCTTCCTCTTCGGTCAGGTCGGCTCTTTTGTCGATGGCTTTATTTTTAAGGGATGAAAGAAGAAAAGAAAGTGCAGCTTTTCGCTCTTTGTCTCCAGCCTTCATCGCAGCAACCATTTCACTTCTGATTTCATCAATTTTACTCATGATAATTGTCCTCCTTATTTACTTAAGATACATAAAGATTTTAGCAGATGAAAGAAGGCATTTCAATAAGTCAGGAGGTTTAATCAGGAAAATTAAAAGAAATAAAATCCTGGAATTAGCAAAATGAATAAAAAGTATAGCAATATATATATAATTTTTAGAAAATTAACGAAAAATTTATAATTGGGTTGACAACTGTAGGGTGAGGGGGTAAACTACGTGACATAAAGCAAAGGTGCTTTGAGGAGAAGAACTCAAAGTGCCTTTTTCTTTTATAAAAAGAATACCTGAACATTGACACAAAGGCGTGTCCTTAATTCTGAAAAGCATGAAAACCATGCGGAGAGGAAGAAAGGATACGTTTTTTATTTTATGGGGAATCCTGTGAAATAAACCTCGGCTGGGGAGAGGAGATGCTTCGGAGGTATAAGGAGGAAGATGTATATGACACAAGAAATCATCACACAAATTTCAGAAACAGTCGGAACAGAAGTATTTGGAATCTGGTTCTTGATCGGTGCAGCATTTGTATTCTTTATGCAGGCTGGTTTTGCAATGGTTGAGACAGGATTCACCAGAGCAAAAAATGCAGGAAATATCATCATGAAGAATCTGATGGATTTCTGTATCGGAACGGTAGTGTTCATTTTCCTGGGCTTTGGATTGCTGCTCGGTGAAGATGCACTCGGAGGATTTATCGGACTTCCGACACTGGGAATTTTCACAGACTATGCAAATTTTGACTGGTCTAATTTTGTATTCAACCTGGTTTTCTGTGCGACAGCAGCAACAATCGTATCAGGAGCTATGGCAGAAAGAACAAAGTTTCTTTCCTATTGTATTTATTCCGCAATGATCTCCGCAGTTGTGTATCCGATCGAAGCACACTGGATCTGGGGAGGCGGATGGCTTTCACAGCTTGGCTTCCATGATTTTGCAGGATCTTGTGCAATCCACATGGTAGGTGGAGCAACAGCATTTATCGGAGCTGCAATGGAAGGAGCCAGAATTGGTAAATTCTCAAGAGATAAGAATGGAAAAGTAACAAAAGTCCACGCATTTCCAGGACATAACCTCGTAATAGGTGCTCTTGGATGTTTCATCCTCTGGTTTGGATGGTATGGATTCAACGGTGCGGCAGCAACAACAGGCCCACAGCTTGCATCTATCTTTATGACAACAACAATCGCACCGGCAACAGCAACCGTTGTATGTATGATCTTCACATGGCTTCGTTATGGAAAACCAGATGTGTCTATGTGTCTGAATGCATCCCTCGCAGGTCTGGTAGCAATCACAGCACCTTGTGATGTGACAGATGGATTAGGAGCATTGATCATTGGAGCAGTTGCAGGAGTTCTCGTAGTATTTGGCGTTTGGTTCTGTGATAATGTAGTGCATGTAGATGACCCGGTTGGTGCCGTAGCAGTTCATTGCTTAAATGGTATCTGGGGAACAATCGCAGTTGGTCTTTTTGCAACAACAAATGCGCCGGAAAGCACACTGAAAGGTCTGTTCTACGGCGGTGGATTCGGACTTCTCGGAACACAGCTTCTTGGTGTAGTAACAGTTCTTGCTTGGGCAGTTGTAACAATGACAATTATCTTCAAAGTAATCGATATGACAATTGGACTTCGTGTTTCAGAGGAAGAAGAGATTGTTGGTCTGGATTCCAAGGAGCATGGTCTTGCATCAGCATATGCAGGATTCAGCATCATGGATATTACAGAAGGTGCAATGAATGAAAATGAAAACACAGATCTTGGTGTAGCAGATTATGACGCAGCATCTCCGGTTCAGAGAGCAGCAGCTGTACCGGTAGCAGGACCGGTAGATGCAGATACAGGAATGCATAAAGTAGTTATTATCGCAAAGCTTTCCAAGTATGACAGGCTGAAATCAGCGTTGAACAATCTTGGTGTTACAGGAATGACAGTGACTCAGGTTATGGGATGCGGTATCCAGAAAGGTGCCGGCGAGAAATATCGTGGAGTTGAGATGGACGTAACCGTTCTTCCAAAGGTAAAAGTAGAAGTTATCGTTGGAAATATTCCGGTTGAGAAAGTCATCGAAACAGCATCCAAGACACTGTATACAGGACATGTCGGTGATGGTAAGATCTTTGTATACAACGTGCAGAAAGTAGTAAAAGTACGTACAGGAGAAGAAGATCTCGAAGCATTGAAAGATGTAGAATAATACTTGATAAAAAAAATAATCTCCCAAAAGCAGTAAAGACTGTTTTTCCGGAGATTATTTTTTATGATTATTGAACGATTTTTTGAATAAATTTTTTTATAAATAAGATTGAAATCTTATATACTACTATATTTAATAAGAAGTAACAGCGTAAAAAACAACACAGGATGGTAAAAATGACCTAAAAATTTTTTAGATTATCATATAATTTGAAAAGAAAAATGTGAAAAAAATACTATTTTATGTAAAGAGAGTTAAATAAATATAAAATTTTTCTTTAAAAACCTAAAAAAATGTGATATAGTGTAATACAAACATATGATATTGAAATTCAGGAGGGAAAATTAAGAATGAACAATTATATGTATCTGGTTCCAGTTGCAGCTGTCATTGCTCTTCTTTTTGCAGCGTATCTTGCAGCAAAGGTTAGCAGACAGGATGCCGGAACAGAAAGAATGAAGGAAATTGCCGGTGCGATCGCAGAAGGTGCACGTGCTTTCCTGACAGCAGAGTACAAGATCCTTATTGTATTCGTAGTAGTACTTTTTGTACTGATCGGATTAGGAGTAGGTAACTGGGTAACAGCAGTTTGCTTCGTAGTAGGTGCTCTGTTCTCAACAATTGCAGGTTACTGCGGAATGACAGTTGCTACTAAGGCAAATGTCAGAACAGCTAACGCAGCTAAAGAGAGCGGAATGAACAAAGCTCTTTCCATCGCATTTTCAGGTGGTGCCGTTATGGGTATGTGTGTTGCTGGACTTGGTGCACTTGGTGTCAGCCTTGTGTACATCGTAACTAAGAATGTAGATGTATTATTCGGATTCAGCCTTGGTGCTTCTTCCATCGCATTGTTTGCACGTGTTGGTGGTGGTATCTATACAAAGGCAGCAGACGTTGGAGCTGACCTTGTAGGTAAAGTAGAAGCAGGTATCCCGGAAGATGATCCGCGTAACCCGGCTGTTATCGCTGACAATGTTGGAGATAACGTAGGTGACGTAGCAGGTATGGGAGCTGACCTTTTCGAGTCTTACTGTGGATCTCTGATCTCAGCACTGACACTTGGTGTTGCAGTAAGCGAAGTTTCAGGAGTATTATTCCCACTTGCAATCGCAGGATGTGGTCTGATCGCTTCTATCCTTGGAACATTCTTCGTAAGAGGCGGAGAGAACACAAATCCTCAGAAAGCTCTTACAAAAGGAAGCTATGCTTCTTCAGCAATTGTAATTATTGCTTCTTTAGCACTTAGCTGGGTGCTTTTCGGAAACATGAACGCAGCAATCGCAGTTATCGCTGGTCTGATTGTTGGTGTTATCATTGGTAACATCACAGAGTACTACACATCAGCAGATTACAAACCGGTTAAAGGAATCGGAGAGCAGTCTGAGACAGGTGCAGCTACAACAATCATCAGTGGTCTTGCAGTTGGTATGAAATCAACAGCTATCCCGCTGCTTCTGATCTGTGTTGGTATTTTTGTTTCTTATAATGTATTTGGTCTGTATGGAATTGCTCTTGCAGCAGTTGGTATGCTTTCTACAACAGGAATCACTGTTGCAGTTGATGCATATGGTCCGATCGCAGACAACGCTGGTGGTATCGCAGAGATGTCCGGTCTTGATGAGTCCGTTCGTGACATCACAGATAAGCTTGACTCTGTAGGTAATACAACAGCAGCTATGGGTAAAGGATTTGCTATCGGTTCTGCAGCACTTACAGCTCTTGCGCTGTTCGTATCTTATGCAGAGACAGTAGGTCTGAAATCCATCAACCTTCTTGACTACAAAGTAATCATCGGTATCTTTATCGGTG
>ERZ773190.3456-NODE-3456-length-10392-cov-5.670601_pt1 | contig 10392 bp, 8 predicted proteins | sample MGYA00511111_ERZ773190 | MGnify/ENA primary metagenome ERZ773190 (study PRJEB29015, sample SAMEA2737777) | human gut metagenome | biome: human gut; feature: human-associated habitat; material: faeces | place: China | collected 2012 ... | reverse complement strand
TTCCAAAAAGAAAGCACTGCACAATTGTATCATTTGTGCAGTGCAGTTATGGTTGCGGGAGCCAGATTTGAACTGACGACCTTCGGGTTATGAGGGATTTATTTTAATTTTTGTCACAATTTTATCATACACAAAGCGTTCAATCATGGCGATATTGCGTTATTTTTTTATTTGGGCATTTGTCAGCTTACGCACTGCGTACAGTATATTGGGGTCAGTTTTGGGGTCAAAATCAACTATATTTTCACTCGTTCAATCCTGCAAGTATGATGTTTCTCCTTATCATAATTCACGCCAACAAGCAAGATCTCCCCGTGATAATTTTTGAGAAAATCAGTATAATTTTTATTTTTTATCTGTGCAATGGCCTCATCCGCAGAATGTCCCCATTTTAATTCTACAATCATCGCAGGCATATTGCAATTCCGATTTGGTTCAAAGACAATATCCGCAAAGCCTTTTCCTGCTGGTAACTCTCTGTGAATAGTGTAATATTTTCTTGCTGAATAGTACGCAAGTGAAACAACACACGAAAGTGAATTTTCATCATTGTATTTTAAAATAGATGTATTTTCCTGGTGTGCCTGTTCAATTAATTTTGCAACTTTTTCAGCATTACATTTTAAAGTTGCTTGCAATAGTTCGTCTGAAATTTTTAATGAATTTACTACCTCATTCCATCCTAAAACTTTAATCGTACTTATAAATTGTTCCGATATTTCATAGTTTGGAATAGAAATTTCTTTTGTTCCTGAATTATATGTCAGATATCCAAGATGTACAAGTAAAGTCAAAACATCATCTCGTGTTGCAAATGTTACCATATCATTTGTGAATGTTGTGGTGTCAATTTTGACTGTTTCACCTGCCAGGAGTTTTAAAATTGCATCCTGAACACCAAATTCATTTGAATGAATATAGGTTTTTAATGCTTCATAAGTTTCTGTCTGTGTCCAGTAATTACTGAACTTTCTACGAACCATAGCCTCAACAACAGATTTTGGATTGTAAATGGAAACGCCATCAACGCAGTAACCATCATACCATTTTTTAGTTTCTGCAAATGACATATTATATTTTTCACACAATTGCTTTACTTCCTGCTCTGTGAAACCTGTAAATTCTTCGATCGGTGTTGCGTCTGTCATAGAATATTCTATAAACATATTCAGTGCTGAATGTTCGCCATATTTCTTGATTGGCAAAATGCCAGTCATATAGGCAAGTGCGACATAACTTCTGTCTTTTAATATATTTCGCAAAAAATCAAGATATTTTTTCTGAGATTCAGCATCATTTTTGTGAATACGAAAAATAGAATCCCACTCATCAATAATAAAAATAAACGGTATTTTAAATTGTGCATAAGCTGTTTCAAGAACTGCCGAAAGCGTCTTTCTCCTTGGCATTTTTAAGTCTGCAAATTCATTTTCAATTTCAAAAAGAATATCTTCTTCCATAAATCGCAGCATTTCTTCCATATTTTGAGATTCACTCAGATAATTTTGGATATTCACATGTATCACATGATACCGGTTCAGATGCTTTTCAAAATCAGGATTTTTTGCAATTTTCAGGTTTTCAAATTGTTCCTTTGAATTGCAGCCACGGCTGTAATATGCAACCAACATATCAGCTGCCATGGATTTCCCGAATCTTCTTGGGCGGCTGACGCAGAGATTTTTATCTTTCGTTCTGATTTTTTTATTTGTGTATGAAATCAGCATGCTTTTATCAATGTAAATTTCAGAATTCAACGCCTCCTGAAATAAGTCGTTTCCAGGATTCAGATATATTCCCATAACGCCTACCTCCTTGCTGAAATTTACATTTATTATACCACAGTGAGGGAGAAAATGCAAATAGTAAAAAACAGCGGAGCATTTCATTCACCTGCTCCGCTGTTGTATTTTTAATAAAAAGCAATGTAGTTAGAATCTATCTAACCGTAATAGTTGCTATCATCAGAATCCCATAGTTCGTATTATGTAATTCTAGAATTTGTATATGATATTTTACGTTCATATATCATACTTCTATTTTCAAAAATATTATTAAAATAATTATAATTACGCATATATTTCTTTTAGAATAATTAAAATTTGTTCATACTGCTTTACAGCATTATTTTTATCTTCGTATTGTTCGCAAAGTGTATCAAACTCTCGCTGTATCTGTTTCAAAAGTTCTTTGCTAAAATTTGTTTGCATTACGTCTAAAGATGAGCGGAATATTTCAACAGCCTTCGTAAACTGTTCAGAAACATTATTAAAAAGCCCATCCATTGTTTCTGATAAAAGATTTTGCAATTTGGCTCTATCTCCTGAATCTTTTACCTCACCAGAAAATTCATTGGAAATTTTCTGAATAAAAGGATTTACATCAAGTTTTATTACAGGAAATTCAATGCTATTCAGTATTTTTTCAACAATAAGTCTGAAATGATTTATATCAAAACTTTCATCACCACTATCAAAATTATTAAGTATTGTCTGCATCATTTTTCGTTTAGTTATTTTAATATCTACTGCTTTGTAAAAAGAAGTTTCTATCTGAGTGCAAGATTCATAACCGAATGAATGTATATTTTCCAAAGCATCTGAAGCAGAAAGATAAGTATACGTTGTTGTATAATTGGAATATTCATAATGAGATTTTTTCCACCATAAATGCCCCGTAGTAACTTTGTATTTATTCGTATGGTATTCGGTTCCTGTATGTTCCTGAAGCATAGAGTTATTGCGACAATTTTCACGTAATCTGCATAAACTATCACCTTTTGTCTGCTCAAGAGCAATACGCAAACCACCCAAAACTTCCTCCAGAGATGCTTTGATACTCGAAATTTGAGATTCCACTGCTTTTTTCTGCTTTTCGATTGTATCTTTATCACCAGTTTCAAGCAATATTTTTTTGTGTTCTGTTTCTGAAGATAAATTTTTAACAACATCATTCCATTCTGATTTAACATTTGGAATAAACGCTTTTGCTTTTTCTTGAAGCGTTATATCTTTAGAAACAACTACTTTATCAAAAATATCTTTTACTATAGCAATATTCCCAATTTCCTGCATCATCTCTTGAGTTAAATCGCCAAAACGATTTAATTTTTTAAAATAAAATGCCTCACTTCGAGAATAATCGCCCTCAGATTTACCAATCATATTATTTACCATGGAAGAAATAAAAACCGGCTCAGAACATGTGCTAAGAAAGCGTCCAACTGCTGCATTATTTTTTGCTTCATTGACAAATTTATTTCTTGCCTGCTCAGTAAGTTTAGATTTTATCTTATCAACTGTTGCAGAAAGAGAACCACATTTTCTAAGTTCATCAAGAAGTGCATCATCAAATCTGCTGCAAACTAAAATCAAATTGGCAACTCCTTTTTGAGGAAGCTGTGATGAGATCAATTTCATATCACTATCGTCAATAAATTGTGAACCTCGGCTTAAAAAGAAAACAACATCACACTGTCCTATAAACTCTCTTGTACGGTCAGTACGAGATGCAATAGCATCATTCATACCTGGAGTATCAACTACACTGATTTCCATAAGCTCTGGCTTGTCCATATATAGTGTAACGGTTTTAACCATAGGAGTAAATTTTCCGTTTTCACCAACATACTCATTAAGTTGACCCATAAGAGCATTCAGTGATAGAAAGGAAATTTCCTCTTTACCTTTTTCAAGATATTCATAAGGATTTACGCCACTTTCTGCTACTAAATTCATGGTTTCTCTTGCAACAGTATGTTCATTGTCATCGATATCCACACGGGCATATTGTTCAAGTTTTTTCCACTCTTCAACCGTATAGTATTCCACGCAGATCTTGTTTTTTTCTGAATATTCAATTTTGGTCAGTGCTGCTGTTTTTGGTGTACGTGAAGTTGGCAGAATATCCTTTCCATCAAACAACAGCGTATTCAGAAATGTGGATTTTCCTGCTTTAACTTGTCCTATGATACCAACATTCAGCTTTCGGTCATTACGATAAAAATCTGCAACTCTTCTTACAAAATCTTCACGAATTTTCTGTAATCCATTTGTCTGGATATACTCGCTGTATTCGCCGAGCTTTGAAAGACATTCATCTGCGAATGTCGTGAATTCATCTATTTTCTTTTGCTCAAAAGCGGTTTTTTCAAATACTGGCATAGATAACTATCCTTTCTTTTTTGTACAACAATTAATATATTGATTATTTTGGTCTGTTTTCAAATTAAAGCTGTAATCTGCAAATAAATAACTTCCTCTACAATCATAAAAATTTGAATCATGAATATTTACTTCTGGATAGCCATTTTTATATATAATTGCACCACAGTCATGTCCACCAACACTACAATTAATAAATTCACTATTTTTTATGGTTATAACAGGTTTTTCTCCAACATTCCAACCTCTGTCACTTCCAAAATAAATTACACCACCAGATGTACAAGAATCATGGTAACCAACAGGATTTCTAATATTATTAAACTTACAATCTGATATACAAAGCTTCTGTACGTAAGAATTATGTATTATTGCAGTACCTGATCCTTCACAAATACAATTTTTAAAATTACTTTTTTCAATACTTATCTTCTGTACATTATGTGCAATAATCGCATTTTTTCTATTATATCCACGAAAAGAGCTTTTTTCACAATAATCGTGAAACAGGCAGTTAATTATTGTTATTTTTTTAGCAAATGAAACACTTATAATGTTGTTCATAAACTCCAAATTTTCAATAAATATATCATCAACATTGGAAATTTCTATCTTTTTATTGAATGGAATGTTATTAAGCTTAGGAGCAAAATAATATCTTTTAGTATTAGTGCATAAAATCAATCCAAAAACAAATTTCTTAGCATAGCACAGAAGTGTTTCCTGTACGTTTTCATTATTTCCATTTAACAACTCCTGATACTTATCTGAATCTTGCTCCAAAATTGCAACAGAAAATTTTACCATTTCTTCCATGTTAGATTTGTCAAACCCCAACATATCTCCAAACTGTGCAATAAAAGCTGCCTGTTTTATATTTGGAGAACCATTGGAACAAGATAAAAGCATTGCATCAATCATAAAGATTTCACAAAGTCCTTTATCTTTGCATTGCTTGATAAACTCTGCTGTTCTGTCTGGCGTTATTTCCATAGAACGCTTGATATACTCTGCAAGAGGCTGTGTTTCTGTACAAGTTGCCATAATACGTTTAATCAGCGTAAAAGCATTTTCTGTATCATTACATTCATACTGTGCGACCACACAAAGCATATCAAAATACAGATTACGAACATACTCTTCTGCTTTACTGACTGGGTGTTCATTAATCGGGTGATTTGAAGCCTTGCTGTCGGCAAAAAATCTTCTTACACTTTCAACTTTTGAATCAACTTTTTTATTCATACTATACTTCCTCCAGTATATTTATAATCATTTTTGCTGTTTCTTCAGTTTCTTTAGATGATGCAATATCATAAAATTTTATATTAACATCACGCAAAATATCCGTAAGAAATTCTGTAAATGAAAGCTGCAAGTTTTTATGTTTAACATCAGCCAATCCGTTTTCACTGCAATATGCCTCAAGAACCGCCTTTGGATCAGTCAGCTTATCCGAGAGCAAATCAATTTCAGATGGTTCTGGCATTTCAATCGAAACTGCATCTGCAATACGTTTGATTTCTGTAAAAAACTCATCTTGAAGATCATGCAACTGAATTTTTAGATTTTTCAATTCAGAAATATTTCTTACACTTTTTCTGTCCATCGATTGTAGATAATCTTCTGCATCATGATTATCTGAAGAAAAATCAGCCAGGATATGTGAAAGGCGATTATGAAGTCGCTGAGTTTCGTCCAGTTTTTCATCATAATATTCCTTACACTTAGTGAACAGCAACTTGAAATTATAGGCAAAACGACTCTGTGATACAGTTTTATCCCATTTATTCAGATATTCCAGAATTTTTTCTCTGTCATAATCTTCTGGTTCTTCTGATGAATCTGTAAGTACATCCAAAACTTGAATGCCTTTCATTTGCAGTATATTATGAATTTTATCAGCTACTTCATCGAGATCATCAGGCATAAGCTTATCAGCTTTATTAACTACAATGAGTTTTGGAATGTCTGAATTGAGAGAACGCAGGAATTCAATATCAGAATTGGTAACTGTTCCGCTATCAGCTGGAACAAACCAAAGAATAAAGTTCGCAGAATTAAGCTGAGTATGTGCAATTTTCTCATCCGTTTTTGATGAATAGCCATTTATTTCCGCTTTAGAATAGCCAGGCGTATCAAGCAGTGCAATATGCTGAAATGGCTGATTTGGCGATGCAACAAACAAGCTTTGCAGCAGATGTCCAAGTGTGACCTCTACACCATCTGTGTCATCTTTTCCAAAACCGTGTGCAATCAGGCAGACTTCTTCTGGTTGCATAACAATTTTGGATTCAAATATGTTAATACCATAAACAAACGAAATTTCATCATGGATCAGATAAGCAGGCACAGAAGTCGAAGGTGTAATATCTGACGGCAGAAGCTCTTCCCCCAGAATGGAATTCAAAAATGAAGATTTACCGCTTGAAAATCCGCCACCGAGAGCAACTACATTTTTCCCAATCAGGCGGTCAAATAGGATAAATTCTTTGAAACGCTCATATTCCTGTTTAAACTCAAAATACAATTCTGGGAAATTAGGTGGTGCATTCTTTTCCAATTTATTAGGAAGTTCCTTTGTAATAATTTTTTCTATTTCGCTCAAATCCACATTAAGGTTCGCTGTTTCATTTGTCATAATAATGCGTTTGAGAAGATTTGTTTGGCTTGGCATATTTTTCACCCCTTCTTTTTATTCAATAATTCCGCCAGCTTCTTTAAATTTTTGTTTAGCTAGTCCATAAGCAAGACCAACACCAACATTAATTGATGTAATTAAAAAAGGGTTCCCTTTGTGATAAATAAGATGTTCCGGATAGTAGCAGACAAATTCATTTGAATCAAGTTTATACTCTTTTAAAGTAAGTGTATAATATGGGCTATCTGTTCCATCAATCCAAGCAGTTAACCGAAATATATCATCATTATATCTTAAATTGCATTCCATTCCATCTGAAAATCTATAATGATAATTTACATATACTCCGCTATAGTCAAAGCGAACTCCTTCAAAGTCTAGATATCTATAAATATGAAATTCAAATTGATTTTCAAGTAATTTCAAATAGCAATTAAATATCTCATAAGTGTTTTTTATATAACACTTATATTCATTTACATCTTGTGTCAAAATAACTCTTGCAATATTTGAAATAAGAATAATATAGTCTTTTTCAAGTTTCATCAACATGCAGAGCTCTGCAATGTATTCAGTTGCTTTTTTCTTTTCTTTCTGAAAACATTGTGAAATCAGAATACATTCCATAAGGAGAACAAGGCGAATATCGTCATTGATAAAAATTCTTGTTATTTCATCGATGGTATTAAAATTCATCTGCTGTGCCTTTAAGAAAAGCTCCTGTACATTCCCTTTGAATCCCATGCCATGTGAGATGCGATATAATAAAGAAAAGCTTTTTTCATAGGCATTGCTATCAAGTGATACAACTGAAAGTAATAGCAACAGATACATCTCCTGTTCTCTTTCACTTTTACCACTCATAGGGTGATTTTCAATTTTATAACGTTCTGCCTTTGAAGACAACTCATCAAAATTTATAGTTTGCGGAACAGATTCCTGTTCCATCATTCTTCGTTCTTCCAAATCTGCATAGATCTGTTTTAACTCCGCCTGCAATTCTTCAATACTTTTCATAATTATCACCTTATCCTAATATTTGTTCTATAATCCTCAAATCTTCCTGATATTGAGCAATTCTTTTCTGCTGTTCCTGTTCGCTCTTTGAAAGATTTGCTTCGAGGTCATTAAGTTCTTTCTTTTTCATTTCAACTTGCAAAGAAACAGCTTTTTCAAGTTCTTCGTTAACATTAGCTGTCATTTGAAGCACTGCAGATTCTATCTGTGTTCTTACATTTATCATTATCTCGTCAATCACTTGTCTTACCCTTTGACTTGCAGCTTCACGTTTCTGAGCCTCTTCCTGTTCTCTGGAATACTTGTTAATTGAACCTCCAAGAAATGCTCCTAAAATAGAACCAACTGCTGCACCGATTGCTGAACCAATAGGGCCACCAAACAATGTACCAATAACAGTAGCAACTACAGTTGTTACAGGTGTAATTGCAGATTGCATAGCAGTTCGTTTTGCTTCATTATCGCTTAGAATGCTGTTGTCTAAAAGAGCAGAATTTGTGTCTACTGCAATATCACCGAGATTTACCAAATCCGAAATATTGGAAATATATTTCTGCAGTTTCGGTTCAAGATGCTGCCGAATTCCTGCCGTTATTGCATTCCGTACAATAAAATTAACCTTTTCCTGAATATTGCCTCCTTGAACCAAAATATCCTCCAACATTGAAGCACTGTTTCTGAGTTCTGATTCTACCTTGGAACGAATATTATCAATACAATGCTCAGTTTGTTCTGCAAAACGATTTTTTTCTTCTGTAAGCTCTTTTTGCATATCGGAGATTTTATCTTCCAGTAACTTTTTATCCTCCTGCACTTGTATTAAGTTGGTATCAGGAACAGAAATTTGCTTATTGAGATAAGACTGCAGTCCATTCACATAACTATTTAATTTATTTTCATAATGCGTTTTAAAAATTTCTTCACTTCTTGACTGAATTTCCAGAAGGATTTCCTGCATTTGTAACGTATCACCATCAGCCGCACTAGTAACGGCTATTTTAAGATTTCTGATATTCATTTTTTGTTCTATAAGTTGCTTGATGTGTGAAACTGTCTGAGATAATTCTTTTTCAACACATTTATCAGCTTTGGTGATCACAACATAAACAGGCATGTTATTAAGCTGCAATTCTGTAAGAAAATTAAGGATACTAGCACGAACTGTGCCTTCATCGGATGCCACAGCAATAATATAGGCAAGACTTCTTGGAAGATAATCATTAATAGCACGATTATGTATCTGTATTCCTGAATCAAAACCAGGCATATCCACAAGGCGAACATCAGGAATCTGTTCAAAAAAAGAATTCTCCATTGAAATTTTCAGAAGAGATACATCACATGGAATTTCTTGTTCACTTTCCTTGTTCAATACACCTTTCTTTTGCGTTCCGTCTTTCATACAATAAGTAATATTTTCTTTACCATATGTAAGTTCAGCAGGAATTGCAGTTTCAGGAGTAATATCTGTTGAAAGCAAATAATAACCAATCAATTCATTCACTAAAGTAGTCTTTCCTGTACTGAATGTACCAACAATCGGAACGGTTACTTTAAAATCAGAAATATCTGCAATATCTTTTTCTATTTTTGATGAAACTGAATCAAAATTATACTTTTGATAAATATCTTTCATTTTTCTAAATTTATCAAGAAAAATTTTATGAAGTTTCTTCATTTGTTTTACTCCTTTTTTAATCAAAATGAAGAATATAAAATATCACTTTTTTATTCTATCACACTTTTCTCGTGCTGTCAACACTTTCAGGCATATTTTTTCTGCTCTATCAGTTGTTGAATCTCTTGACTAAAGTTGTTAGAGTGTTAAGTGTCTGCACATTTCGATACAAAGGAGAGATTTAAAATTGGATAACGATCGCAAAACGATTTCATACATCATCGGACAGCGAATTTATGAGTTCCGCACGCAGAAAAAACTCAGTCAGGAGACACTTGCGTTTGAATCTGATATTCACCCAGCCTATCTTGGAAGGGTAGAGCGGGGAGAAAAATGCCCGACAATTGAAACTCTTTATAAAATCTCTAAAGGATTAAAAATTCCACTACATGAACTTCTTGATATTTCTATGGAAGTAAAGCCCACAAATACAGAAGCTTTTCATAGAATCCAGACAGCAATGCGGTGCCTTTCAGAAAAAGAATCTGTTGAGATTGCTGAAATTATAGAAAAACTGATTGCTTTCAAATATTCGCAATCATAAAAGCGGTATGTCCTTTGCGGACATACCGTGTTTTTTACGTTTTCATTCTCATCTCTACATATTTTTCTACTGATTCAGCAGGAACTTTATATCTGTTTCCTTCTTTAAAACCTTTTAGCTGTCCCGTTTGCAAAAGCTTGTAAAATGTACTCCTGCCGATTTTCAGAATCTCCATAACTTCTTCTCTTGTAAGTATTTCCTTATCTTTCATCATACACAACCTCCCGTTAGTGTTCATTGATGTATCGTTCTATTTCTTCCGCAGATATCATTGTTTTTCTCTCACTCATTTTCTTAGAGCTTGTGTTCATAGCAAAAAAGTGGTATAATAGGAGATATGAAAAAAGAA
>ERZ773190.3454-NODE-3454-length-10393-cov-3.437222_pt1 | contig 10393 bp, 8 predicted proteins | sample MGYA00511111_ERZ773190 | MGnify/ENA primary metagenome ERZ773190 (study PRJEB29015, sample SAMEA2737777) | human gut metagenome | biome: human gut; feature: human-associated habitat; material: faeces | place: China | collected 2012 ... | reverse complement strand
GCCGGACGGGCTTTCGCAAGAAGACTTGATGGACATGCTGTTCCTGCGCCTGGACAGCGTTTCCGTGCTGACCGTCAACGATTACGGCGATCCCGTCAGCTTTCAGAGCGGGCACCTGCTTCCCCCCAACGCGGACAGCAAGCCTTACCGCATCCACCCCATGACCGCATGGGATCGCGTGGACATCGATTTCAACGCCGAAGCCGTCTCGCTGGAAGAGGAGCTTGGCCGCGTGCTCTCCGAAGCTTCGGAGGCGGGGGACAGCCCCCGGGCGATCCTCGTATCCGTCTCTCCCCTCCCCCGCGCCATACAGGAAACGCACATCGAAGAGCTCCGGGAGTTGGCGCGCAGCGCAGGCATCGTGGTGACCGGGACGCTTATCCAGCGGGTAGCCGACATCCATCCCCGGCATATTTTGGGTAAAGGCAAACTGACGGAACTTGAGATTTTGGCCTTGCAGGGCCAGGCCTCGCTGATCATCTTCGACGGCGAACTCACGCCCGCCCAGCTCAACAGCCTTTCGGAAGTCACCGAGCGCAAAGTGCTCGACCGGACACAGCTTATTCTGGACATCTTCGCTCAGCGCGCCACAACCAGGGCGGGCAAGCTGCAAGTGGAAATGGCCCAGCTCAAGTACACGCAACCCCGGCTTGTGGGCAAAAACCGGGCTATGGACAGGCTCATGGGCGGCATCGGCGGTCGTGGCCCGGGGGAAACCAAGCTGGAAACGGACAGGCGCCGCATCCGTGAGCGTATCGCCAAGATCAAGAAAGAGCTTGATGGGTTGCGTCAGCAACGGGCCTTTACCCGTGCCCGACGCGCCCGGCAGGGTTTGCCGGTGGCCGCGCTGGTGGGCTACACCAACGCCGGAAAATCGACGCTCCTCAACGCCCTGACCCGTTCGGAGGTGCTGGCAGAGGACAAGCTGTTCGCCACGCTGGACCCCACCGCCCGCAAGCTGACCCTGCCCAGCGGCCTGCAAATTATTCTGGTGGATACGGTCGGCTTCGTCAGCCGCCTGCCCCACCACCTGGTGGAAGCGTTCAAGAGCACGCTGGAAGAAGCCGCCTATGCGGACGTTATCGTAAAGGTGGCCGACGCCGGGGACGACCAGGCTGCCGAGCAGCTGGCCGTCACCGATGAGGTACTGAGCAGCCTGGATTGCGAGGGCATCCCCCAGCTGGTGGTGTACAATAAGTGCGATACAGCGAACCTGCTGTCCTTTGACCCGGACATCCTGCTGACCAGCGCCAAAACGGGCGTGGGCCTGCCCGCCCTGCTGGCCAAGATCGATGATGTGCTGGCCCACCGTGTGCGGGGCATCGAGGTGCTGCTGCCCTACGATAAACTGGCATTGGCCGACATCCTGCGCAGCCGCGGCAGCGTGGCCGAGGAAGAATACCGAGAGGACGGCGTCTACTACCGCGCCACCGTCAAGATCGACGACCTGCATCGGTTTGAGCCGTATCTTGTGTAAGGTTGACAGCGATTTATCTTCGCTTTATAATGAAGTCGTTTGAGAACAAGAACATGTTTGTAAGGCCGATGCAAGCACCGGCCCCTGCAATTTACGGGATACTAATTTAAAATAAAGGGGTTTTCACCATGTCTAACGTTCGTACCCGGTTTGCGCCGTCGCCCACGGGCTATATGCACGTCGGCAACCTGCGCACCGCACTGTACACTTACCTGCAGGCACGCCATAACGATGGTACGTTCATTCTGCGTATCGAGGATACCGACCAGGGCCGTCTGGTCGAGGGCGCTACCGACATCATCTACGGCACGCTGCGCGCCACCGGCCTGACCTGGGACGAAGGCCCCGACATCGGCGGCCCCGTCGGCCCCTATGTGCAGAGCCAGCGCATGGGCATGTTCAAACAGTATGCCGAGCAGCTCGTCAAGGAGGGCAAGGCTTACTACTGCTTCTGCACCGAGGAGCGCCTGAACGAGATGCACGAGGCCCAGCGCGCCGCCGGCGAAATGACCCACTATGACGGGCATTGCCGCAGCCTGAGCGCCGAGGAGGTCGCCGCCAAGCTGGCCGCCGGGGAGCCGTATGTCATCCGCCAGAAGATCCCCGAGAGCGGCGTGGCCGGCTTTGACGATGTTGTCTACGGCCACATCGAGGTCGATGTCAAGGAGCTGGACGACCAGATTCTGATCAAGACTGACGGCATGCCCACCTACAACTTTGCCAATGTCGTGGACGATCACCTGATGGGCATTACCCATGTCATCCGCGGCAGCGAGTATCTTTCCAGCACGCCCAAGTACAACCTGCTGTATGAGGCCTTCGGCTGGGAGAAGCCCATCTATGTCCACTGCCCGCCCGTTATGAAGGACGCACAGAACAAGCTGTCGAAGCGCAACGGCGATGCCAGCTATCAGGACTTGGTGGCCAAGGGCTACCTGCCCGCCGCCGTGCTGAACTATCTGCTGCTGCTGGGCTGGGCACCCGAGGGCGAGCAGGAGATTTTCTCTCTCGATGAGATGATCAAAATTTGGGACCCGTCCCGCATTTCGAAGTCCCCCGCCATCTTTGACCCGCTCAAGCTGCGCGCCATCAACGCCGCCTACATCCGCGCCCTGCCGGCCGAGGAGTTCCGCCGTCTGGCCGACCCGTTCATCGACAGTGCCGTACACTGCGACATCGACCGCGACCTGCTTTGCGCCAATTTGCAGCCCCGCTGCGAGGTGCTGGAGGATATTCCCCCGCAGCTCGATTTCTTTGATGCCGTGCTGCCCATTGATGCGGAAATGTACCGCAACAAGAAGCAGAAGACCACACCGGAATCCGCAAAGGAGGCCCTGACCGCCCTGCTGCCGGTGCTGGAGGCCCAGACCGACTGGACCCGCGATGCGATCTTTGAGGCCTGCAAGACGCTGGCCGAACAGATGGAAAAGAAGAACGGCTGGCTGCTGTTCCCGCTGGGCATCGCCCTGTCCGGCAAGGCCCGCACCCCCGGCGGCGGCACCGACCTTGCCGCTATGATGGGCCGCGAGGAGACCCTCAAGCGCGTGAAGGACGCGCTGGGGAAGCTGTAAGTGGACAGTAGTTCACCCTTGCCCCGGCGAAAGATCGTTCGCTTGCCCGACTATGATTACAGTCAATGTGGCGCGTATTTTGTAACGCTGTGCACGGAAAATCGTGCAGAAATCTTGTCACAGATCGGTAGGGGCGGGGCTCTGCTCCGCCCGGTCGGGCGTATCGCTGAGCAGCTATTACTGGATTTACCGCAGCATTACCCTGTGCAAATCGACAAGTATGTTGTTATGCCGAATCATCTGCATTGTATCCTGCGTATTACTGTGCCGTCCTCTGCGGTTTCTTTGAGCGGCATTGTCTGTGCCTACAAATCACTTACCACAAAGGCCGCCAATCAAGCTATGCAGACACCAGGCCGCAAGCTCTGGCAGCGCAGTTACTATGAACACATTATCCGTGATGAGCCAGACTATCAAGAGATTTGGCAATACATAGACGAAAATCCGCAAAAGTGGGAACTTGACCGCTTTTATGGGAAAGGCACGCGATAACGGCAAGGTGCCACGGGCGGAGCAGAGCCCCGCCCCTACGATGCAATAAAGTAAAGAGGAGTTATACCCGGCACATGGGTATAACTCCTCTTTTTTCAAATCACATAATCATTTCCCGGCTGGGAGGTGTTGACCAAGTCGGCAAGGGTAATGCCGTCAAAATAGTCGTTGATCATCGTGTTCAGCTTGCGCCACATCGGCAGGGTGCGGCACTCGCTCATGCGGCTGCATTCGATCGGGTTCTGCTCCAGACAGGCCACCGGGGCCAGGCCCCCTTCTGTCAGGCGCAGGATGCTGCCCACGGTGTACTCCTCGGGCGACCGGGTCAGGCGGTAGCCGCCGGACTTGCCGCGCAGCCCCTGCAGATACCGCTCCTTGACAAGGCTTTTTACGATTGCTTCCAGATATTTTTCAGAAATGTCCTGCCGTTCGGCGATCACGTTCAGAGGAACATAGCCGTCTCCCTGATGCTGGGCCAGTTCTACCATGACCCGCAGGGCATAACGGCCTTTTGTAGAAACGATCATTATCGAATTCTCCTTTATTCAAAATAGTTATTATAGTTATTTATAGTAATTCTTTAAACACATATCTTTCTATCTCTTTGAAGATTACCATATAGTATACACCAGAAAGCATATACTTAGCAAGCTGATATGAAAATTAATACCTATTGACAAACTAGGTTTATAATACTATTATAAATGTGCTAAATAAACCAATTACATGAGTAGGTTTATAAAAATGTCCTCCTGATCATGGGAGAATATGATGAGAAAGGAAGTACGGTCATGGCAAAGGAATTACTGGATGTAAAACAGTTATTTGTAAATGTAGAAGATAAAGAGATCCTTCATGGAGTAGACTTAAAGATTGGAAAAGGAGAGACCCATGTATTAATGGGACCAAATGGTGCAGGTAAGTCCACTTTAGGCTATGCATTAATGGGAAATCCAAGATATCAGCTGACAAATGGTGAGATCTGGTTTCAGGGAAAGAAGATCAACGAGGAGCCGGTAGATAAAAGAGCTAAAGCTGGCATGTTCTTATCCTTCCAGAGCCCACTGGAAGTACCGGGACTGTCATTAAGTTCCTTTATCCGCAGTGCTTTAGAGCAGAGAAGAGGAGAGCGCATCCGTCTCTGGGATTTCAGAAAAGAGCTGGCAAAGGCAATGGAACTTTTGCAGATGGATCCGTCTTATGCAGACCGAGATCTGAATGTGGGTTTTTCCGGCGGTGAGAAGAAAAAGGCTGAGATCCTGCAGATGCTTATGTTAAAGCCAAATCTGGCAATCTTAGACGAGACAGACTCAGGTCTGGACGTAGATGCAGTCCGCACTGTTTCAAAGGGCGTGGAAGAGTATCAGAAAGACAGAGATGGCTCTTTACTGATCATCACCCACAGCACCCGTATCCTGGAAGCGCTCCATGTAGATTACACTCATGTAATGGTAGATGGAAAGATCGTTAAAACAGGAGACGGCTCTCTGGTAGACCAGATCAATGAGACCGGATTTGAGGAATTTCTTAAGTAAAAGGAAAATGTAAATATGCCCTCAGGCAGTTTGCAAAGCAGATTATAAGTCAGATTATAAACAGTTTCCGGAAAGGAAATCGAAAGCATATGGAAGAAAAAACACAGATCAATGATATAGACAGAAGTATTTATGACATAAAAGATGAAGAAAAAGACGCCTACAGGATCCAGGCAGGTCTGACTCCGGAGATCGTAGAGAAAATTTCCAAGGAAAAACATGATCCGGCATGGATGGAGCTGTTCCGTCTGCAATCTCTTCAGATCTACAATGAAATGAAAGTACCGGACTGGGGCCCTTCTATTGAAGGACTGGATATGTCCAATATCGCCACCTATGTCCGTCCAAATACAAAAATGACTGCAAAATGGTCTGAGGTCCCGCAGGATATTAAGGATACCTTTGAACGTCTGGGAATTCCCCAGGCAGAGCGGAAATCACTGGCTGGCGTAGGAGCCCAGTATGACTCTGAGCTGGTTTACCACAATGTTCGTAAAGAAGTGGAAGAGCAGGGCGTTGTATACACTGACATGGAAAGCGCCTTGACCGGTCCTTATGCAGACATGGTAAGAAAACATTTCATGAAGCTGGTAAAGCCAACAGACCATAAATTTGCTGCTCTTCACGGAGCTGTATGGTCCGGCGGATCCTTTGTATATGTACCGCCTCATGTATCTGTTGAGATACCATTGCAGTCCTATTTCCGTTTAAATGCACCAGGCGCCGGACAGTTTGAACATACACTGATCATCGTAGATGAAGGCGCAGATCTTCACTTTATCGAAGGATGTTCCGCACCGAAATACAACGTGGCTAACCTTCATGCAGGCTGCGTGGAGCTGTTTGTTGGAAAAAATGCAAGACTGCGTTATTCCACCATTGAAAACTGGTCCAAGAACATGTATAACCTGAATACCAAGCGTGCACAGGTAGAAGAAGGCGGCGTTATTGAATGGGTATCCGGCTCCTTCGGTTCCCATGTTTCCTATCTGTACCCAATGAGCATCTTAAAGGGCCGTGGGGCAAAAATGGAATTTACAGGGATTACCTTTGCAGGAAAAGGCCAGGACCTGGATACAGGCGCCAAGGTAGTCCATGCAGCACCTGATACATCATCCTTTATGAATACCCGTTCCATTTCCAAGGACGGTGGTGTCAGCACCTTCAGAAGCTCTGTTTCTGTAACAAAAGAGGCAAAAAACAGCAGATCCTCCGTTTCTTGCCAGTCTCTGATGTTAGACTCCATTTCCAGATCCGATACAATCCCGGCTATGGATATCCGTACCAAAGATGCAGATATCGGCCATGAGGCCCGGATCGGACGCATCAGCGATGAAGCAGTCTTTTATCTTATGTCCAGAGGCTTAAGCGAAGAAGATGCCCGTGCCATGATCGTCAGCGGATTTGCGGACAATGTTTCCAAGGAACTTCCTCTGGAGTATGCAGTGGAGATGAACAACCTGATCCGTCTGGAGATGAAGGGAAGCATTGGTTAAGCAAAGGGGTACTGGTTAAAGGAAAGGAGGTCCCATATGAGTCAGGGACTTGATATGACAGTAAACAGCCTTCCTTCCAGAACATGGAACTGGCTGAAAATGAATGAGAGTAAGTTAAAAGAGATAGAAGCAGGAGATACCTGGGATGTAAAAGAAGTAGCCGGAGAGTCCGAAGAAATAGCTGGTCTGACAAAGGGCACAGCTGAAAATCAGGAAGTTTTTTCCCATATCCACACAGGAATGGGTCCGGATATGGACCGTTTAGGAAAAATGGCCGGATCACAGGCAATCATGATAAAAAGCAGTCCAAAGTCTGAGGGAGGATCTGAACCGGTTCGTCTTCATTTTTCCTGTGAAGATAATAAAAAGAGTTTCCAGAAAGTGGAAATCCTGGCAAAAGAGGGAGAAGAAGTAAACGTCCTTATGGACTACACTTCCCCGGAAAAAACATCTTCCGGTCTGGCAGCTATCCAGACAAAGCTTCACATTGAAAAAGGGGCAAAAGTACGTCTGGTTCAGGTGCAGCTGTTAGGGAATGAGTATACATTATTAAATGATATTGGCGCCCAGTGTGAAGATGGGGCCCAGTTTGAAGTGTTACAGCTGTTTTTAGGAAGCAGCAAAACCTATTCCGGCTGTCAGGCAGATCTTTTAGGAAAAGAAAGCCATTTTAAAGCAGATATCGGTTATCAGGGAAAAGGCAGCCAGCGCTATGATATGAACTATGTGGCAGTCCATAAGGGCAAAAAAACCGTCAGTGAAATGAACGCAGACGGCATTCTGGATGATCAGGCATTTAAGCTGTTTCGTGGAACCATTGATTTCAAAAATGGTTCTTCCGGCTCCAAGGGAGACGAAAAGGAAGACGTACTCCTTATGGGGGACTATGTAGTCAACCAGACCATTCCTCTGATCCTTTGTGCAGAGGAAGATGTAGAAGGAAACCACGGTGCTTCTATTGGACAGTTAGATGAAGAAATGCTGTTCTATCTGTCTTCCAGAGGTATGAGCGCAGAAAGCGCCAGCAAGATGATCGCCAGAGCAAGGATGGATGCAGTCTGCCAGAAGATCGGCGATGAGCAGTTAGAAAAGCTGGTACAGGACTATTTAGAGGAGGAATAACATGAGCAGCAACCCATACAGAAAAGATTTTCCTCTTCTGGAAAATAATAAGGTGATCTATCTGGACAATGCAGCCACCTCCCAGAGGCCGGAGGCTGTGATCCAGGCAGAGGCACAGTTTTATGAAAAATACAACGCAAATCCATTAAGAGGCCTTTATGAGCTTAGTGTAGAAGCCACAGACTGCTACGAAGAAGCAAGAGAAACGGTCCGCAAGTTCATTGGCGCAGGAAGCACAGAAGAGATCATTTTCACCAGAAATACTACCGAAGGCTTAAATCTGGTGGCTTACAGCTATGGTTTCAGCCATTTAAAAGCAGGAGATGAAGTGCTGGTAAGCATTATGGAGCATCACAGCAATCTCCTTCCATGGCAGATGGTATGCCGTCAGACCGGTGCAACGCTTAAATTTCTGGAATGTGACCAGACCGGATTTTTAAGTGATGAAACACTGGAAAATGCCATTACAGATAAGACCCGCCTGGTAGCCATTGCCCAGGTATCCAATGTACTGGGACGGACTGCTCCCATTGAAAAGATCGTAAAACTGGCAAGAAAACATGGTGCCGTAGTTGTCATGGATGCAGCACAGAGTGCGCCACATATGCCAATTAATGTAAAAGACCTGGAGGTGGATTTTATGGCATTTTCCGGTCATAAATTAATGGGACCTATGGGCATCGGTGTTCTCTATGGAAAGAAAGAGCTGTTGGAAGAAATGCCTCCATTCCTTACAGGCGGAGAGATGATCGACTCCGTCAGCCGTACAGGTGCTGTATTTGCTCCACTTCCTCACAAATTTGAGGCAGGTACCGTTAATGCAGCGGGCGCATGGGGACTGAAAGCAGCCATTGAATATCTGCAGCAGATTGGCTTTGATGAGATAAAGCGCCGGGAAGAGGCGCTGACTTCCAGAGCCTTAGAAGGCCTTAAAGAGATCCCACATGTTCATGTGTTAGGTTCTGAAAAAGCAGAGGAACACTGCGGTATCCTTACATTTACCATAGACGGCGTACATCCCCATGATGTAAGCGCCATTTTAGACGCAGACGGAATTGCCGTTCGTGCCGGACATCACTGCGCACAGCCTCTGATGGAGTATCTGGGCGTTTCTACTACCACAAGAGCCAGCCTTTTCTTCTACAATACAGAAGAAGAGATCGATGCTTTTGTAGAAAGCATGAAGACGGTAAGAAGGAGAATGGGTTATGGAGAGTAGAAATTTTTACAATGAAATATTAACGGACCACAATCTGCATCCGGTCCACAAAGAAGATATCCCGGATGCCAATCTGGTACTGGAAGGCTTAAATCCCAGCTGCGGTGACCACATCTGGTTAAAGTTAAAAGTAGAAGACGGCATCATCAAAGACGGTGGTTTCGTAGGTGATGGCTGCGCCATTTCCCAGGCGTCCGCAGATATCATGCTGGATCTGATCATCGGTAAAAAGAAAGAGGAAGCCGTGAAACTGGCAGAAAGTTTCTTAAAGATGATCAAGGGAAACGCAACAGAGGAAGATATGGATGCCCTGGAAGAAGCAGGGGCATTACAGGATATTTCCCATATGCCGGCCAGAGTAAAATGTGCTGTTTTGGGATGGCATACCATGGAAGAACTGTTAAAAGAGGAAAAATAGATAGAATGTATATTTACAGATCCTATTAAATACGGGCTCGCCAGTATATGGCGGGCCCGACAGATGCGTTAAATGTGATCACACCTGTTGTACTGACCGCTCTGGGACTGGTACTTCCTGAGATCGCAAAGAGAGAGCAGAAAAATAAGTTTACTTGTTTAACGCGTTATGGTAAAATAACCAACAACAAATGTTGGTATTAATGTTTATGACAGTGATCAGTACATTGTTTCGTAAACAATGTACCAGGGATTTTTTAGGGACTTACAGAGTATTATGGGAAAGCTTGATTATCGGACTTTAAGGGAAAATGTAGCAGACGAGATAAGGATGAAGATCTTAAACGGTGATATGAAGCCGGGAGATAAGATCATAGAGCAGGAACTGGCATCGGAATTTGGCATCAGCCGTGGCCCGGTGCGGGAAGCACTGCGCCAGTTGGAGCAGGAAGGCATGGTGGAATATTCCAGAAATGTAGGCTGCTCTGTAAAGCATATAGGCATGGATGATGTTTATGAGATATACTACATGCGTGCCAACTATGAAATGATGGCAGTAAGACTGTATAATGCTCCTTTTCCCCAGGAAACCATTGAGAAAATGGAACAGGTTTTAGAGCAGATGAAGCAGCTTCATAAAGAAGAATACCGCAAGGTATTTGAACTGGATAATGAGTTCCATGAAGCGATCCTGGACCTTGTAAGTTTCAAGCGCCTGAAAAAAGCCTGGGAAGACTTAAATTACGGAAATATTGTAACGGGGTACAATATGGAAATAGACAGTGAACAGGTCATCAAACGTCAGTATCTTATCCACGAAAAGCTGTTAAATGCCTGCAAGACCGGCACACCGGCACAGGTAGAACAGGCTATTGCAGATCATTATCTTGGGGGCGTGGAGAAGCTGATACAGAAAGTAAACAAAAAGCGCGAAAAGTAAATAAAGATATATAACGCATTAAAAAAGCAGTGAAACCGGAAAGATCAACATGGTTTTACTGCTTTTTACGTTATAGGCTTTAGCCGGTTGAGGACATTGGAGTTTTTCGTGTTCCGAAAAATGG
>ERZ773190.3449-NODE-3449-length-10416-cov-2.683525_pt1 | contig 10416 bp, 12 predicted proteins | sample MGYA00511111_ERZ773190 | MGnify/ENA primary metagenome ERZ773190 (study PRJEB29015, sample SAMEA2737777) | human gut metagenome | biome: human gut; feature: human-associated habitat; material: faeces | place: China | collected 2012 ... | reverse complement strand
TTTAAAACCATTCAGTTTTAAACATACAGGGCTTTTCCCAGAACAGGCAGTCAACTGGGACTGGTTTTCTGATAAGATTAAGAAGGCAGGCCGCCCAGTAAAAGTATTGAACTTATTTGCCTATACTGGTGGAGCAACACTTGCAGCCGCAGCTGCGGGAGCATCTGTAACTCATGTAGATGCCTCAAAAGGAATGGTTACCTGGGCAAAGGAGAATGCGGTTGCTTCTGGTCTTGGTGATGCACCGATTCGCTGGCTTGTAGATGACTGTGTGAAGTTCGTAGAAAGAGAAATCCGCCGTGGCAATCATTACGATGGAATTATTATGGATCCACCATCTTATGGACGTGGGCCAAAGGGAGAGATTTGGAAGATTGAGGAGAAGATTTATTCTTTAGTATGTCTTTGTGAAAAGCTTCTTTCCAAAGACCCGCTGTTCTTCTTAATCAATTCCTATACAACAGGATTACAGCCTGCCGTTCTTTCCTATATGTTAGGAACAGCAGTTGCGAAAAAACATGGTGGAAAAGTCAGTGCAGATGAGGTTGGTCTTCCTGTCAGTGCAAATGGACTTGTTCTTCCATGCGGTGCTTCCGGACGATGGGAAAAGAAATAGATGGGAGATAGCATATGAGTGCTAAAAAGACAGCTTTTTATGGAATGTTTCTTGCGCTTGCTTTAGTAGCAGGATATATTGAACAGCTTATACCGATTAATCTTGGAATACCCGGAGTAAAGCTTGGACTTGCAAACATTGTTACGATGCTTCTTCTTTATATAGTAGGAGTCCCTGCAGCCTGCCTGATTTCCGTACTTAGAATCCTATTATCAGGATTCCTCTTTGGAAGCGGATTCGCAATGGTCTACAGTGCAGCAGGAGCGGCAATGAGTATGCTAGTTATGGCACTCTTAAAGAAAACAAAGAAGTTTTCTTCTGTAGGAGTAAGCGTAGCAGGCGGCATATTCCACAACGTAGGACAGATTATCGTTGCCATGATTGTATTGGAAACAAAGGCATTAGCCTACTATCTCCCAATTTTAATCCTTTCTGGACTCGTAGCCGGAATCTTAATCGGAATCTTAAGCGGGATATTAACAAAGAGATTAAATCCGATAATCAAGCAGCATTTTGTATAAACAGACGAAAACTCTAAACATCCTATTTTGACAGCTGCTTTATAGTCGCTGCGTGTTGAATGTTTGCTTTTGCGCTCGCATCCAGCACTTGCTCCGAAGCCGCATCTGCCAAGATAAGATGTTTAGAGTTTTCTGTTTATAGAAATACTGGAGAATAGTAGATTTAATTTCTTCGGGAGAGAGATTTGATTACTATATAAAGAGATTTATGGTTTTTGTTTTGGAAATGCTAAAGGAATGTGGATTAAATTACTTGTAGAGCAAGTAGGAGATGAAAGTAGAAATCCCCTTTCTTCTTCAGAGATAGAAATCGGATATGGAATATTGCCACTTTTGAGCAATACCGAATTTTTATCCTCTCTGGAATTTCTAAAAACAGAAACTAAGCTAATAGATATATGGCAGATGTGACTTTGGAGCAAGTTCATAATGCGGGCGAGCATTATGAGCGCAGTGATACGGAACAGCTGCCATATATCTATTAGCTTAGTTTCGTCTGTCAAATGACGAGATAAAGGAGGAAACACAAATGGAAATTACATACGATTACTATCGCATATTCTATTATGCGGCTAAATATAAAAGCTTTTCAAAGGCGGCAGAGATTTTGATGAGTAACCAGCCGAATATCACGCATTTTATGAATAATCTGGAGAATCAGCTTGGCTGCCGCCTTTTTATCCGTTCCAATCGTGGAGTAACTCTCACAAGAGAAGGCGAGAAGCTCTACAAACATGTAACAATCGCATACCAGCATTTTCAGATGGCAGAACTGGAGCTTGCGAATGATAAGAGTTTACAGAGCGGAATTATTACGGTAGGTGTAAGCGAGATTGCATTACATTTGCTGATTTTGCAGGTGATGGCAGACTTTAGAAAGGCATATCCGGGAATCCGTATCCGGCTTTCGAATCATTCTACGCCAGAGACCATTCAGGAAGTTAAAGATGGACTGGTAGATTTAGCAGTGGTATCTACACCGGCAGATATACCATCAACATTGAAATCTACTGCATTAATGGACTTTACAGATATTATGGTTGTAAGTAGTGCGCATAAGGAATTGTGCGAGGAGCCGATACATTTGGCCGAGATGCAGGACTATCCTCTTATCTGTCTTGGAAAAGGAACGAAGTCTTATGAATTTTTCAGTAATTTTTATCAGAGATTTGGTTTGAAGCTGAATCCGGATATTGAGGCGGGAACTATTCATCAGATTCTCCCGATGGTAGTATATGATTTGGGAATTGGATTTTTACCGGAAAATGTAGGGATAGAAGCCCTGGAAGATGGGAAAATAATAAAAGTACCCCTTATAGAGAAAATCCCACAAAGACAGATCTGCCTTGTGGAGTCAAAAAGAACACCGCTTAGTATAGCAGCTAATGCATTAAAGCAATTTATAAATAATTATATTGAAACGAAATTAAAAGACAAAGCGTGATTATTTAAAGAAATTTCCAGGTATGTTATAAAGATATAACAATTATGATTGAAAGCTAATTTATAGTGATTCAGAGATATACAGACTTTCAAAAAATAAAAATAGTCTCTATATTTTAAGAATTATGTCCGAATTGTTATAATAATTTGTAATTATTCTTTCTTTTTTTCTTAAACATTCTTTATCAAATCTGACTGATTTCTGACAAGATTTCTCATATTCATACAAATCGTTTTGTCAAATTGAATAAAAAAATCGTATTTATATGAGAAATCTTTGCACTATGTAAAATTTACATGATAGATAAAAATATAAAACATTTCCACATAAATAAAAAGAGGGGTAGAATGTGTAGCAATGGTTCAGGGCGAACAATCTCTTCCTATTAAATAGGGTAGCAAAGAAGATTGTCACCAATATAAGAATCAGGAAGGAGTGTGGCAGATGGATGCTCTGGTCAATGAACGGATGAAAGAGTTGAATTGCGACACTGTCTTTACGATTCCGGTACTCGGAGGAATCCCGGTTAAAGAATCTGTAGTAGTAACATGGATCATCATGGCGGTCATTCTGGTACTTTGTATAGCGTTAACCAGAAATTTAAGCGTAGAAAATCCAAGTCGTGGACAGATCATACTGGAAACAATCGTAAGCGGCGGACACAATTTCTTCAAGGACACACTGGGAGAACATGGAGCGGAATATATACCGTATCTTATGACAGTGACCCTCTACATCGGTATTGCCAATCTTATCGGACTGCTTGGTTTTAAACCACCGACAAAAGACATGAACGTGACGGCGGCATTAGCATTTATGAGTATTGTCTTAATTGAGGTAGCCGGCATCAGACAAAAAGGAGCAAAAGGATGGGTAAAGAGTTTTGCGGAACCAATTCCAATTATCTTACCGATTAATATTATGGAGATTTTTATTAAACCATTATCTCTGTGCATGCGACTTTTTGGTAACGTACTTGGTTCTTTCGTTATCATGGAATTATTAAAGTTAATTGTTCCGGCAGTATTACCGGCAGTGTTTAGCTGTTACTTTGATATTTTTGATGGTTTGATTCAGGCCTACGTATTTGTATTCCTTACATCGTTGTTTATTAAGGAAGCGACAGAATAAGAAAACAACAAAAAATTTAAAGAGAAAAGAAAAGGAGTGTTGTAATTATGTCATCAGCATTATTTGTAGCAATTGGAGCAGGAGTTGCAGTATTAACAGGTATTGGAGCAGGTATCGGTATCGGTAAAGCTACCGCAGCCGCAACAGATGCAATCGCAAGACAGCCGGAAGCAGAAAGTAAGATCAGTAAAGCATTATTACTTGGTTGTGCGTTAGCAGAGGCAACAGCTATTTACGGTTTCGTTATCGCATTATTAATCATCCTTTTCCTTAAATAATAAAAGCTTAAAAGGCTATTTGGAAACTTACAGATTTTTAATGAAAAAGGAAGGCGGACGAAGAATATGCTTAATATAAATCCATGGAATATGGTAATGATTGTAATAAATCTTCTTGTATTATATGCGATTTTTCGTAAGTTCTTATATAAACCGGTTATGAATGTAATTCATCGGAGAGAAGAATTGATTCAGGGACAGTTTGATTCTGCTAAAAAAACGCAGGATGATGCCCTTCAGTTAAAGGCTGATTATGAAGAAAAATTACAGAAGGCAAATGTAAAGGCCGATGAGATTATTCTTGCAGCAAGAGATCAGGCAAAAGAAGAGCATGAGAAAGCAGTGCTTGAGACACAGGCGAAGACGGACAGAATGATCGAGAAAGCAAAAGCAGATATCGAAAAAGAACAGAAACAGGCACAGCAGGAAGTGCAGGGTGAGATTGCGAAACTTGCACTTATCGCCGCAAGAAAGATTATAGAGACAGGTGAGGCCCATGACGCAGAAGGCAGTAAATAATGCGAAAGTATTATACCGTCTGAATATTTCAAGAAGCGATGTGGAAGAAACCCATAAAATTTTCACGAAGGCCCCTTTCCTTCTCGAGACTCTGACAAATCCAGTTGTTTCAGAGGAAGCGAAAGAGGTAGTGCTTGACAAAATTGCGAGACAGAGTGGAATGCCGGAACTTCTTGAGAATTTTATGAAGATGATGTGCCGGATTGGTGAAATCGGACAGATCACAGATATTTTTAACTGCTATTATGAATACTGGGATAAAATGAATCACATTCTTCACGCAAAAGTCATTTATGCAGATGACAAGGCAAAAGAAGAAAAAGAAGCAATTCAGAAGCAGTTAGAGAGCATTTATCCAGATGAAAAGGTTGTTCTTTCGGAAGAGACAGATGCTTCCCTTCTTGGTGGTTATGTTGTTCGTGTCGGTTATGAAGAGTATGACCACAGTTATGAAGGTAAACTCAGACGGTTAGAAAGAAAATTAACAGGGAGGTGAATCTTGTGGGCGCAATCAGTGCAGAAGATATAATCTCTATTATACAGAGTGAAATCGAAAATTTTGATGTGGACAACACAAGTGAAGAGACAGGTACGGTCATATATGTAGGTGACGGAATCGTTACTGTTTATGGTATTGACCATGCGATGTACGGTGAGGTTGTCGTTTTTGATAATGGAGTAAAAGGAATGGTTCAGGATATCCGTCAGAACGAGATTGGTGTAATCCTTTTCGGACGTGATACTGGAATCAAAGAAGGAACAAAAGTAGTTAGAACAAAGAAAAAAGCAGGTATTCCTGTTGGTAACGAATACATTGGACGAGTAATTAATGCGTTAGGTGAGCCAATTGACGGCGGTGCAGAGATTAAGGCAGATGGTTATCGTCCGATTGAAGAAGAAGCACCTGGTATCATTGAGAGAAAGTCAGTAGATACCCCAATGGAAACGGGTATTCTTTCCATCGACTCCATGTTCCCAATCGGACGTGGACAGCGTGAGTTGATCATTGGTGACCGTCAGACTGGTAAAACTTCTATTGCAACGGATACGATTCTTAACCAGAAAGGAAAAGGAGTTATCTGTATTTACGTTGCGATTGGACAGAAGGCATCCAGCGTTGCCAAGATTGTAAATACCTTAGAGAAATATGACGCAATGGATTATTCTATCGTTTTATCCTCTACAGCAAGTGAACCTGCATCCCTGCAGTATATTGCACCATATGCAGGTACAGCGTTAGCAGAATATTTCATGCATCAGGGAAAAGATGTGTTAATCGTATATGATGACTTATCCAAACATGCGGTAGCATACCGTGCGATTTCCCTGCTGTTAGAGCGTTCTCCTGGACGTGAGGCTTATCCTGGAGATGTATTCTACTTACATTCCAGATTATTAGAGCGGTCCAGCCGTCTTAGTGATAAGCTTGGTGGAGGTTCTATCACAGCGCTTCCAATCATTGAGACACAGGCCGGTGACGTATCTGCTTACATTCCTACAAACGTAATTTCTATTACAGATGGACAGATATTCTTAGAGAGTAATCTTTTCTTCGAAGGTATGCGTCCGGCGGTAAACGTTGGTTTATCCGTATCCCGTGTAGGTGGAGCAGCACAGACAAAAGCAATGAAGAAGGCATGCGGAAGTATTCGTATTGACCTGGCACAGTATCGAGAGATGGAGGTATTTACCCAGTTCTCATCAGACCTTGATGATGCAACAAAGGCACAGTTAGCACATGGACGTGCAATCATGGAACTGTTAAAACAGCCATTATGCCATCCATTATCCTTACATGAGCAGGTAATTACATTATGTCTTGCAAACAATGGTATCTTTGATATCGTTATGCCAAAAGAAGTAAAGAAATATCAAAAAGATATTCTTTCTTATCTTGATCTCAAACATCCTGAAATCGGAAAAGAAATTGAGAAAAAGAAAGATTTAACTGATGAATTGATTGCAAAGATTATAGAAGCAGCAAAGGAATACACTGATAAATAACAGGCAGGTGTTGGTATGGCAAGTGCAAAAGAAATTCAGGACAGGATGCGAAGTATCAAAGATACATTGAAAATTACAAATGCAATGTATATGATTTCTTCCTCCAAACTGAAAAAATCAAAAAAAATGTTAGCGGACACAGAGCCGTATTTCTATACCCTTCAGTCTGAAATGAGCCGAATTTTAAGACATCTTCCAGATATGAACAGCATTTATTTTAAGACAAATGCAGAAATTCCGGAAAGAAAAAGAAAAGCCGGTTATATCGTCATTACAGCAGATAAGGGACTGGCTGGTTCTTATAATCATAATATTTTAAAACTTGCAGAAGAAGAACTTGAAAAAAGAGATGATTATAAACTGTTTGTTCTCGGTGAATTAGGACGGCATTATTTTGAACAGAAAGGAATTAATATTGATAAACAGTTCCATTTCGTTGTTCAGGATCCATCTTTAAGCCGTGCCAGAAGAATTGCCGAGGATTTATTAAAGCTTTACCATGAAAATCAACTTGATGAACTTTACATTATATATACAACCATGGTAAATGCAATGCAGGAGGAGGCACAGGTTGCCCAGCTCCTGCCACTGAAAAAAACAGACTTTAAGATTCCAGTTCCGATTGATATCCCATTAGAGGGACTTGCATTAAAACCTTCTGCTGAAGAGGTTATGGACCACATCGTTCCAAACTATGTAGTAGGTTTTGTGTATGGTGCGTTAGTAGAAGCATTTTCCTGTGAGCAGAATGCCAGAATGATGGCAATGGAAGGTGCGACAAACAGTGCGAAACAAATGTTAAAAGAACTGGATATTGAATATAACAGAGCCAGACAGGCTGCGATCACGCAGGAGATTACGGAGGTAATAGCCGGAGCGAAGTCGCAGAAGAAAAAGAAGAAATAAAAAGCGGAAATAATATAAGGAGGCTTTTTTGATGAAAACAGGAAAAATTATTCAGGTTCTTGGACCTGTAGTCGATGTTGAATTTGAAAATCAAGAATTGCCTGCAATCAGAGATGCTCTCGAAGTACAAAATGGAGATAAAAAATGTGTGATGGAGGTTGCACAGCATATTGGTAATCACGTTGTAAGATGTATTATGCTGGCAGCCAGTGAAGGTCTTCACAGAGATATGGAAGTTACTGCTGAGGGAAGCGGTATCAAAGTACCTGTTGGAGAGAAAACATTAGGCCGTCTCTTTAACGTACTTGGTGAGACAATCGATGACGGAGAGCCTATCAAAGACGCTCCAAAGATGGTAATTCACAGAGAACCTCCGACATTCGAAGAACAGAACCCGGCAGTAGAGATTCTTGAAACCGGAATTAAAGTTATCGACCTTCTTGCGCCATATGCAAAAGGTGGTAAGATTGGTCTGTTCGGAGGAGCCGGAGTGGGTAAGACTGTACTGATTCAGGAGCTGATTCGAAATGTAGCAACAGAGCATGGTGGATATTCTATCTTTACAGGTGTCGGAGAGCGTTCCCGTGAAGGAAATGACCTCTGGACAGAGATGAAAGCATCTGGTGTACTTGAGAAGACCGCTTTGGTATTTGGTCAGATGAACGAGCCGCCTGGAGCTCGTATGCGTGTCGCTGAGACAGGACTTACAATGGCTGAGTATTTCCGTGACAAAGAACATCAGAACGTGCTGCTCTTTATTGATAACATTTTCCGATTCACACAGGCTGGATCTGAAGTTTCCGCCTTGCTTGGACGTATGCCATCAGCCGTAGGTTATCAGCCGACACTGGCAACAGAAATGGGTGAATTACAGGAGCGTATTGCTTCTACAAAGAATGGTTCTGTCACATCCGTTCAGGCAGTCTATGTACCGGCCGACGACTTAACAGACCCTGCACCGGCAACAACATTTGCACATCTGGATGCAACAACCGTACTTTCACGTAAGGTCGTTGAGCAGGGAATTTACCCGGCTGTAGATCCGCTGGAGTCTAACTCACGTATCCTGGAGGCAGACATCGTAGGTGAAGAGCATTATAAAGTAGCCAACCAGGTAACAGAGATTCTTCAGAAGTACAAAGAACTTCAGGACATCATCGCCATTCTTGGTATGGAAGAGCTGTCCGATGAAGATAAAGCAACGGTTATGAGAGCAAGAAAGATTCAGAAATTCCTGTCACAGCCATTCTTCGTAGCTGAGACATTTACAGGAATTCCTGGAAAATATGTACCACTGAAAGAGACAATCCGTGGATTCAAAATGATCATCGACGGAGAAATGGATGAATATCCGGAGGCAGCCTTCTTCAATGTCGGAACGATTGACGAAGTTATCGAGAAAGCAAAGACACTGAAAGACGGAGAGTAAGAGGTGCGTAAACTATGAAAACATTTTGGTTGAAAGTCATAGCCAGTGACCGCGTGGCGTATAACGGACGATGCCAGAAGGTGATCGTACCTGCAGCCGACGGCGGTCAGATGGGAATTCTGGCAGATCATGAGAACATGGTCATAGCAATCGAAGTCGGTGAAGCGAAGATGCAGATGGAAGACGGAACGTGGGAGACACTTGCCGTTGGAACCGGATTCCTTGAGGTTGTTAACAACCGTGTTACCATGCTGGTACAGACCGCTGAAAAACCGGAAGAAATTGACGCCAGAAGAGCAGAAGAACGGCGTGAAGTCATGGAAGAAAAACTTCGTCAGAAGCAGAGTATCCAGGAATACTATCACACGAAAGCTTCACTGGCAAGAGCCATGAACCGGTTGAAGGTGTCAAGGGAGAAGAATACGAGAATATAATGATGCCAGGGTCAAAAGTCAATAAGCATGTTGTGCTTGCACATAAATGCTTATATGACTTAGTGACCCGCCCCAATATGAGAATAAAAGTGGGACGCAAGCCACATGATATTCGAATATTGGGTAGGATTGTGGGAGTGCAAAGCACGGAGCAATCCGTGGGCATCATGTAGATACAATAAAAAGAAGTACAGTTCATTGTTTTCAGATGTGATGAATTTCGCAGATTTTGCTGCGCTATCTATTAAAATCTGTACGTGCAAACTCGCCTGAGGAACGGCTCAGACAGTGCACTCCCAGATTTAATGATGCTCGCAAAATGCTGGAAATTACATCAATCATCTGAGAAGCAGTGGGCTGTACTTTTTTGTATGCGGAAGCATTCTTGAATTCTGATGAGTCGAACTAATCAAGAATGAAGATATAAAAAGTGCGGAAATGTGGTAAAATGACTGTATAAAAAATGCGGAAACGTGGTAAAATGGTCATATAAAAAATGCGGAGAAAGGAAAAGAGCTATGTTTAAACGAAAAATATATGAAAAAATGAGAAAGTGGAAGCAGGAATCGGAAGGAAAAACAGCTCTTTTAATTGAGGGAGCCAGACGAATTGGAAAATCGACAGTGGTTGAAGCATTTGCTAAAAATGAATATAAAAGTTATATATTAATTGATTTTTCAAGAGTGTCAAGAGAAACTAAAGAACTTTTTGAAGATATATCCGATCTCAATTACTTGTTTTTGCAGTTGCAATTGCAATATAAAGTGGATTTGCATGAGAGAAATTCGGTGATTATATTCGATGAAGTACAGTTATGTCCAATGGCACGACAGGCAATTAAGGCGTTGGTTGAAGACCGGAGATATGATTATATTGAAACAGGGTCGCTCATTTCCATAAAGAAAAATGTTAAGGATATTCTCATACCAAGTGAAGAAAGAAAACTCAGTATGTATCCAATGGATTATGAGGAATTTTTATGGGCGATTGGAGATACAGCAACATTTTCATTATTGAAAAAGTGTTTTGATATGAATCAGGGATTAGGAGATTCAATTAATCGTAAGCAGTTAAGACAATTCCGCTTATATATGTTAGTTGGCGGAATGCCACAGGCAGTATCAGCTTACATTG
>ERZ773190.3445-NODE-3445-length-10429-cov-2.820995_pt1 | contig 10429 bp, 10 predicted proteins | sample MGYA00511111_ERZ773190 | MGnify/ENA primary metagenome ERZ773190 (study PRJEB29015, sample SAMEA2737777) | human gut metagenome | biome: human gut; feature: human-associated habitat; material: faeces | place: China | collected 2012 ... | reverse complement strand
ATCCTCTCTTTGATGACCTTTAGTCTCGTGAACTCCTCACGCTCCTTCTCTTCAAGCGCATTGGTAATATTCTTTACAATTGCTTCGTAGGTCGGAATCGTGATATTCTTTAACGCATTTGCACGTTTCTGCGTCTTTTTAATGTTTGTTGCCAGACGGATCGCTGACGTCTCTATCGTGGAAAGCTTAATGGTTAGCTCTTTAACACGATTGAATGCCTTTTGCGCCTCATCCAGGCTGACTCTGGTGCTGTAGAACGCATAAATCGGCGTTCCTTCGCTGGCCTCTTTATCATACTCCACAAGCGGAATTTCAGTACCCATTATGCTTCGCGTCTTGATCTTTACAGTGTTTTCCACTGGAACTGTCTTAGCGATATCCTGCACCATATGAATACCCATCTCGATATTGGCCTGTTGCAGAGCTTCATAGGCTGCGCGGAAAGTCGTATCAATTTCAGTCTGAATGGTGGACGCCTGATCCACAAGATCCATCATTTCTCGCACCAGGATGTTTCTCTTTTTGTCCATCAGGTCATAACCCTGTCTGGCAAGCGCTAACGAGTTCTTGGCTGCGATCAGATTTCCTTTGGTCGGGAATTCTCGTGGGTCCATAATCTCACCACCTTTAGCTTTCCTGCTCTTTTGGCAGGTATTTATCGATGATCTTCGTGTCGATTCGATCCAATTCTTCTCTTGGCAGGATTTTTAATAATTCCCATCCAAGATCCAATGTTTCGATCATGGAACGGTTTTCTTCCGGCCCCTGACCGATATATCGTTCCTCAAATGCCTTTCCAAATTCCAGATATTTTTTATCAATTGGTGATAACTCATCTTCTCCGATAACAGATGCTAAGTTTCTTGCTTCTCCCACTTTCGCATAAGCGGAAAATAACTGATTTGCAAGATCCTGATGATCTTCTCTTGTGTATCCTTCTCCGATTCCATCTTTCATCAGACGAGAAAGCGATGGCAAAACACTGATCGGTGGATAAATGGACTGTCCGTTTAAATTACGATCCAGTACGATCTGCCCTTCTGTAATATAACCAGTTAAGTCAGGAATTGGATGAGTAATATCATCATTTGGCATAGTTAAGATTGGTAACTGTGTGACCGAACCTTCTGCTCCTTTGATGATTCCTGCACGTTCGTATAATGTTGCAAGTTCACTGTACAAATATCCTGGATATCCTTTTCTGGATGGAATTTCTCCTTTCGATGAAGATACCTCACGCATCGCTTCCGCAAACGATGTCATATCTGTCAGGATAACTAAGATATGCATATTACAGTCAAATGCAAGATATTCTGCTGCAGTTAAGGCTACTTTTGGTGTGATCAATCGTTCTACAACTGGGTCATTTGCAAGATTTAAGAACATACATACATGATCTGCAACACCACTTTCCTCAAATGTCTTCTGAAAGAAATCCGCAACATCATGTTTGACACCCATTGCTCCAAAGACTACCGCAAATGGCTCATCTGAACCATCACCAAGAGATGCCTGTTTTACGATCTGGGCTGCCAGCTGATCGTGAGGCAGTCCGTTTCCTGAGAAGATGGGAAGTTTCTGTCCACGGATCAGTGTTGTTAATCCGTCAATTGCTGAAATACCTGTACGGATATAGTTTCTTGGATATTTTCTGCGGACCGGATTTAATGGAAGACCGTTGACATCTCGTTTGACATCAGTGATCAGTGGTCCTAACCCATCGATTGGTTTTCCGATTCCGTTAAATGTTCTTCCTAGCATATCTGGTGCAAGAGAGACTTCCATCGGGTGTCCAGTTAATTTTGTTCTTGTATTATCAAGGGACATATTTTCCGTTCCCTCAAATACCTGAATCACCGCTTTATCTTCGTATAATTCAATGATCCTTCCGATTTTTTTCGTTTTTCCATCAACCGTAAATTCGACGATCTCATCAAAAAATGCGTCCTGTACTCCTTCCAGAATGACAAGCGGACCATTGATGCTGCTTAGTCCTAAATATTCAATTCCCATAAAATGACCGCCTCCTTATGCATTCTTTTCCAGTACTGCGTCATAGAAATCATCAATCTGTTTACGGTAGAGATCCAGTAATTGCAGATTGTCATTCGGAACATCGTATTTGATCGCAATGACTTTCTCAAAGATCCCTTCTGCTTTTAGCACGCTCATTGGCATTCCTCTCGCTACAAGTTCCCTGCTCTTTTGATACAGATATAAAATAACTTCCATCATTTTAAATTGCTTCTCCATGGACACGCAAGTGTCATCTTTATGGAAAGCATTTTGCTGCAGAAATCCTAATCGGATCACCCTTGCGATCTCTAACGTTAATTTCTGATCATCTGGAAGAACATCCCCACCGATCAGTTTTACGATCTCCATCAAACTACTTTCCTGATTTAAGATCGCCATCAGACGATTTCGATAGTCCACAAAATTGGGGGATACATGATCTCTGTACCAGCCGCCGAGATCTGTCAGATATTCACTGTAACTCGTTAACCAGTGAATCGCTGGAAAATGTCTTGCGTAAGCCAAGGATTTATCAAGTCCCCAGAAGCAACGGACAAATCGTTTGGTATTCTGTGTAACTGGCTCTGAGAAATCTCCTCCCTGCGGAGATACTGCACCGATGATCGTTACAGAACCGTCCGTTCCATTTAAGTTGTGCATCATTCCAGCTCTTTCATAAAAGGCAGATAATCTGGAAGCTAAATATGCCGGAAATCCTTCTTCTGCTGGCATCTCTTCCAGACGACCGGACAATTCTCTTAACGCTTCTGCCCATCTTGAAGTAGAATCCGCCATGATCGCGACATCATATCCCATATCACGGTAATATTCTGCCAACGTAAGTCCTGTATAAATAGATGCTTCACGTGCTGCTACCGGCATATTGGATGTGTTAGCGATCAGTATTGTTCGATCCATCAATGGATTACCACTCTTTGGATCAACTAATTCTGAAAATTCTTCCAATACCTGTGTCATCTCATTTCCACGTTCCCCGCATCCGATATAAATGATAATATCCGCATCGGACCATTTCGCAATCTGATGCTGTGTCATTGTCTTTCCAGTACCAAAACCACCTGGAATTGCCGCAGTTCCACCTTTAGCAATCGGAAACATTGTATCCAGTATTCTCTGACCTGTTACCAGTGGCACACATGCCGGAATCCTGTCGTGAACAGGTCTTGGAACCCTGATTGGCCATCTCTGGATCATTGTTAACTGTTTTTCCGTTCCATCGTCCAATCTTAACGTGATCATATGATCCTTGATCGCATGTTCTCCATCAGATGCCACAAAAGTAACCGTTCCTGTAAGATCTGGCGGCACCATGCATTTGTGTACGATGGCTCTTGTTTCCTGCACTTGGGCATAGATATCACCGCCATGAAGAATATCTCCTTCATTGACAACTAATTTTGTGTCCCACAATTTCTCCATATCAAGTGAATCTACGCTGATACCTCTTGTGATAAATGCACCTGCATTTTCTGCGATTCTCTCTAAAGGACGTTCAATTCCATCAAAAATGTTATCAAGAATTCCGGGAGCTAATGTGACGGATACTGCCTCCCCGCTTGCTTCCACGATCTCGCCCGGTTTTAATCCTGATGTTTCTTCATATACCTGAATCGTCGTACGGTCTTTATCCAGAGAAATGACTTCTCCAACTAATTTTTCTTTGCCGACATAAACCATTTCTGACATCTTAAATCCAGTATTTCCAGCCAGATAAATGACAGGTCCGTTAATTCCATAAATTGTTCCAGTCTTACTCACCTGTCACACCCCCTTTAAAGGTAAATTCTTCGTATTCTTTCTCCAAAGCACCTGAAAATGAATGATCGATCAAGATATTTCTTCCCGGAATAATCGAACGGATTCCTCCAAGAAAATCTTCTTCGCTGACTGTTACTGTCATTCCAGTTCGTTTTTCGAGGAATTCTTTTTTGTCCTCATCCGAACTGTTAATATAGATTGTCAATGGATTCCCATCTGCGAATCTCGCCGCTTTTGCAATATAGGATACAAGTAATTCTTTATACGCTTCGGTTTTCATGTATTCTTCTGCCATTTCCCGGACTTCCTCAAACAATTTATTTTTTAATTCATTCTGCACTCGGCTTAATTGTCTTCGAAGTTTTAGCTGCCCTTTGGATGTTACTGTATTTAACTGCTGCCTTGCCGATGCTGTTTCGGTCTTGATCCTCGTATCTGCCTGCATCACAGCTTCTTGTTTATGTGTTTTGAACACGCCTTCCAATGCCTTCTGATGCTGATCTATGATTTCATTTCCTCTGGCTCTTGCTTCTTCCATGGCAGCTTCTCTGATATGTGAAATCTTTTCTTCTACTGTCAATGTTGTCACCTTCCTTCTACAGCCGGCTTACAATTTCAATCCAATCGCCTCATTGACATAAGACGTGATAAAATCTTTCTTCCGTCCAGTTCCGTGCCTGTCAGGAATCTCGATCAGAAGCGGCATTGTCCGCTCCAGCTTGATCTCGTCGATCAATTCTGGAAATTCTCTTCCAAATTTCTCTGTCAAAAGCACGATCCCAATCTCTGGATCACTCATAGCTTTCTCGATTGCTTCTTTTAATTCATCCCTTTCATGAACTACGATCCCATCAACCCCGGCTAACCGCATTCCTGTCAATGTATCTACGTTATCGCTGATCAAATACATCTTCATAATTATCACTTCCTGATCTATCCAAGTTTACCAATGATCATAAATGAAATGATCAATCCATACAGACATACACCTTCTGCCAGACCTACGAAGATCAGTGATTTACCTAAAGCACTTGGATCTTCACTGATTGCTCCTAAAGCTGCACTTGCGGCACTCGCTACGGCGATACCACCACCAACACAAGAAAGTCCTGTTGATAATGCTGCTGCCAGATATCCAAGTCCTGTAGCCATTCCTGCATCAGAACCTGCTTGTGCTGCCTGTACCGGATCTGTGACAAACATCATCACTCCGGCGATCACAATGATCCCGAAGAAGAAAAAAGCGTTAAATGCAATACTTCGTTTATAACGTTTCTTTGTTCTCTCTCCATGAAGAAAATAACCAAATGGAATAAATATACTTAAGATTAATGCTGCGATGATCGCTAATTTGATTGCTAATGTCATAACCGATACCTCCTAATTTTCCTTGCCTGCATGATTGTCATACGGATGGAATTCTCTTCCTGATCCCGTATAGAAACGACTGAACATTTCATAATATTCCAGACGCAATACCTGAATTCCGACAACCAGACCTTCTAGTCCACACACGATAATATTTCCAAGAACAATGATGATCCAGTTTGGATTTCCTGCTCCATCTGTGATCCCTCCGAGCATCAGAACAACTTCCATCATAGCCGCATGGCTCACTGCAAATGCCCCGATACGCACAAATGAGATCGTGTTAGAGAAGAAACTTAACATCGTCTCGAACAATTCAAAAAATCCCTGCACCAGAAACATTCCAACGCCGCCTTCTGCTTTTGGTTTCTTTCCTTCCACGAGCTGTCCTAATGGTTCTTTTAATAAGAACATGATCACTGGAATTCCAAGGAAAATGATCATCATGATATTTCCTGGTGTTTTATGACCTGTCATATAAAGCACGATCGTTAAGACAAGGAATCCATAAAATACAAGTCCTGCAACTCCATTTGGGCTGAAGAATAAATTTTCTTTATCCCCACGTTTCTTTGCATTGATGATCTGAAACACCATCGCAAGCAGGATCAGTGCCATACCAAATGCAACTGCCACGATAAATACAGTATTTAACTGCCCAACAAACGGTAATTTCATCATCGCATGCATTGGCGATAACCACATTGGTTTAATGATCGTTCCTTCAAATCCAAAGAAGCTTCCAAACATAAAGCCAAAGAATGTAGAAAAAATTCCGGCAACAGAAATGATTCCTGCTAGATTCCATTTCTTGATCTTATATAGTAATCCCCCGCCGATAAACAAACACAATCCCTGACCAACATCCCCAAACATCGCTCCAAAGATAAAGGTATAAGTCAGTGCCACGAAAATGGTTGGATCCATCTCATCATGGGATGGCAGTCCATACATTCTGATAAACATTTCAAATGGTTTAAATACCTTCGGGTTCTCAAGCTTTGTCGGAGGATCACCAAAATACTGGTCACGCTCATCTTCGACCATGATACTGATCTTATCGTCATCCTGGGTCTCAGCAAGAAGCGCATCTACATCCTTTTCACTCATCCAGCCACATAAGATATAGAACTCATCCCTCTCATCCTCACTGGTCACTCTCGCTGCAAATTTACGGATATCAAAGTTGTCCGCAAGCTCCTGCAGTCTCTTTCTCGCTCCCAGAAGCTTGGCTGCATTACGTTTCATAAGTGCTGTAATCTTATCCTCATCTGCGTCAATATCTTTTTGCACTGCTTCAATATCCTGATCCAGCTTCTCACACGCTTCTTTAGGAGTTCCGATGTAAGCATCTGTCACGTCAATTCTCTCAAAGTGCAGTGCCCGGAATGTGTTATCCGCTTTCGCAATATCCGCATTTGCCGCTATGTAACAGCCATAGACAAAACCTTTGTCTTTTCCAGCCTCCAGAAATATGGCATTCAGACTGTCGGCCAGATATTTTTCAAGACGTCTGTAATAGTCAAGCGAAATGCGTCCGAACCGTACCTGCATGTACTGATACTGCAATGCTTTATGAACATCCACTTTCAACGCAGAAAATGGTTTCAGGACATTTTCCTTTCCAAGCAATTCTTCCTTCTTGAGCTTCAGCCTTTCTCTGTCTTCCACAAGTTCCAGATAATCATGATTCAGATCCCGGATCAGCGCCAGCATATCATCCTTTGATCCTGACAGATCTGCCCGAATTTCCCTGTCCTCCGGCAGAAGCTGTGCGAACTGCTCTGCCTTTGCAAGCGGATCTCTGTACGGGTTCACTTCCACGAACGGCATGATATTTTCCGTTGTCTTAAGTTCTGTCACCGCATTTTCAATCTGCATCTCATATTTTGACAGATATTTCTCGCATACCCGGTCGATGTCATCTCTCGGACCGCTGATATTTAAGAATCTCATTTTTACAATCACTTGCTCTCACCTCCCAAGTATGTCAATATCTCCTGTCTAGTCAGTCCATAACGGATACACTCTAACGCTGTCGTCAGCTTGTCGATTTCCTGCTCCTTCAAGAATAAAAATGCGTGCATCGTTGCATCGGAGTAAGGATCCTTCTGCCTGTCAGATATATAGAGATCCCGTAAAATATCTTTGATACCCTTTTCTATGGACTGCCCCTCTTTCATGTGGACATGTGTTCCATAGTAAGTATTCTCAATCTGCTTTTTCATCTCTTCCACATTCGGTGCTTCCACGATTGCCTTAAATTCTTCCGTACTTAAATGAAAATGATATGGAAGCGTCAGTGCATAGATTTCTGCCGGAAGCATACGATAATACTGCTTCGCACGGTACACCCATTGAATGTTCATGAGATCCATCTTGATTCCCACATCTCTTGAAAAACGCTCTCTGGATTTTCCGGAGAATACCTTTCTTCCCCGCCTCCAGTAATTAGTAAAATAGTAAAGCTCCAGTGCCTGATCGTAGTCAAATAATGTCGCTGCCCCGGAATCCCGGATTGGTTTTAATGCTTCATAATACTCACTGCCCCGTAAGTTATCCACAAGTTCGTCGATATTTGTGGAAGTTATCAACTTATCAATAGAAAGTTTTGAATATTTATCAAAAAATTCCTTCTTATAATCCAGGTCATAAGGCTTGTCATAATGGTTAAATACGATTCTCAGACAATAGTTGATCACACTGACTTCATACTTCTTCCAGTAAATCTTCAGAAATTTCTTCTGGTCGATTCCCGCAAACCGGAAGATTCTTGTGTAATCATTATACAGAGACTGATACAACATCTTCTCAATATCACCTCGATGAAGATGCGCCAGTTCCAACTGATCCATATAGACTGCGTAGGCCGGTTTCGTCTTCAGAAATTCCACCACCTGCACAACATCCGTAAAACCGGAAATAGTCTCATAGTCAGCCTGTGTAAGAAGCTTTGCCTGCATTGCGCGGATTTTCGTCGTAAGTCCGCTGTATGCCATCACATTGCCCATTGTTCTCTTCCTCGCTATATTTCTTTTTGAAATGTCTGAAATTCTGATACCTGTGGTTTACTCCTCGCTTCACGCTCCCACTGACATCTTAATATTACACTTCTATTATATGACGCAAAATACCTTCTGCATAAACTGCATGAGCCATCTCATATTCCTTTTCCAATGTCTGAACTGCCTCGTGATTCTTCTCACGCTGACTCTTCAGGAATTCATCGACCTGCCGCTTTCCATCTTCCCGGATTCTGGTAAGTTCTGCCTGCGTCTTCTCATCCAGTTCTTTATCAAACTGATCTCTCTGCGCCTGAATCTCCTGCTCAACCTGACTCTTATCTTCTTCTGCCTTCGCCACAATACTGCGTGCAGTGTTCTCAATATCATCCAGTCTTTCAATCACAGATTTCATAAGCCGCCCCCTTCTTGTTATCTGTCTGACCAAAGCCACATATCATCACAGAACTCTCTAAAAAACTCGCACTTTTTTAATGATTTCTCAAAAAATATACTGAAATTCTAACAGTTTTCTATAATACGAAATATTTTAGAAAATAGCTCTAAATCAGAACGTTTATATTTAACTATAGTCTCTAAATTGCACAATTGTCAAGTAAGTTATGCCGATTTTTGTGTAATTTTTATACATTTCCGCCAAAGTGTATGGATATTTCATTAGTAAAAATCACAAGACTATTTTTGTATATACTAAGCGGTTCGATTCATGTTGTATAACCGCAAGATACTCACCTTCTGCTCTTCCTGTGTATACAGTGTCTCCGAAATATGTTTTTTCACAACTTCAATATTTTTGATAATAATCTCTCCACATTTCAGCTCAATAGCCCCCTCTTCTTTCAGCTGTGCCAGTGCACGCTTTGCCTGAATTGCAGATATATTAACTGTGCTCGCCAGTTCTTCCTGTCCCAAAATTATTTACACAATTTTCTCACTTCTTCCACTGTCTTCTGTGCAATTGACGCAATCTGTTCTTCCGAAATCCCTGCCTTCCACATAGAACGAATCATTTCACTCTTACCTTCTTCTTTTCCAATCCGTTCGCCTTCTTCTCTTCCAATCCGCGTCGCATAATGGAGCTGTGCATACTTATCCCTTTTATACTTCAATCTCGTCTCATACTCCAGACGCTTCTTCTCGTCCGCACTGAGTCTGTCCAGTTCTTCATACGCTTCTCCAAAATACTCGTCCTGCTTTGCCATCTCTTTTAACTCCTTCCGGCTCTTGGCATTGAGAAATCGCATCCACCTTATGATTCCTTCTTCGTTCTGATCTTCCGGTGGTAACTTCCCCAATTCCAACACATGAATCTCCATGATATCTGTATAAATCTCTCCCGTTTTTGTATCGCAAAATGTAATTTTTCGATAGTACCTGTTATCCTCCGGGAAATGTACAAAATCCAGAATACTGACATGAATGCATTTCTGAATTTTGTCATAATCATCACCTTTATGAATCTGATCTGTGACCATCTTGCTTAAATAAAACACAATCCGTTTTTTCCAAAAATCAAATTCTGCCACCTGCATCTCAAAGTCTATCTGCGTGCCATCATGCATTTCAACTCGAACATCCAAAATTCCATATTTATCGTCTTCGTACTCTTTTCTGAGTATGGTCGGCAACAGTCTGGTCTCCTTGATTTCTTCTGGTCTTACTCCCAACAATGCTGCAATAATTCCTTTTCGCACCTTTTCATTTCTCATCAGTTCTTTGAAACAAAAATCTACGGTCGGAAGCATGATAAAATCGTCATCCGTGCGGTTCTCTTGTACTTTAATTCCTGTTCTTTTTGACATATACTCTCCTCTCCGACAACTTCCTATAGTCTGAGAAAAGATTATCTATAGATATTTTATCATATATTAATAGTATATTCCAGTTGGAAATGCTAATCTTCAAATAACATCCTGTGCCGCACCAGGTTCCCTTCCCAGCCTATATTCACTTGTCACACGTTCATCACTTTGGAATAACACCCGATACTCTGAGCCTCCGAAATGAATGAAATTAAATAGATACCTTTTGCAGATAACAAGAATCGCCATCTGCGTGACGTTAGAATAACACATATATGATAGTTTTGCAATAAATAAATCTGCAACTTCGCACTCTATGAAGAGCTTCAAGCATAATTAAATTCAACCATCACACTCTCTTCTTCCCTTCCTCCTCCCAATAACATCGCACATAACAAAATCCAGCCAACTGTTACTCAGATAATTGAGGAATTTACAACA
>ERZ773190.3443-NODE-3443-length-10435-cov-4.862139_pt1 | contig 10435 bp, 8 predicted proteins | sample MGYA00511111_ERZ773190 | MGnify/ENA primary metagenome ERZ773190 (study PRJEB29015, sample SAMEA2737777) | human gut metagenome | biome: human gut; feature: human-associated habitat; material: faeces | place: China | collected 2012 ... | reverse complement strand
TCAATAAAAATGAATTTTAATACACAGCGTGCTATGGTAAATCGTTCTAAAACTGAATATGATGAAACGGCCAAAGCTGCTGCTGCTGCATATAAAATCTATGAACAGTATAAACAGAAAGCTGATGCATTATTAGAAGAATATAACAGAGTAACTTCTACAACCTCTTCAATTAATATAGAATATGAAAATGCCAGAAAAAGTGTAGATAAAATACTTAATGATATTGACAATGCCAAAGATCATATAAAAAAACTTGAAGCATTTGATGAGGATTCAGCTTCTGTTCTTAATAATGCAAAGCTTGAATATGAGAACGCTAAAGCACAATATGATGAAGTCATTGCTGCACAACAGAATGCTGCAGCAAATATGCCTCAGGTTAAGGATGAACTTAACAAATGTATTGCTGATGAAGAAGCTAAGAAAAAAGCAATGGAAGATGCTCTTGCAGATGAGATGAATATCCACAAGAAAATCAACCAGACAAAAGAAAACATCAATCAGATACGCTTTAAACTACATGAAGCTGAAGAAAAACTTGGTAAAGCCCAGGCTAATTCTGATGAAAAAGGACGTACTTCTGAATCATTAAAACTTGCATATGACAATGCTAAAACTGAATACGAAAAAACCAATTATACATATACCCAAAGCAGCAGCATATGTAACCAGCTTTCTAAAGTATTCTACAAATTAAATTATGAAGCAACAAGAAGTGATTATAATAAAGCTGATTATGATTCTGCAAAATCAGCATATGACTCTGCACTTAATGAATTCAGTAAATTAACAGGTTTAACATTTAATTATACTGATGAAACAGATACTACTATAGATGAGGTATCTGATAAATCTTCTGATACAAAGGAAAAAGGGCTGCTATCTAAATTCTTTGGGTCAAGAAAAAAATAACATATAATGACAACTATATAACAGGATGGACTAATTAATGCTTTCAACAATTGAATCAATAAACAGCGTAATCAATAACTTTATCTGGGGACTTCCTGCAATGATATGTATTATCGGCGTAGGAATTGTCTTAAGTGTAAAAACCAGATTTATCCAGATAAGGAAATTTCCTTATGCAATGAAAATAACTATCGGGCGCATGCTTAAGAAGCGTAAAGCTTCTGACGGCGCCCTTACGCCATTTCAGGCTGTCTGTACAGCTTTAGCAGCAACTGTAGGTACCGGTAATATAGCCGGTGTTGCTGGAGCAATTGCAATTGGTGGTCCTGGGGCTGTATTCTGGATGTGGATATCCGCAATACTTGGAATGTGTACTAAATTCTCCGAAGTAGTTCTTGCTGTGCATTTCAGAGAAACTAATAATAATGGTGAGCTTGTTGGCGGTCCAATGTACTATATTAAAAATGGTCTTAATAAGCACTGGCACTGGCTTGCTTATTTATTCTCAGCACTCGGTGTTCTCACTGTATTTGGAACAGGTAATGCAACACAGGTAAATACCATAACAGCTGCTTTAGATTCAGCATTAATTAATTATAACATAATATCTGCTGATTCAACTCATGTGATTAATCTTATAATCGGAATAATAATTATGATACTTATTGCACTTATAATGATTGGTGGAATAAAAAGAATTGGCAGAGTTACAGAAAAACTCATACCATTTATGGCCATGTTGTATATAATTCTTGCCATCGGAGTTGTACTTGCTAATATTAATAATGTTCCTGCTGTATTTAAATCAATATTTCAAGGTGCATTTTCTCCTGCATCAGTTACTGGTGGTGCAATAGGAAGCTTCTTTATGAGTATGAAGAAGCCAGACTTGTATTTCCGGAGCATTATGATGAGGCGGTTGAGAACACTCCGGCGCGTATTTTGTATACGGAATATCATGGATCAGGCAGTAATTACAGGCAGTGTTTTTATGATAAGGAGCTGAATTATCAGGAATATGACAGGCTTTTTGAAATGGCGGTAGCCATGGATAAGCTGGAAGTTCTGGTTGATATGTCATTTGGCAGACTGGAGTTTCCTTATGAACTGACCGGGAAAGCCAGGGAGAATTACAGGGAATATATCCGTAAGAATCTGGGAGATATTGCAGAATATCTGGTAAAGCAGGAGGATATGCACAGATTGGAAGTGATATCCTCGCAAAAACTCTGGACACTGGAAGGAATTGATTCTGCGTTAGATTGTGCATCTAAGAGAAAAGAAACGGAAGTATCCGCATTTTTGATGAATGAAAGAGCAAATCTGGTGGATAATACGGCAGGAAGTGAACGTATAGATGTGGATAAGCTGCAAAATAGTCAGGAAGCTGACAGGACAGAGCAGGGGAAAAATGAACAATCACAAACTACAGAAAAATCTTTGAATAGAAGAACTATACTAAGAAAAAAGAGGTTTGAACTGTGATAGATATAGAGGAAAATAATGATGCAGCCAGAGGATAAAATACAGGAAATAGCAGAAAGAGCAGAGCGTTTGCAGGAAATCGGCAGCAGTATTCTCAGGGTTGCGCGGGATGAATTATATCTGGGAATGCGGTTTTTGGATGTGGCGCTGAGCAGTTTTTCTTATCAGATGGATGGTCAGGTCCATGGATTTGGAACGGATGGAAGAGTGATGTATTTCCAGCCGCAGATGCTGGGAGGCTTATATAGAGAGAACAGGATTCTGGTGAACAGAGGATATCTGCATATGGTATTCCACTGTATTTTCCGGCATTTTGCATGGAGCGGTACAGAAGGTAAGAAGAGGGCTGACGATGGAATCACAATCCAGGAACGTATGCGTGATCTGAGTTGTGACATTGCAGTGGAGCATATGATAGATGGGATGAACTATCGGAGTATCCGTTTCTCACGCAGTCTTCTGCGAAGGGAAACCTACCGTCTCCTTGAAAAAGAGGGAAAAACCCTCAACGCACAGAGAGTATATAAAATATTGTCAGAATGGAATCTGAACGAAAAGGATCTTACAAATCTGGAACAGGAATTTCGCACAGATGACCACAGATACTGGGAAAGTAAGAAACCGGATCAGAAACCGAATCCCATGCTCAGCCGCAAATGGGGGGAGATCAATGATGGAATCGAGACGGATCTGGAAACCTTTTCCCAGGAGGCAGGTGAGCGGGACGGAGATTTCCTGGAGCAGATAAAAACAGAGAACAGAAGCCGGTATGATTACAGAGAATTCCTGCGGAAATTTGCAGTTTTTCATGAAGAACTGGCAGTGGATGATGACAGTTTTGATTACAATTTTTATACCTACGGTCTGCGTCTCTATGGAAATATGCCGTTGATCGAACCATTGGAATCCAAAGAAGTTAAGAAGATAGAGGAGTTCGTGATCATTATCGATACCTCCATGTCCTGTTCAGGAGAACTGGTGAGAAAGTTTCTGGAGGAAACCTACGGTGTACTTAGTGAGAGTGAGAGCTTTTTTACAAAAATAAATGTGCACATCATTCAGTGTGATGAGAAAGTCCACACAGATAAAAAGATTACTTCTCAGAAAGAAATGAAAGACTATATGGAACATCTGGAACTGTATGGAGATGGCGGAACAGATTTCAGGCCTGCATTTGAATGGGTGGATAAACTGTTGGAACAGCATGAATTTCATAACCTGAAAGGGATGATCTATTTTACAGACGGATTCGGAATTTACCCGAAGAAAATGCCATCATATAAGACTGCATTTGTGTTTATGCAGGATAATTACAGAGATGTGGATGTGCCGGTATGGGCTATGAAACTGATCCTGGATGAGGATGATTTTGAGAAGCCAGACAGGTAATGAAGAGAGAAAATTATAATTGCGGGGACTGCAAATTGCGGAGCAATTCGTGGATATCAAGGAAATGAGAAAACTGAGTAAAAGTAAGAAGTGTTCAGCAGGAAAGGATTTATATTATGGATATAAAGCGAGCAAAACAGGAGATAAAGGACTCAATAGAAGCATACCTTGCGAAGGATGAATTTGGAGAATATCTGATCCCGGCCATACGCCAGAGACCAATTCTCCTTATGGGGGCACCGGGTATTGGAAAGACGCAGATTATGGAACAGATCGCCAGGGAATGTAAGGTAGGTCTGGTATCTTATACTATCACACATCACACCCGTCAGAGTGCAGTAGGACTGCCGTTTATCAAAGAGAAAACCTTTGGTCAGGAGACTTTTTCTGTCACAGAATATACTATGAGTGAGATTATTGCCTCTGTCTATGAAAAGATGGAAAAAACAGGTCTCAGAGAAGGAATTCTTTTTATTGATGAGATCAACTGCGTATCAGAGACCCTGGCGCCTATGATGCTGCAGTTTCTTCAGGGAAAGACATTTGGCAATCAGAAAGTACCGGAAGGATGGGTGATCGTGACAGCAGGAAACCCGCCGGAATACAATAAATCTGTCCGCGAATTTGACGTAGTAACCCTTGACAGAATCAAGAGGATTGATGTGCAGCCGGATTTTGAAGTGTGGAAAGAATATGCCTATGAGCAGGGAATCCATCCTGCTGTTATCTCTTATCTGGAGCTTCGCAGAAAGAATTTCTACAGAATGGAGAACACAGTAGACGGACGGATTTTTGCCACTGCCAGAGGCTGGGAAGATCTTTCTAGGCTGATACAGGTATATGAAACACTGGATAAAGAAGTGGACAGAGAGGTGGTATATCAGTATATCCAGCATCCAATGATCGCAAAAGATTTTGCCGCATATCTGGCATTATGCAATAAGTATAAGACAGACTATGCAGTGGAGGATCTGCTTCAGGGTAAATGGACACCGATCACTCTGGGTAAGATCCGCAATGCTTCACTGGATGAGCATCTGAGTATTGTTGGTCTGCTGAACGGAAAGCTCAGCCAGTTATTTGCAGACTGTTATTTTATGGATGCCTATGTGACAAAGCTCTATGGTTACATGACAGAATACAGAGATAACCTTCCGGAAATGACGCTGGAATCCATTTATAAAAAGGCAGAAAATGATTTTCAGACTACAAAAAAATCTGAGCTTCTCACTAAAAATGAAGAAAAAGTATTTATCCGTACAGTGGATTTTCTTGAGAAATTATGGATAGAACTGAGGGGAGAAACTGGTTCTGAAGATAAAACAGAGAATAATAAAGCTGTTGAAATTTCAGAAAAAGATACCTATGAGCAGACAAAAACTGCTTTTACAGCGGAGACAGGCAACCTGGAAACTCAGACAAAATATATCTCTCAGACGCTTCAGAATGTTTTTGATTTTATGGAAGCAGCCTTTGGTGACAGTCAGGAAATGGTAGCTTTTATCACAGAACTGAATGCAAACTTTTACAGTATCTGGTTTATCCGGGAAAATGGTTCTGACCAGTATTACCGTCACAACAAGGGACTACTGTTTGATGACAGACAGAAACTGATCCTGGGACAAATGGAGGAACTGGAGAACACGATGAAGCGGGGACTAAAAAATTAATTTTTATGCCAATTAGCATTGGATTTTCAGATAAATCGTGGTATGCTGATGAATAGAATTATGATTTGAGTGAAAAATATCAGGAATGCAGGCGCATTTGACTGTGCAGCAGTAGAACGATATGGAATCACTAGAAAAAACGAGGAGGAATATAAAATGGAATTAGAAGTATTAAGAAAAGATATGGTTGCAGCTATGAAAGCCAAAGATAAAGTAACAAAAGAAGCAGTCTCCTCTCTGATCTCTGCGGTAAAGAAGGTAGCGATCGATGAGGGATGCCGTGATGAGATTAAGAGTGATCTGGTGGACAGAGTTATTCTGAAAGAGTTGAAAACTGTGAAAGAACAGCTGGATACCTGCCCGGAGAGCCGCGAAGATCTGAAGGCTGAATATCAGGCAAGATATGATGTGATCGCCAAATATGCGCCAAAACAGATGGATGCAGCAGAGGTAAAAGCATATCTGGAAGAAAAATTTGCAGATGTGATTGCGACGAAAAATAAGGGTCAGATCATGAAGGCTGTTATGGCTGATATGAAGGGAAAAGCAGACGGAAAGGTGATTAATCAGGTTGTGGCAGAGCTCTGCAAATAATGTGTTATCTTAACCGAATCAAGTAAGTCCCCTGCTTCAATTGCGAAAAGCAATAAGCAGTGGGTGGGACTATGTGAAGAATAGGATCATCCAGCAGATTTGGTATGCAGAAAGCTGGATAGTTATCAAAATAGCCGCAGTATGCTGGAATGTCCGGATACTGCGGTATTTTATTAGGAGGTGAATATATATATGGAGTTTCAGCATGAACTGATCATTCCTAATGAGGGATTTCCGTTTAAGGTTTTTCTTTTTGAAGGAGGAAATGGCAATTATGTGCGTGAGAAGCACTGGCATACGTCTGTAGAGATTTTTGCTGTGATGGAGGGGCGCCTGGATTTTTTTGTAAATAAGGATGAATATCCGCTGAAAGCTGGAGAGCAGATAATCATTAATTCCAATGAGACCCACTCTATCCATGCTGTGGAGAAAAATAAAACAGTAGTTCTGCAGATTCCTCTGAAACAGTTTGAGAATTATTTTACTGCCCAGAGATATATCCGTTTTCGGGGGCAGGAGGAGCTGGTGGATAAGAAACTGGCTTCTTTGCTTCGTAAATTATATCATGTGTATTTCGAGCGGAAAATTGGATATGAGTTCCGGACAATTTCTATTTTTTACGAGATTATGTATATCCTGGTGAAGGATTACCGTGTGACAGAGACCAGGGAGAAGGATATCCGACACAGCCGCCGTCTGGATGCATTGTCAAAAATCACCACATATATGCGTGAGCATTACAGGGAGGAACTGAAGCTTTCTGATGTGGCGGCTACTTTTGGATACTCGGATGCATATTTGTCGCGAATGTTCCAAAAATATGCAAAAATCAACTATAAAACTTATCTGCAGGATATCCGTATGGCATATGCGTACAGGGATTTGCTGAATACAGACCATACAATTAGTCAGATTGCACTAGATAATGGATTTTGCAGCAGCAGGGGTTTTTCCGGGGAATTTCAGAAAAGATATGGGGTACTTCCAAGTGAGATGCGAAAACAGATAAATGAAAAAGGTCAAAAAAACGCTATAGATTAGACAAGAAAACTGGCGAAAAGTACCCTTTATTCTGATATATTCTAAGCACAGTCAAGAAAACGTAATATCTACAGAATATAAGGAGGTTTTTGAAGTGAAAATTCAGAATGTAACAGATGCTTCCTTCCGTAAATATGGAAAGGTGCTTGAAGGGTATGACTTCAGTGCTCTTCTCAAAGAAATGAAACATACACCGGTTCCGGATGATGTGGTTTATGTACCATCTGTTGAGGAGCTGGAAGCTCTGGATGTAGCAAAAGCACTGCAGAATAAAGGATTTGGCGGAATCCCGATCGAAATTGGATACTGCAACGGACATAATAAGAAATTAAATGCAGTAGAATATCACCGCAGTTCAGAGATCAATGTAGCGGTAACAGATCTGGTGCTGCTTATCGGAAGTCAGCAGGATATCACAGATGATTTTACATATGATACTTCTAAGATCGAAGCATTCCTGGTACCTGCAGGAACAGGTATTGAAGTATATGCAACTACACTTCATTATGCGCCATGCAATGTACAGGATGGCGGTTTCCAGTGTGTAGTCGTACTTCCGGCAGGAACCAATACAGATCTTACATTTGAGACAGCTAAGACAGGCGAGGACAGCCTGCTGACAGCTAAGAACAAATGGCTCATTGCACATGAAGATGCGGCAATCGAGGGTGCAGTAAACGGACTTCGTGGAGAGAATATCACCATTGACTGAGTTGCTCGGAATCTGTGGCAGTAGAGTATCAGAATATAGTAAATGAATAACAAAATCATATAAATACATATCAAATATGGAGGAATTTATATTATGAACAATATACCAGTAGTAAAACTTGGATTAATCGCAGTAAGCCGTGACTGTTTTCCGATTCAGCTTTCTGAAAAGAGACGTGCAGCAATCAAGGAAACTTATAAAGGTGAACTTTATGAATGTCCTGTAACTGTTGAGAACGAGAAGGATATGGAGAAAGCTCTTGAAGATGTAAACAAAGCAGAGTGTAATGCGCTGGTTGTTTTCCTTGGAAACTTCGGACCTGAAACTCCTGAAACTCTGATCGCAGAGAGATTTGACGGACCTTGTATGTATGTAGCAGCAGCAGAAGGTGACGGTGATATGATCAACGGCAGAGGTGATGCTTACTGTGGTATGCTTAACTGCTCCTACAACTTAAAAATGCGTCATCTGAAAGCATATATTCCGGAATATCCTGTTGGAACAGCAGATGATATTGCAAAGATGATCGCTGATTTCGTACCGGTTGCACGTGCAGTCATCGGTGTCAGCAATCTTAAGATCATTACTTTCGGACCACGTCCACAGGACTTCTTCGCATGCAACGCACCTATTAAAGGCCTCTATGAGCTGGGTGTTGAGATTGAAGAGAACTCAGAGCTTGATCTTCTTGTTTCTTTCAAAGAGCATGAAAATGATCCTCGTATCCCGGAAGTTTGTGCAGATATGGCAAAAGAGATGGGCGAAGGCAAATATTATGCTGACCTTAATGTGAAAATGGCACAGTTTGAGCTTACACTTCTTGACTGGGCAGAGGCTCATAAGGGAGCAAGAAAATACGTTGCATTTGCTGACAAATGTTGGCCTGCATTCCCGTCACAGTTTGGATTTGAACCTTGCTATGTAAATAGCCGTCTGGTTTCCAGAGGAATTCCGGTATCCTGTGAGGTTGATATCTACGGAGCACTCAGCGAGTACATCGGACTTTGCATTTCCAATGATGCAGTTACACTGCTTGATATCAACAACTCTGTTCCACAGTATATCTATGATGAAGATATTAAAGGAAAATACGATTATAAGCTTACTGATACATTTATGGGATTCCATTGTGGAAATACTCCTGCATGCAAGATGTGTGATTCCAGAGCTGTTAAATATCAGCTGATCCAGCACAGACTTCTTGAGCCGGCAGGATCTGAACCAGACTTCACAAGAGGAACTCTTGAAGGTGATATCGCTGCATCTGACATTACATTCTATCGTTTACAGTGCAATTCCGAGGGCGAGCTGGTTTCTTATGTTGCAGAAGGTGAAGTACTGGATGTACCTACAAGATCATTCGGTGGTATCGGTATTTTCGCAATCAAAGAAATGGGAAGATTCTACCGTCACGTACTGATCGAGGGCAACTATCCGCATCATGGAGCAGTTATGTTTGGACATTACGGAAAAGCATTCTATGAGGTAGTGAAATTCCTTGGACTGGATGTTAAGAAGATTGGATATAACCAGCCGGCAGGTGTAAGATACCCGACAGAAAATCCATGGGGTTAATGAGAAATCAGTAAAACGGATTATTAATGTTCATGTGAAGTGAATGAATCTGAATACAGAATAAATAAACTGACACTATATTAAAGGCATCCCGGGGCTTTGCTCTGGGATGTATTAGATTAGAAATAGAAAAGGAGAGCACTTATGTATTATATTGGTATTGACCTTGGTACTTCCGCTGTAAAACTTCTTCTTATGGAAGAATCAGGAAAAATCTGTAACATCGTATCCAGAGAATATCCTTTATTCTTCCCACATCCGGGCTGGTCTGAGCAGAAACCGGAAGACTGGTTTGCACAGAGTATGGAAGGGCTGAAAGAGCTTCTTGAAGGCTTTGATAAGGATCAAGTAAAGGGAATCAGTTTTGGAGGTCAGATGCACGGTCTTGTTGCGCTTGATAAGGAAGACAAGGTGATTCGCCCGGCAATTCTGTGGAACGACGGACGTACTGCAAAACAGACCGATTACCTGAATCAGGTGATTGGAAAAGAGAAGCTTTCAGAGTATACAGCAAATATTGCATTTGCCGGATTTACAGCACCGAAGATTCTCTGGATGAAGGAAAATGAACCGGAGAATTTTGCAAAGATTGCGAAGATTATGCTTCCAAAGGATTACCTTGCATACCGTCTGTCAGGTTCTTTTTGCACAGAGTATTCAGATGCTTCCGGAATGCTGCTTTTGGATGTGGAGCATAAGTGCTGGTCTGCGGAAATGCTTGAGATCTGCGGTATTACAGAGGCACAGCTTCCAAAGCTGTATGAAAGCTGGGAAGTAGTTGGAACTTTGAAAGCAGAGATCGCAGCAGAACTTGGCGTATCAGAGGATGTAAAAGTAATTGCAGGAGCTGGGGACAATGCGGCGGCAGCAGTTGGAACGGCAACGGTCGGAGACGGCGGATGCAATATTTCTCTCGGAACATCAGGAACACTCTTTATTTCCAGTAAGAAATTCGGAGTAGATAAGAACAATGCACTGCATTCCTTTGACCATGCAGACGGTAACTATCATCTGATGGGCTGCATGCTCAGTGCGGCATCCTGTAATAAATGGT
>ERZ773190.3440-NODE-3440-length-10442-cov-2.903244_pt1 | contig 10442 bp, 10 predicted proteins | sample MGYA00511111_ERZ773190 | MGnify/ENA primary metagenome ERZ773190 (study PRJEB29015, sample SAMEA2737777) | human gut metagenome | biome: human gut; feature: human-associated habitat; material: faeces | place: China | collected 2012 ... | reverse complement strand
GTACTGATTCCGCAAAGGCTGCGTATGTATGGCTTTTCCCGGAGTAATGCGCTGAGTCTGTACGGAATTTTTACAGGTATGGCACTTCCCTGCATCCTTTTTCCATCCACCGTTACAAATTCCGCTGCCGTCATGCTCACACCGTCTGTCGCAGAATTGCAGGCTCTCGGAGCGCACCGGCGTATCCGCTATATAGCCAGCCGCGCCTGTACTGCCTGTTTTCTGACGGGTGCCGCCTGCACGGGGCTTTTTTATTTTTTCGGTCCGTTTGCAGGTGAACTTCTGTTTCATGAAGCTACAGCCGGAACCTGTATCCGTACGCTTTCCTTTGTCTGTCCTTTTTTGTATACAAACATCATGCTTACAAGCATCCTTAACGGTCTGGGGAAAACCGGAGCAACACTGCTTCACAATGCAGCAGGAAGCCTTATCCGCATCCTGTTTGTATTATTTGCAATTCCACTGATTGGTATACATGGGTATCTTTATGGATTGCTTCTCAGTGAAATACTCTTAAGTATTATGCATATTTATTCACTTTATCATATAAAATCCTGAGGATTTCGACGAAATACGCACCTTTCCCTATCGACAATTACTTAACAATCATATATAATAAGCCTGATATGTCCAATTGAAAACGCATTGGACACGAGGAGGAAAATATGGGATTCACTTTTTTAAAGAAACTGCCTACACCTGCCGAAATACGTAATCAGTATCCCATTGATGCTGAAATACAGGCATTAAAAGAAAAACGTGATCAGGAGATCCGTGATGTCTTTACAGGCAAATCAGATAAATTTCTCGCAATCATCGGTCCATGCTCTGCTGACAATGAAGATGCTGTCTGTGACTATCTTCTGCGTCTCCGCAAGGTCCAGGAAAAGATCGAAGACAAAGTTCTGATCATTCCACGGGTTTACACCAATAAACCGCGTACTACCGGTGAGGGATACAAGGGTATGGTCCATCAGCCGGACCCGGAGAAAGCTCCTGACATGCTCGCAGGACTGGTTGCTATCCGCAAAATGCATATTCATGCAATCCAGGAAAGTGGATTTACCTGCGCAGATGAGATGCTCTATCCGGAGAACTACCGTTATCTCTCCGACATCCTTTCCTACGTTGCAGTAGGTGCACGTTCTGTTGAGGATCAGCAGCATCGTCTGACTGTCAGCGGTATGGATATCCCTGCCGGAATGAAAAATCCTACCAGCGGTGATTTCAGTGTTATGATAAATTCTGTTGTTGCAGCTCAGGCTTCTCATCGTTTCATCTACCGAAGCTGGGAGGTGGAGACAGATGGAAATCCTCTCGCACATACAATTCTGCGTGGTGCGGTCAATAAACATGGTGAGGCAATGCCAAACTATCATTATGAGGATCTTCGTCTTCTTCTTGAAAAATATCAGGAAAAAGATCTCAAGAACCCGGCAGTGATCGTGGATACCAACCACTCCAACTCCAACAAGCAGTACGACCAGCAGGTTCGTATCGCCAAGGAAGTTCTGCACAGCCGCAATGTTGATCCGGAACTTCATAAACTTGTCAAGGGTCTGATGATCGAGAGCTATATCGAGCCAGGCAACCAGAAGATCGGCGGCGACCATATTTATGGAAAATCCATCACTGACCCGTGTCTTGGATGGGATGAGTCTGAAAAACTGCTTTATACGATTGCTGAACTTTGCTAAGTATTGTTATTGTTCTGATCAGAAGCAGTAACTTTTGAAATAGTAATTTATGATGCAAAAACCCCGCAGTACAGAACCGTGATATTCTGTGCTGCGGGGTTCTTATTTCATTGCTTTGTTGTCTATTTTAATTTCAGTGTCTCGGATGTGCCTTCATATAGACATCGCGCATTTTTGCCACATTCATCCCAAGATAGATCTGTGTGGATGAAATATCGGAATGACCGAGCATTTCCTGCACGCTCTTGATGTCTGCTCCATTCTGAAGCATATGTACTGCAAAGGAATGCCGGAGTGTATGCGGCGTGATATCACGGTAAATGCCTGCCGCCTCTGCATATCCCTTGAGTACTTTCCAGAATCCCTGACGGCTCATGGATCTGCCGGAACAGTTGGTGAACAGGGATTTCTCATTCTTGTTCTTGACGAAATAATCCCGGCCGTGCTCCATATATTCTGCAAGTGCTCTCTTGCTGACGTTTCCGATCGGGATGATCCTCTCCTTATCCGTATCATGACAGATAACATACCCAAACTGCAGATTCAGATCGGACATCTGCAGATGGATCAGTTCACTTACACGCATGCCTGTCGCATAGAGGAGTTCCAGCATCGCACTGTCGCGAAGTCCCTTCGCTGTATTGATATTTGGCTGCTTCAGGAGACGGTCCACTTCCTGAACGGATAAGATCTCCGGCATCTTCTTCTCTACCTTGGGCGGTTTCAGTTCTTCGGACGGATCTGCTGTAACCCTGCCTTCCTTGAAAAGATACTGAAAAAGTGCACGGATGGACGCAATATTCCTGGAAATCGTGGAAGATGCCAGATTCTCAGACTTAAGTTCGCTTAAGTAGCCCTTGAGATCCAGACTTGTCACTTCTGCGAAATCATGAATATTCTGTCCGTCCAGATAACGGATCAGTTTCTTTAAATCCCTCTGATATGAAATTTCTGTATTATTTGATGTATTCTTTGTCGTATGTAAATACGCAATAAATTCCGCGAGTGTTCTTTCCATTTCTTTTATTTCCTGCCTAACCCTGTACCATGTCTGTCCAACAGGAGGATAATCCTGTCGATTCTTGTTATATATCTGATGTACCATGATTATACTTGCTATTTTACATAAAATCAAACCATTTTTTCGCGAAATTTAACGTAAAATCAATGTTTTTGACGATTTATACAAAATGTCGTTCCGATTATGGTAAACCATACTATATATTGTATTTTTGAAAATATTAATTTTTTATAACACTTTTTTTACCAGCCATTCCAGGATAAATGGATTGCAGTATGCTTCTGTTATCATCCCTCCCAGATACAGGATACCACACAGAAAAACACGTAAAAAGTACCTGGAGACGCCCCCGGTAAGCATTCCCCTGTTCTTCCAGATCCTCATTGACTGTTCATAACTCTGCCTGTAAAGATAAAAAATACACGGAATATACAACAGATACTGTGGAAACAAAAGTCCCACACCGACCATCCCTCCCTGAAATCCAAACTGCAGAACAGACATGGTAAGCAGAAGCCCTATTTTAATTCCAAGATACATACTGCCTGCGACAGCAAACGGTACTCCAAAAACAGAGATTCCACAGGCTGCCCCGAGGAGATAAACACTTCCTCTCATCCCCAGCACTTGCAGAAAGTACTCCACTCCTGCTTCACTTCCTGCTGCAAAACTCCTGAGAAGGTACATTGCAGAGATCGTCTTCTGATGCCATTCCATCTTCCACGCGATATCCGGCAGGATCATCCCAATAAGGAAGCCTGCCATAAACAGGATCTGCACCGGGCATCCTGTATTCCTGTGCCAGTTCGGAATTTTTTTCATAGCTTCACCCTGTACCAGTCTACGGATCCCGGACAGGAATTAGAACAAAAAAAGAGTGCGACACTTTATGTATCACACTCTTTGTAAGTATTTCTATAATCCAGAATTGATTACTTCGCGTAATCTACAGCTCTGCTCTCTCGGATGACATTTACCTTAATCTGTCCCGGATATTCCAGTTCAGCTTCAATCTGTTTGGCAATGTCTCTTGCCAGCAGAACCATATCTGCGTCTGTCACGTGTTCCGGTACTACCATAACACGGATTTCTCTGCCCGCCTGTATAGCAAAGGACTTGTCTACACCCTTGAATTCGTTGGTGATATCTTCCAACTGTTTCAAACGGTTTGTGTAGGTCTCAAGTGTCTCTCTTCTTGCGCCCGGTCTTGCTGCTGAAATTGCATCGGCAGCCTGAACGATACATGCGATAAGAGATTCCGGTTCAACATCTCCATGATGTGATGCAACTGTATTGATAACAATCGGAGATTCTTTGTATTTCTTACAAAGATCCACACCAATCTGGATATGAGAGCCCTCAACTTCATGGTCAATAGATTTACCAATATCATGAAGCAGTCCGGCACGCTTCGCCATACGTACGTCTACACCGATCTCTCCTGCAAGAATTCCGGAAAGCTGTGCTACTTCGATAGAATGCTTCAGTGCATTCTGTCCATAGCTTGAACGGAATTTCATGCGTCCAAGGAGTTTGAGAAGTTCCGGATGGATACCATGAACGCCAACATCCATTGCTGCGTTCTCACCATCCTCACGGATCTGTGCTTCTACTTCTCTCTGTGCTTTCTCTACCATCTCTTCGATTCTTGCCGGATGGATACGTCCATCAACGATCAGTTTCTCCAGAGCAACTCTGGCGATCTCACGGCGGATCGGATCAAAGGCAGATAAAACAACTGCTTCCGGAGTATCGTCAATGATAAGATCTACACCGGTCAGTGTTTCAAGGGTACGGATGTTACGTCCCTCACGGCCAATGATGCGTCCCTTCATTTCATCGTTCGGAAGCTGTACTACAGATACGGTAGTTTCAGCCACATGGTCTGCAGCACATCTCTGAATCGCAGTAACCACATACTCCTTTGCCTTTTTGTCAGCTTCTTCTTTTGCCTTGTTCTCCAGATCCTTGATCATCTTGGCAGTGTCATGCTTGACCTCCGCCTCAACAGATCTGAGCAGATACTCTTTTGCCTGTTCGGAGGTTAAACCGGAAATACGCTCCAGTTCCTGTATCCCTTTTTCGTAAAGGGCCTCAACCTCACCATTACGCTTGTTCAAGGCTTCCTCACGGGATGCAAGCCCGGCTTCCCGCCGTTCAAGGTTCTCTGTTTTTTTGTCTAAGTTTTCTTCTTTGCTCAGCACACGTCGTTCATAGCGCTGAAGTTCAGCTCTTCTTTCCTTTGTCTCTTTATCCAGCTCATTCTTAGTCTTTAAAGATTCTTCTTTAACTTCTAAGAGTGCCTCTTTCTTCTTAGTCTCAGCCGCTTTCAACGCTTCATCTATTATTTCTCTGGCTCTTTCGTTCGCATTGCCAATCTTTTCATCATTGCTTTTATTGATGGCTTTACTAGATACAACCCAGGTAATAGGTGCGACTATCACAAGTGTAACAAAAAATGTGACAACTGCCGGAATAAATGACACAGGAGCACCTCCTTATTAAGTTTTCATTGTACAAAAAATACAACATACTAATATTATACTCTAAACGGCATTATGTCAAGGTTACATCAACCTAACTTGTCATTATCTTGCATATATTATCCGGCCTATTAATACTCATTAGTATCACATACCATATCAAGTGCTTTATTGATATCATCAAGCCTAAAGCCCTTTCTGTAAAGTGAAGCTTTTAATTTCTGTAATTGATTATAATCTTTAATATCAATTGAATTAATCTTTTTATTGATATGTCCGATTATTACATTAATCTCCTTTGCATAATCATCTTCCTCACAATAAAATTCATCACAGGCTTCTTTAATAATATCAGCAGAAACACCAAGCTTTAACAAAGATGTCTCAATCACACGCCTTGATTTAGAAGATGACCTCGATATTATATAATTATCATCAATATAACCATATGAATATATATATGCTACAGTCTCATCAATACAGCACTTAGGATAACCATTAGCCTGTAGCTTCTCCCTTAGCCTGCCTTCTGTATAATCGTGGCTCTTAAGCAGAGCCATCGCCCTTATCTTAGCTCTTTTAGTAAGTATAGTTATTATCTCATTGTAAATATCGGACATAATAACACTGTCCACTTTAATCTGATACTTTCTTATCTCTGAGTTATATAAAACGAACGCAGGTTCGTAATTAACAAATACTCTCCTGCGTTGTTTATTAACATCGACAATCGAAGTAACTAAATATTGTATATCTGAAGAAACTTCATCATTATACATTTACTTCTTCCGCCTCTTTCTCGCCAGTCTTTTTCTTAGACTTAGCTTTAGTATCTTCTGCTTCTGCCGTATCAGCTTCTTCACCTATTCCATAATGGGCACGAACTTTCTTATCTATCTCATCCTTTAATTCCGGATTGTTAAGAAGAAACTGCTTAGCATTCTCTCTACCCTGTCCAATCTTCTCTCCATTATATGAAAACCAAGCTCCACTCTTCTGTACAATTCCCACATTAGAAGCTAAATCAATTAAATCGCCCTCTGTTGATATTCCTTTACCAAACATTATGTCAAATTCCGCTTCCCTGAATGGAGGTGCAACCTTGTTCTTAACTATCTTAACCCTTGTACGGTTACCAATAACTTCTCCACCAGACTTTAATGTCTCTATCTTACGGACATCTAATCTTACAGACGCATAGAACTTAAGTGCACGTCCACCTGTGGTTGTCTCTGGGTTACCGAACATAACTCCAACTTTCTCTCTTAACTGGTTGATAAATATAACAACACAATTATTCTTACTTACAACAGGAGTAAGCTTTCTTAAAGCCTGTGACATAAGTCTTGCCTGTAAACCTACATGTGAATCACCCATATCACCATCAATCTCAGCCTTAGGTACAAGTGCAGCTACTGAATCGACAATAACGATATCAATAGCACCAGATCTTACCATTGTCTCACATATCTCAAGTGCCTGCTCACCACTGTCGGGCTGTGATATATATAAATTATCAATATCTACACCTATATTCTTAGCATATACAGGGTCAAGTGCGTGCTCTGCGTCAACAAATGCAGCGTCACCGCCAAGCTTTTGAGCCTCAGCAATACAATGAAGTGCAAGGGTAGTTTTACCACTTGATTCAGGACCGTAAATTTCAATTATACGACCTCTTGGTAAACCGCCGATTCCCGTAGCAATATCAAGAGTGAGAGAACCGGTAGAAATAGAGTCAACCTTAAGAGAAGAATTTTCGCCAAGGCGCATAACTGCACCGTCGCCGAACTTCTTTTTTATATTTTTCATAGCAGCCTCAAGAGCCGCTTTTTTGTTATCAACTGCCATCAGATAACCTCCTAACATAATTCCCTACTATTATACTAAATTCGATATTTAAAATCAATAGTAAATAAAAATATGCAAATATTTGTTCTAAATAAAAAAATAGTAAAAAAAGACTTGCATTTTAATAACAATTGTGATAATATATCTACGTTCTAAATTGACAAGGAGGTGTTCGCAAATGGCAAAATGTGAATACTGCGGAAAAGACGTATCTTTCGGCATCAAGGTTTCTCACTCACACAGAAGATCAAACAGAACTTGGAAACCAAACATTAAAAAAGTAAAGGCTATTGTAAACGGCTCTCCTAAAAGAGTTAATGTTTGCACAAGATGTCTTCGTTCAGGTAAGGTTGAAAGAGCTTAATTATTTCGCATAAAACAGCACCGATTTATTCGGTGCTTCTTTTATTTTAAAGAGCTTTGTAAATATGTAAAAGCGCCTTAATCTTAACCCCTAAGGGGGCTTGGAAAATAATTGAATATAAATATAATAAGTATATATTTGAAGGAGATGAGCAAATAAAATGAACATAATCAAAGCTAATAATATAAATCATTCATATATATTTGCTCAAAGAGAGATAAAATCACTTTACAACATTTCCTTTAAAATCGAAAAAGGTGAATTTATATCAATAGTCGGTATGAACGGCTGTGGTAAAAGCACCCTTGTTAAACACCTTAATGCACTTATTCCTCTTCAAAGCGGTGAGCTTACAATTGCGAGCCTTGATTGTGGGAATAATAAAAACATATACAAAATCAGGCAGAAATGCGGTATGGTATTTCAAAATCCCGATAATCAATTTGTTTCAACAGTTGTTAAAGAGGATATTGAATTTTCGCTTAAAAATCATGATATAAAATATAATGACAAAACGATTGGAGATGTACTTTCACTCGTAGGACTTAAGGGCTTTGAAAAAAGAAATATACTCTCTCTTTCAGGAGGTCAAAAGCAAAGGCTTGCCCTTGCAGGAATACTTTGCGTAAAGCCTGATATTATTATTCTTGATGAGGCAACCTCAATGCTTTCTCCAAATTCAAGAAAAGATGTTTTGGATATAATTCTAAAACTTCATAAAGAAACCGACATAACATTTATAATGATTACGCAGTATGCAGAGGAAACGGTAAATGCTGACAGAATAATTGTTATGAATGGCGGTAAAATCATTTCAAGCGGCGTTCCTGAAAAAATATACTCAAACAAAGAGCTTATAGAAAAATCGCAAATTTCACTTCCCTATTGTGTTAAAATATATAATGATTTAAAGAAAGCGGGAATTTTCCTTGACGAATGTCCTTTAAACAATGAAAGATTGGTGGAACTATTATGCCGATTGAAATAAAAGAACTTTCATTTTCGTATGATAGCAAGCCATTTATTGATAATTTAGATTTAAAAATAGATGACGGCGAAATGGTAGGTATTATAGGTAATACAGGCTGTGGAAAATCAACATTTGTCCGTCTTATTGCAGGGCTTATAAAAAGCGACAGCGGTAAAATAATTATTGACGGCGACGATATTACCAACAAAAAATTTAATAAAAAAATTCTTCGCAGAAAGCTTGGAATAGTATTTCAATTTCCCGAAATGCAATTATTTGAGCAAACGATTGAAAAGGACATATTCTTCGGCTTAAAACAATATAAGTTGACTTATGACGAAAAATACAAAAGAGCTAAAGAAGCACTTGAACTTTTAGGTCTTGATTTTGAAAAAATTAAAGATAAATCCCCTCTTGCACTTTCCGGCGGTGAAAAAAGAAAAATCGCTGTTGCAGGAATACTCGTTTGCAAGCCGAAATATTTAATTTTTGATGAACCGATAGCCGGTCTTGACTGTAATTCAAGAGATAGCTTTATGAAATTGCTTTTAGCATTAAAGCAAAACGGCACAACAATTATAATCATATCTCACAACGCCGATTATTTGGCAGAATATGCAGACAGAATACTTGTTATGGGCGGCGGTAAAATTATATTGGACGATAAACCGAATGAAATTTTTAATCAAACTAACTTATTAAATAATCTTAACATAGGCGTTTGCAATTCAAAGGAAATCGCAAATTTATTAAATAAAAACGGCTTTAATATTCAAAGTGATATTTTAAAATATGACGATTTGCTAAGTTCAATAATATCAAATATAGGAGTTATAAATGACTGACATATTATCGGGAGTTTATGAAAATATTAATTCACCCATTCACAACATAAATGCAAAATATAAAATTCCTTGCTTTTTAGCAATGATTATATTAACGCTTGCAGCGAAAAGTTACGTAGTCTATATAATTGATTTTTTGTTTCTTGGCATTTGCATTTTAATTTCAAAATTAAACATTAAGCATTTCATATCGGCAATAAGTAAGCTTTGGTTGTTTTATTTAATAATATTCTTAATGAACGCCCTTTTCTTCGGCAAGGGAGAAACGGTTTTAAGCCTTTGGAAAATCAACATAACAACACTTGGCATAAGGCAAGGAGCAGTGATAGTTTTAAACGTAATATTTGTTATACTTTGGTCAAAATTATTCGTTTTGACCTCCTCGCCCATCGAGATAACAAACGCAATTAATTTCTATCTGACACCGCTTAAATTATTTAAAGTTCCAACAGAAAATTTAGCACTTATATTATCGGTTTCAATTCAATTTGTTCCGACCTTATTAATTGAAGCGCAAAATATAAAAATGGCTCAAATTGCAAGAGGCGCAGAATTTGAATCGAGAAACATATTTAAAAAAGCCAAATGCATATTTCCGCTTATAGTGCCGATTTTCATAAACGCTTTTAAAAGAGCGGACGAATTATCGCAGGCACTTGAAGCAAGAGGATATAAAGGAGAAAAATAAATGAATAAAAATAATTTAAAAATTAACAAATTAAGCACAATGAGTGTAGTGAAACAATCAATCATAACCGCTGTGTGCATTGCGCTTTGCGTTGTGCTGCCTATGGCATTTCACAGTATTCCGCAAGCAGGTATGATTTATTGTCCTATGCACATTCCGGTACTTATTTGCGGTATTATTTGCGCACCTCAATATGCAATTATCTGCGGCATTGCCGGAGCGTTTCTTTCAAGCGTGCTTACGGGTATGCCACCTGCGTCGATGCTTCCGTCAATGCTTGTTGAGCTTACCTGCTATGCACTTATTGCATCACTTTTAATGAAATTTGTTCACACAAAAAAATCTGCGGCTGATTTATATATTTCCCTTATCGGTGCACTTCTTATCGGCAGAGTAATTGCCGGTATTGTTAAAGCATTGATTTTTGCTCGTGGAGAAATCACAATTACCGCTTGGGCAACGTCATATTTCGTCACCTGTCTTCCGGGAATTATTATGCAAATAATCTTAGTCCCTGTTATTT